>ERZ813253.29-NODE-29-length-65520-cov-5.005765_pt1 | contig 65520 bp, 69 predicted proteins | sample MGYA00520893_ERZ813253 | MGnify/ENA primary metagenome ERZ813253 (study PRJEB31669, sample SAMD00080414) | marine metagenome | biome: oceanic hadal pelagic zone biome; feature: marine hadalpelagic zone; material: sea water | place: Pacific Ocean:Izu-Bonin Trench...
TGCTTGTATTCGTGGGTATTTTTGCCGCCTGTCTTTACGGCGCATCGCAAGTTAAAATTGATTCTAATATAGTCGAACTTTTCTCCGAAGATGTACCAATTAGGGCGGCTTACGATATTGTTGATGAGCATATGATGGGCTCTGGTAATATGTTGATTATGATCAAAATGGGCGAATCAGATGCGATGATGGATCCTGAGGTTTTAAGTGCAATGAGTGACCTGCAAGTAACACTGAAACAAAATTATGGTGATTATATTATTCGCTCTAATTCGTTAGCGGATTTAGTCAAGGAAACTCACGCTATTATGCAGGGAGATGAGCGATATCGCAGTATTCCTGATGACAGTGTTATGGTCTCTCAGTTGTTGTATCTATTCAATAGTGCTAATGCTGAAGAGCGCCGAGCTCTGGTCAGTGATGATTATTCTAAGAGTCATATCAGTGTGCAACTAAAAAACGCCGGATCAGCCGAATACGCACTATTCTTTGACGATATACAGCGTGATATTGACAGCGCTTTTGCCGTATTGAAAAACCGCTATCCAGAGATGCAAGTGCAAATGACAGGTTCCTTTGCACTGATTATGAAGATGGCTGATGACCTTAGCCATTCCCAGTTTAGAAGTTTGGCGATTGCAGCTGTTGTTATTAGTGCGCTGTTGATGTTGACTTTGGGCTCGCTTCAAGCAGGTGTAATGTCAATTATTCCAAACCTGATTCCGGCGACTCTGGCCTTTGGGTTAATGGGGTTATTAGACATTCCACTGGATACCGATACTTTGATTATTGCACCGCTCATTATTGGTATTGCTGTGGACGATACCATTCACTTTATTAGTCATTATCGAATGGCACTGGTGGCTACCAATAGTATGAAGACCGCGCTGATAGATGCGATTAAAGAGGTGGGTCAGGCGGTTACATTTACAACGTTAATTTTAGCTTGTGGCTTCTTTATGTTAAGCTTTAGCGACCATTTAGGCTTAGTGAAAATCGGCACCTTTGGCTCTCTTGCAATTTTTGTCGCTTTACTTTGTGACTTGTTGTTTTTCCCTGCCTTGATTATGATTTTCAAACCAAGGTTTGGCGAGAAAAATGTTGATGATAATTTGAATTTTAACGAGGCTTAGTCATGACAACCCTATACCCAAAAAGCACCTCTTATTTCTTGTGTACGATTTTATTGGCAACGTTTTTAAGTGTTATTAGTACAGACATTGTTGCTCAAACCGAATTGAGTGCCAGAGAAATTGTTGAACGAGTTGATGAGAGTCAGCGCAAAACAACGAATTCTGCTTTCACTCGCATGAAACTCACTACCTGTAAGTTTGGCATTAAAAATGGCAAAATAAAATGCGTTGAAAAGGCCCGTATAAAATTGGTTGAAAGTGCCCAAATTAACACCGGTGTCGATAATAAAGATACAAAATCAATTGCTATCTTGTTAGAGCCAGCGAGTGAACGAGGCATCGGTATGTTGATTTATACCTACGAAGACAGTGAGCGAGATAACGAAACATGGTTGTATCTTTCTGCGCTCGGTAAAGTAAAGCGCATCAGTGTTAGAAACAGCGATGATGAGGATACTGAATCCGCTAGTTTATTTGGCACCGAAATAACCACAGAGGATCAAGAAACTGGCAAGTTGGATGATTACACTTATGAATTGTTGGAGCAAGGTGAGTATCGAGGCAGACAGGTTGCGGTGATTGAGTCTAGGCCAAAAGCGCATCGAATCAATAAGAGCAGTTATGGCAAAACACGGCGTTGGATAGACCTAGAGCGTTTTATTGTTCTCAAGGCGCAAATGTTTGATAAACACGATAATCCAATCAAGCGTATCGAGGTCGGCAAGGTGCAGAAAATCAACAACATCTGGATGGGGCGTAGTTTAACTTTTATGAATTCAGTCAGCCAAAGGCTGACCAATATGAAACTGGAAGCGATTAGCTTTGACATGGATATTGATGAATCATTCTTGACACAAAGAGCCTTAACAGATCAAGCATTCCGTGAACAATTCTTAAACAATCTGCGTCAGCAGGCTCAATAATAATTGGGTTTGTATGGCTAAATATCTTCGCTTTCTCTGCATTGCTTTGGCATTCAATGTTCTCAACAGCACAGCACTTTTAGCGAACGAATCACTTTTGGCAGACGATTTATTTGCCGATGATATGGATCAATCGTTTGACGAGTGGAGTGATGATGACGATACTTTTGCCTTAGAAGAGCAGGATAGCGGAGCCCTTTTTCCTTGGCTCACCATTCAACAATCGCAGAAATGGGGAGTGAATCCAGCAAATGATTGGAACACAACTCGCCAGAGAAGTGAGTTAACCCTTGGGGCTAGCGGTTCGCTAGGGCAATCGAGCTATGGAGAAATTGAGTTAAAAGGCAAATACTACTGGCATGAAGACAGCAAACACTCGACTAAAGTGAGTGATTTTGAAATTGAGCGTGGCTTTTTGCAATACAGTTCGGGTGTTTGGAGCACCAAGCTTGGTAAGTACACCATCGGTTGGGGAGAGCTAGAGGGCGGAGCATTGGATGTAATCAATCCAAGCGGCGGCTTAACCGATCCGTCACAAACCTCGCAATGGCTTATTAGTGCAACGAGGTATTGGCCCGACAGAGAGTTGAGTGTCTTTTATAACCCGAATCCTGAGATTACCAAGGTCACTGGCATTTCTTTGATTGACGGCTCGCATCGAGAGATCGGTATTCGCTATGGCATTAACCAAGAAGGTGGTGATATGGCAGTATATGCTGCACACTTGATTCCCAATGGCGCAGTTAAAGATATTGCTAATAGTGTAAGTTATGCCAAGGGCTACCAGTTGCTGGGTTTTAGCATGAATAAGGTGCTGGGCAACCATTTATTGAAATTTGATGTTGCTTATAAGCACAATCTCGAACACAATAATTCGAGCCAGCTGCTGAAGGTAGACAGGCTCGACTGGAATTTAGCACTTGACATTGGTGGGGGCGATCGTCAATGGTTGTTAGCAATTAGTTCACAATACTGGCTGGATTTTGCGGATGATTATTTAACCCCTGGTTTACTTGCCAATGTCAGCACAAGTCGAAGTAATTTTAATTATATAGCCAGTGTCAGTGATGAATTCGAGAACACAGATTGGAGTTGGGATGTATTAAATATTATTGTCGCAGATGGTGATTTATCGTTACTGACAATTGGATTAAATTGGGATATCAATGATCAGTGGCAAGCATCAGCCAAGGCAATACATGCAGATGCTAAATTGAACCGTGCCTTTGCATTACTTGACGGCTATCAACGCGTTCAAATGGAGGTTAAATACCAGTTTTAACCCGTATTCAAGGGTATTAATAAATGATTACTGCACATAATTTGATAAACAAAGCATTATCAATCTAATAAAATTTAATTATTTAAATTAATTATCTAATAATTATCAATAAGACGCTGTAATAAGCATAATCAATTCCAGCCAATCACTTTAAACTTATTTCCTATGAGGCCTTTGCATAAACCGTTTTAGATTTGATAGTGAGATCCCAAAGGGCTGAGGCAAAAAATGCTGAAAAGTGCAGAAAAATTCTCATCAATAGCTAGTGCTATTGATTTCACATTTTTACACGCTTGCTATTCATTTTTATCACTCAGCAAATTTTAAAATGCTTTATGCAAAGGTCTCATTATAAAAGTCGCTACAAAGTGGCCATCAATCATTATTTGGAGAATTGTAATGCAACAACAAGATTTTTTATTAGAACTGGGCCAACTTCCTGTTAACCACGTAGCACAGTTATCTGAATCTTTTAGTCGACTTCCAGGTAGCGATTACCTTGATGGGCAATACCGTTTGCGTCGTTATTCGAATTTTAATTTTTCTTCCGACACTCTGACAAAATTACCTACAAAAACTTTTCAACAAAGTGGTGACCTTAACGACTTTCAAGGAAATGTTGAGCGTAAATATGAAGATATAGAGCAAAATATCATTGACTCCGAGGCCTTTGTTGAACTCTTTGTACGCTTTAAAAACATTACAAATTTGAATGATGAAGCAGATATTGAAGTACATCAAATACGAATCATAGCCAACGGTGAAACAAGCTCACAAGTTACCCCAGAGGGTGTGCATCAAGATGGTTATCAAAATATCGGTATTTTTACCATTGAGAGTAATAACATTACTGGCGGTGAGCTAAATATACATACTCAAAAAAAAGCAAAACCCTTTATTAAGCATAAATTTGATCAAGGTGAATTTGTGGTTTTGAATGATGAGCGTTATTGGCATAGCGCAGAAGACATCCAGGCGACAGATTCAGGATCTGCCTATATGGATTTGTTTGTTTTAACGGCATAAATAGATAATGAATGTTGACGCGTGCCGAGCGCAATTCACTGCTCTAAACCAAGTAATCGACGGAAGGTAGCCTATCTTCTTTGATGGTCCTGGGGGCTCTCATCCATCACAAAAAGTACTTGATGCTATTGTAGGATATTTATCCACTTCAAGCGTAAATTTGGGTGGCGCCTACTTCAGTTCTCGGCAAACCGAGCAAACAATGTTGAGCGCAAGAGAGGCTGCAAAAGATCTGTATCATGCAAAAGATGGCAACGAGATTGTCTTCGGTGCCAATGCAACGAGCCTGAGCTTTATGATGAGTCGGGCGCTAAGTAAATCTTGGCAGCCAAGGGATGAAATTATTGTTACCGCGCTTGATCATTATTCGAACGTTTCGCCGTGGGTGATTGAGGCTGAAAAAAAGGGCGTGATTGTTCATCAAGTACGAGTTAATGAGATTGATTGCACATTAGACTTTGAGCATTTGAGTGGTTTAATTAACCACAATACAAAACTATTTGCCTGTACTTATGCCTCAAATACAACCGGTTCAATTGTTGATGTTAAGGCAGCTATCGAGATGGTTAGATCCAAAAGCTCTGCGCTTAGTTATATCGATGCGGTGCATCTAGCGCCGCACAGATTGATTGATGTTCAAGCATTGGACTGTGATTTTTTAGTCAGCTCAGCCTATAAGTACTTTGGTCCACATTTGGGCGTCTTGTATTCTAAGGCACAGCATCTAAATGAGCTTAATCCTGACAAGGTTGCACCAGCAAAGGACATTAACCCAAATCGTTGGGAGACTGGAACGCAAAATTATGAGGCGATGGCCGGCCTATCAGCGACTGTTGACTATCTTGGTTCATTGGCGGGTTGTGAGGGCAATTCTAATAGAGAAAAACTCGAAATCGCCTATCAAGACATTATTCAACATGAGGGAGATTTAAGTCGACTATTTCTCAAGAAAATTAAGAGTTACTCTGAAATCAAACTATTTGGCATTACTGATGAGATGCGCTTAAGTGAACGAACTCCAACTTTTTCCTTCGTCATTAAAGGTATCGAGCCAAGAGTTGTGTCAGAGTTTTTTGGCAAGAAACATGTTTGTATTTGGGACGGTCATTTTTACGCCGAAGGTTTGATTAAACAGCTGGATTTGATGGAGTCTGGAGGCGTTATTCGAATTGGTTTTATGCATTACAATACACTTAATGAAATTGAGCAATTTTTTACTTTGTTGGATGAATTGTTAGCAAAGTACAGTTAATTAATTCACTATTGTCCAGCACCAATATTTTGTGATCGTGCATTAATATGCTATACTATTTGATAATTGTAGAATAATTATCCATAGAATATGCATATTCTTGATTCAATCGATCAAACTATCCTCTCTCTATTGCAAAGTGATGGCAATCTCAGTGCGGCAGATGTTGCTGAAAAAGTAAATCTGTCACAATCGCCTTGCTGGCGTAGAATTGCACGACTACAAGAAGAGGGTTATATCAAAAAAAAAGTAGTTTTACTTGACCGTAAAAAACTTGGTTTGCATTCTGTTGTTTTTGTAAATATCAAACTCAGCGTCCACGATAGAAAAGTGCTGAGTGAATTTGAAGAAGCTGTTGTAAGCTTTCCCGAGGTTGTAGAATGCTGGACGATTACAGGCGGAGTAGACTATTCGCTTCGTATTGTCACTAAAGACATTCAAAGTTATGAGCAATTTTTACGCAAGCGCTTACTTAGACTCCCCCATATCTTGGAAGCACAAAGTCATGTGGGCATTACCGAGGTAAAGCACACCACAGAGTTACCAATTGGAAAATAAACACCAGATTTGCCATTAAAGGATTGAAGATGGTAGATGTATTTAGCGTCTTTTAGAGGTTGGTTTTAGGGGTGTATCAGCGCCTTCAATCGAGGTGGGCATAGTATAATCTCTGCTTTAAGTTTTTCAGTAGCGCTGAGCGTCAGTAAATGTTAGCAAGTAAGCAATTAAGAGAGAATCTTGATCATGTTGTAGAGCAACTCAATAGAAGAGATTACAGCTTTGATGTAGAAGCATTTAAGGCGCTTGAGGCAAAGAGAAAGGTTGCCCAGATTGAAACTCAAGAATTACAGAATTTACGTAATACCCGATCAAAGGCCATTGGCCAGGCGAAAGCAGCGGGTGAAGATATAAAGCCACTTTTGGATGAAGTTTCAAATTTAGGCTCACGATTGGAAGACGGCAAGGCTGAATTGCAAAAAATCCAAAACCAAATTGATGACATTGCGATGTCAATGCCCAATATCCCACACCCTTCGGTGCCACACGGCGATAGTGAGGATGATAATATTGAGGTGTCAACATGGGGCGAACCTGGTGAATATGATTTTGAGGTGAAAGACCACGTTGATTTAGGCGAAAAACTTGGCCTAGACTTTGCTACGGCAGCAAAGATTTCAGGCACACGATTTGTTGTGATGACGGGAAAGTTGGCAAAGTTGCAGCGAGTGCTGACGCAATTCATGCTAGACCAACACGTTGAGGTGAATGGTTACACTGAAACTTATGTGCCGTACTTAGTCAATGCAGATTCACTAACTGGCACAGGTCAATTGCCAAAATTTGAGGCAGATTTGTTTAAAACTAACCTTAGGGGTGAAGAGGGTGAGGCAAAATCACTTTACCTTATTCCAACAGCTGAGGTGCCTGTAACCAATATGGTGCGTGACTCGATTATCAAGGAATCGGATTTGCCACTAAAGTTTGTTGCGCACACACCTTGCTTCCGCTCAGAAGCGGGCGCTTACGGTCGTGACACCAGAGGCTTAATTCGTCAGCACCAGTTTGAGAAAGTGGAATTGGTACAAATCTCAAAACCAGAATCTTCTTACGAAGTATTAGAGCAATTAACCTCTCATGCCGAAGGAATTTTGCGAGCATTAGGGTTGCCTTACCGTAAAGTGATTTTGTGTACAGGTGATTTAGGTTTTTCTTCAGCAAAAACTTATGATCTTGAAGTATGGCTGCCAGGTCAGTCTGCTTATCGTGAAATTTCGTCATGCTCTTGTTTTGAGGATTTTCAAGCGAGACGCATGCAGCTGAGGTGGAAAAACCCAGAAACCAATAACACCGAGCTATTGCACACCCTCAATGGTTCGGGCTTAGCGGTGGGGCGCACACTGGTTGCAGTGATTGAAAACTACCAACAAGCTGATGGCAGTATTGCCATTCCTGAGGTATTACAGGGCTACATGGGTGGCTTAACTGCTATAAAATGATCGACTTAACTTTTTTTGGAGAATAACAATGGATTCACAAATATTAATCTTGGTAGGCATGTTTGCTTTGATGTATTTTTTACTCATCAGGCCACAGCAAAAGCGAGCTAAAGACCATAAAAAGGTTTTGAGTGAATTGAAACAAGGCGATGAAGTGGTAACCAACGGCGGTATCGTTGGAAAAATAACTTCTGTTGATGAGACTTTTGTAGATCTAGAGATTGCTTCTGGTGTTACTGTTAAGGTGCAAAAACAAGGCGTTAACAATAAGATGCCTAAAGGCACCGTGAAATCTTAAGACTAAAGAAAACTAAAATGAATCATTATTCTGGTTGGAAAAATGCATTAATTGCTTCTTTCCTTTTATTATCTGCACTGTACGCACTGCCTAATATTTATGGCTCTGATTTGGCCATCCAAATCTCGCAAGCTGGCGATGCCAGTATTAGCGAGCAAGATTTAGCCAAGGTTGAGACAGTACTGACAAGTAATGCAGTTGACTATAAGTCGATTGGTTTGGCAGACAACCGTATTTTGATTCGTTTTGAAGATTCTCAGTCGCAACTCTCAACTAAAACCCTTCTTAAAACTTCACTGACTCGCAATTATGTTGTTGCACTTAATCTGGCACCTTCCGTACCACAGTGGCTGTCGGACTTAGGTGGCCGTGCGATGTCACTAGGTTTGGACTTGAGGGGCGGCGTCCACTTCTTGCTTGAAGTTGATATGGAGGCTGTTGTGGCAACGTCGATTGACCGTTATTACAACGAATTGAGACCACTCCTGCGTGAGGATCGCTTGTATAGAAGTATCCGCAAAGAAGGCAATAGTTTGCTTGTTACCTTTAAATCTGAGGAATCAAAGCAACAGGGCAAGAGATTGATAAAAGATGAGTTACTTGACTTGAAAATTGTTGAGGGCAGCGAATCTGAGCTTCAGCTTAGTTTAGAAATAACACCGGCGGCAATAAAAGTCTCAAAATCAAGTGCTTTACAGCAAAACATAACAACATTGCGTAATCGTGTAAACGAGTTGGGTGTAGCCGAACCTATTATCCAGCAACAAGGCTCAGAGCGTATTGTGGTGCAATTACCTGGTGTGCAAGACACTGCTCGAGCAAAAGAAATTTTAGGCGCTGTTGCAACCATTGAATTCAGGTTGGTTGATGAGAAGAATGACCCTCAATTGGCGGTGAATAGTGGAAAAGTGCCTGTCGGCTCAAAGTTGTATTACTTCAAAGGTGGCAGACCATTGCTACTTAAAAGCTCTGTTATTGCAACTGGAGAAAATATTACTGGTGCCTCTTCAGGTATTGATCAGAATAATGCGCCTATGGTAAATATCCAACTTGATAATGCAGGTGGTCGTTCGATGTTAGAAACGACCAAAGAGTTTTTAAATCACCGTATGGTGGTGGTTTATATTGAAAACAAGGTTGAAACCGTTGTTGAAAATGGTGAAATGGTAAAGATTCGCACAAAAACGCAAGACGTTATCAATGCTGCTACGATTCAGGGTACTTTTTCCAATCGTTTCCAAGTCACTGGTATGGAGAGTGCTCGAGCGGCGAGAAATCTTGCCTTATTACTCAGAGCCGGCTCTCTTTCTGCGCCAATTGAAATTATTGAGGAGCGCACAATAGGACCAAGTTTGGGTGCTGATAATATTGCCAAGGGCTTTTTGTCTGTCTTAGTGGGCTTTGCTTTAGTTTTAGTTTTCATGGCTTGGCGTTACCGCGTTTTTGGTCTAGTTGCCAATGTAGCGCTGACGTTGAATCTGGTGACCATTGTTGCCGTGCTGTCATTAATTCAGGCGACATTGACGCTACCAGGTATTGCCGGTATTGTGCTAACTGTTGGTATGGCAGTTGATGCTAACGTGCTTATTTTCGAGCGAATCAAGGAAGAGTTAAAATCGACCCGTAATATACAAAAAGCTATTTCTGCCGGCTATGAAAAAGCCCTATTAACCATTGCTGATGCAAACATCACTACCTTAATCGCTTCAATTGTTTTATTTAGCTTCGGCACGGGTGCAATTAAAGGTTTTGCGATAACTTTGTCAATTGGCATTATCACTTCGATGTTCACAGCGATTGTTGTCTCGCGCGCAATCATTAATTTGACTTATGGCGGGAAGGATGTCGAGGAGTTAGCGATATGAGCTTAAAGTCAATAAAAGTGCCAACAATAGATTTTGTCAACAAGCGACATTGGGCAATGATATTTTCTGCCATCTTGTTGGTTGCGTCCATTATTTCGTTATCGGTTCAGGGCCTTAAGCTGGGCATCGACTTTACCGGCGGCACGCTAATTGAGGTTGGTTATCAACAGACTGCTAATCTTGAAGAGATACGTGGGAAACTCAACGAGGCAAATTACCGAGGCACTAATGTGCAATACTTCGGTACTGATACCGAGGTGCTGATTCAGCTTGAGCCGCAGCAAGTATCATCCGCTAAATTAAGCTCCTCTATTATTCGCATGCTTGGCGAAGGCATCGATGTGCGTCGAGTTGAGTTTGTAGGTCCCAAAGTGGGCGAAGAGTTGACCAATGACGGTGGTCTGGCGATGCTTTATGCTTTGATTGGTATTCTCATTTACGTTGCTTTCAGATTCGAATACCGTTTTGCTCTGGGCTCAATTGCGGCCCTGATCCATGATGTTATTATTGTATTGGGTATTTTTTCAGCCCTTCAAATTGAGTTTGACTTGACCGTTTTGGCGGCCATTTTGGCAGTGATTGGTTATTCACTCAATGACACAATAGTTGTCTTTGATCGTATTCGTGAAAACTTTCTTTCGACTCGTCAGGTCGAGCCGAAGCCAATCATTAATGATGCGCTTAATCAAACGCTATCGCGCACAATTACGACTTCATTAACAACTTTGCTCGTGCTATTGGCTTTGTTCTATTTGGGTGGTGAGGTGATTCACAGCTTTGCTGTTGCGCTACTGATTGGGGTTGTGGTTGGTACTTACTCGTCCATTTATGTAGCAAGCTCAATGATCTTGGCGCTAGGCATCTCGAAGGCGGATATGCTGCCTTCAGAGAAAGAAAGTAAGGAAATTGACGCTAGACCTTAAAGCCTAAGTTAGTCAACATACTTTTCGAACACCAAGCAGGCGTTGGTACCACCGAAGCCGAAGCTGTTTGACATCACTCGATTAAGTGAAACGTGTTTGGTTTCTCTAACAATTGGTACGCCTTCAGCCTCTTCGTCCAGTGTTTCGATATTGACCGACTCAACGACAAAGTCATTTTCCAGCATCAGTAGTGAGTAAATAGATTCGTTGACACCTGCTGCTCCTAGCGCGTGTCCTGAGAGGGATTTAGTTGAACCTACCATGGGTATGTTGTCACCAAAAACTTCTTTAATGGCTTGCAGTTCTCTCATATCACCAACAGGCGTTGAAGTACCATGTGCGTTAATGTAGTCAATCGGCCCGTCAACCGTACTGGTTGCTAGCTGCATACAACGTTTTGCCCCTTCGCCTGATGGCGCGACCATGTCGTAACCATCTGAGGTTGCGCCGTAACCTGTGAGTTCGGCAATAATATGAGCGCCTCGCTGTTGAGCGTACTCTAAAGATTCAAGCACCAATGCACCGCCGCCGCCTGAAATAACAAAGCCGTCACGGTTAGCATCGTACGCTCTTGAGGCTTTTTCCGGTGTATCGTTGTATTTGGAAGACAGTGCTCCCATGGCATCAAATAACATGGTTAGAGACCAGTCAAGCTCTTCACCGCCACCAGAAAAAACAACATCTTGCTTACCCATCTGGATTTGCTCCATCGCGTTACCAATGCAGTGGGCACTAGTGGAACAGGCCGAAGTAATCGAATAATTAATGCCTTTAATTTTGAATAACGTTGAAAGACAAGCTGAAGTCGTGGATCCCATGGTCGGTGGTACGCGGTATGGACCTACACGCTTAATGCCTTTTTCTCTTAAAATGTCAGCTGCTTCAACAACGTTTTGGTTGGAGGCGCCGCCAGAGCCGGTAATCAATCCAGTACGTTCGTTCGATACTTGTTCTTCTGTTAAGCCCGATTGCTTAATGGCCTCATCTAATGCCAAGGCGTTATAAATAGAGGCATCAGCCATGAAGCGAAGCATTTTTCGATCAATAACTTCTTTTGGGTTAACTTCTGGAATTTCGCCGTGCACATGAGACCTAAGACCCATTTCGGCGTATTTTTCACTAAATTTAATACCTGATTTGGCTGTTTTGAGTGATTCAAGCACTTCAGCCTTGTTTTTACCAAGACTGCAAACAATTCCCATGCCAGTGATAACGACGCGTCTCATCAGAAAGTAGAGGTGTCAGTAAATAAACCCACTTTTAGGTTGGTGGCTTCGTAAATTGTTTTTCCATCAACTTCCATAGTGGCATCAGCAACACCCATGTAGAGTTTTCTTGCAATGACTCTAGAGAGGTTGATCTTGTAAGTAACTTTTTTATTTGTCGGTAGAACCTGGCCGGTAAATTTAATGGTACCAGAACCTAATGCGCGCCCTCTGCCGGGGCCACCTAGCCAGCCTAAATAAAAACCCAACAGTTGCCACATGGCGTCAACACCAAGACAGCCTGGCATGACCGGGTCTTCGCTAAAGTGGCATTCGAAGAACCATAAGTCGGGGTTGACATCCAACTCTGCTGTAATAACACCTTTTCCGTATTCGCCATCTTCGTCAGAGATTTCAGTGATACGGTCAAACATCAGCATTGGTGGTTTTGGCAGTTGAGCATTGCCAGGCCCAAATAATTCACCATTACCGCAACTGATTAAATCTTCATAAGAATAGCTATTTTGCTTCATAAGTGTTGAAACTCCCCTTGTAGCAGGAATTTTATCATAATTGATTAATATGTTAAATCTAAGTTAAATCTTCAAATCAGAGATAATGTCACCGATGTCTTCGAGTCCTGCAGAGATGCGAATCAGCCCATCAGTGATACCACTTTGTGCTCTTTCATCATCACTTAGGCGACAATGTGTGGTGGTTGCTGGATGGGTAATCGTACTTTTGGTGTCGCCAAGGTTTGCGGTGATGGAAAGCATCTGGGTATTGTTGATAAGACGAAATGCACCTTCCTGGCCACCTTTAACCTCAAAGGAAACAATTCCACCAAAACCAGATTGTTGTGATTTGGCTACTTGATGGCTTGGGTGTGACTCTAAACCCAAATAATGGACTTTTTCAACAAATTCTTGCTTTACTAACCAATTGGCAAGCTTGTTTGCATTATCACAATGAGCTTTCATTCTGAGTGACAGTGTCTCAAGACCTTTAATTAAAATCCAAGCGTTAAAAGCGCTGAGAGCGGGACCTGTTGTCTTAATAAAGCCGCCAATTTCCTCAAGCAGTTCATTGTTACCAGCAATTGCCCCAGCCAAGCATCGACCTTGTCCGTCAATGTATTTTGTTGCAGAGTGAATGACCAAGTCTGCACCCAGTGCAAGTGGCTGTTGTAGAGCGGGCGTCATAATGACGTTATCAACTGCTAATACGATATTGTTTTTCTTACTAATTGCCGCCAAAGCACGAATATCGACAACTTCTCCCAAGGGATTGGATGGTGTTTCCAGCAAAAAAATCTTGGTATTTTCTTGGATCGACTTTTCCCAAATACTGACATCCGTCAAGTCGACAAAAGTCACCTCGATATTGAATTTCGAGATAATGTCGTTAAGGAGTACAATTGTTGTGCCAAACATAGAGCGAGAAGCAACAATATGATCGCCTGATTTGAGCAGAGCCATCAAAGTTGCAAATATAGCCGACATGCCGCTTGATGTTGCCAGACAACTTTCAGCACCTTCGAGTGCTGCTAAGCGGGTTTGAAATGCATCAACCGTCGGATTGGTAAATCGTGTATAAATATTGCCCGGCTCTTCCTTGGCAAAGCGCTTGGCTGCCTGTTCTGCGCTATCAAAGGCAAAACTAGACGTTAGAAAAATAGCGGGCGAGTGCTCTTGCTCTGCCGTTTTTCTGTGACCCTCCCTAATGGCAATGGTTTCGAATTTTCTGTCTTTCATAGTTATCTTGTAATAATCGACCTTATTCTACATCATTGCAGATCATTTCAGAGCTCTCGTTTGTTTCAAGCTTTTGCTTGGATTCATCGCAGCGCAGTGCCTCAATGCTGTCTAAATAAGCATTGTCAATGTCTTTGGTGACGTAATTACCATCAAAGCATGAGCAATCAAATGTTTTAATGTCAGGATTGCCTTGCTGCACCGACCAAATTAAGTCGTTTAAATTTTGATAAATCAATCGATCAGCGCCAATCGCCATGCAAACTTCTTCAGTGCTCCTGTTATGCGCGATAAATTCATTTTTGCTCGACATGTCAATGCCGTAAACATTAGGAAAGCGAACGGCTGGCGCAGCAGAGGCAAAAAAGACTTTAGCGGCTCCAGCGTTTCTTGCCATTTGTACAATTTCTTTACTGGTAGTGCCGCGAACAATAGAGTCATCAACCAGTAGGACATTTTTGCCTTTAAACTCAAGTCCAATAGCGCTTAGCTTTTGACGGACAGATTTTTTACGCTCTTTTTGGCCCGGCATGATAAATGTTCTTGCAATATAGCGATTCCTAATAAAACCTTCACGATATTTAGCATTCAGCTCATAGGCGAGCTGCAGTGCGGCTGTTCGAGAAGTGTCTGGAATGGGCATGACAACATCAATGTTTTCACCTTCCCAGTCTTTTTTGATTTTGTCGGCGAGCCTATCCCCCATTCGTAAGCGTGCTTTGTATACCGATATCTTATCAATGATGGAGTCGGGTCTTGCAAAGTAAACGAATTCAAAAATACAAGGCATTAACTCAGGGTTTTTGGCGCACTGTTGTGCATGAATTTTACCTTTTCTATCAATAACAATAGCTTCTCCTGGCCCGACATCTCGTGTGATGGTGTAACCTAGAGCAGTTAGCGCAACACTCTCTGAGGCAAGCATATATTTTGTGCCTTTGTCTGTTGTCCTTTCTCCTAAAATTAGAGGCCTAATGCCTTTAGGGTCTCTAAAGCCAAAAATACCATAATCCGGAATCATGCCAATGGCGGCATAAGCACCTTTGACTCTTTGGTGAAGCTTGCCAACAGCAGCAAAAATATCACCCTCATCTATTCGACTTTTTTGTCGTTTGTCAATCTCGCTGGCAAGTACATTGAGCAAAATTTCAGAGTCGGAGTTGGTGTTGGTGTGTCTTCGATCTTGCTCGAACAATTCCTTGGCTAAGGCATCGGTATTTGTTAGATTGCCATTGTGAGCAAATGCGATACCATAAGGCGAATTTACATAAAAAGGTTGCGCTTCAGCACCTGATGAGCTTCCAGCGGTCGGGTAGCGCACATGGCCAATGCCCATATCACCTTTAAGTAATGCCATATGTCGCGTTCTAAATACATTACGAACTAAGCCGTTACCTTTGCGCATAAAAAATCGACCTTTATCCGAGGTGGTAATACCTGCGGCATCCTGACCTCGATGTTGGATAATCGTTAATGCGTCATAGATATAGACGCCAACCTCTTTATTGGTGGTGGAAAGTATTCCGACAATACCGCACATAATTTATTCCTTTATCTCTAATAAATATTCAGCGATTATTTCATCGCCAGGTTCAAGCTCAACAAAAAGCAAATGCTCTGACAAATTTGGTTTTATACCAACACTCCAGTCTTGAAATATTCTGAGCACGCCTTGGGTTTCAATCCAGAAATACTGCTGACTCACCCAACTAACACTTTGAAGTACCAGAACAATAATAAGAACAGAGATGCCGCCTTTGAAGAGACCAACAAAAGCGCCAAGTAGCTTATTTTTTATACCAACAATATTGCGTGCATTTAAAAGATTGTCAATCCCGCTTAAAATATTTAGAATTCTTTCAAAAAATGGCGCTAGTAAACAAGGTTGTTCTGTACCAACTGTAATATTCAGTATACGGACAAGTGCTCTTGCAGCGATAAAAATAACAGCATAAATTCCGGCAAACGAAGCCCAAGTGCGAATGCCGTTGTTTGCAATAATAACTTCTACCACTTCTAAGTCAGCCAAGACGTAAACGTAATTCCAAGAAATGATAGCAATAATGCCGAGGAAAAGGGCAATTGAAACACAGCTGTTAAGCGCACAAGGGTTGCCTATAAAGGATGCTGCTTTAGTGAGCCTGTATAAGGCTTTTTTGGTAAGCCAGAATCCTAAAACAATAGCACCAAAGGCGAGACCATAGACGGATCTGCTCTCAGAAGTATCGGGGCTTGATAACAGTGTATTGGCAAGTCCTTCGTAGAAAAACCAGGCAAAAATGATGGCGAAAATGAGAAAAATAAGGCTAATTATCTCCTTAGCAAGGCCTTGAATAAAGCCCCTGACGATAAAGAAGATAAGAATCAAAAGGGTGAGCCAATCTGACCAGACTAATAGGCTGAAAGCGTTGTACAAATTGTCAAAAAAATCGCCCATGATCTCCCGTTCTGGTAGCGCCAATTTTACAATAGTTTCTTGGGGCAGGGCGCGATCTAACTAAAGAGACCTTTTAAGGAAAAAGCACTTCATTTTCTCTTAGAATTAGCGTTGCATCAGTAATTGTGTGGAATGAACCAAAAATAACAACTCTTTGAATATCATCTAAAGCCAGTGCATTATCAATTGCACTGTTCATATCTTGACAAACGGTCGTGGTCAGCTCGGTGTTAAATTTTGCGTGCAAAAGCTCAATTTGAATGGCGCGCTCAACGTCAAGTGGCACCAAAAACCAATGAGTGAATGTATCTTTTGCCAAATCAATCATATCGTCGATATTTTTATCAGCGAGTGCTGAGAAAATAGCCACTGTTTTGGCATTAGAGGTTTTGAGAGTGTCGATAAGTTTGTCAACCGCTGCCGGGTTATGGGCAACGTCAAGAATTACTTGTTTGTCACCTACCATTATTTTTTGAAATCTAGCAACAACGCTTGCTTGCTCGAAGCCAGATTGAATCAAATCGTTAGAAACTGGAAATTGAGATTGAAGTGTCTCAATGACTCTTAGAGCAACGGCAGCGTTGTGTTTTTGATGTTCGCCCTCTAAGCCGATTTTTCCAAAGTATGGCTGATCGACAAATTCAAGCAAAGCATTGATTGTTTTGGCATAATCCATCAGTGTGTTGGGTGGATTTTCGTCACCACAAATACAAATTTTATTTGCACGCATAATGCCTGCTTTTTCTCGACCAATCAGTTCACGCGTGTCACCCAGATAATCTGTATGATCAATGGCAATATTAGTGATAACACAAATGTCATTATCAACAACGTTGACGGAGTCTAGCCGTCCGCCAAGCCCTACCTCGAGAATGGCAATGTCAATTTCAGCATCTGCAAAAATTTGCAAGGCTGCCAAAGTGGAAAATTCGAAATAGGTAAGAGAAGTTTCTCCTCGAATGGCTTCAATTTTCTCGAAAGCACCAATAATCTGAGTGTCGGTGACTATATTGCCGTTAACAGCAAAGCGCTCGTTGTAATTGATCAAATGTGGCGAAGTAAAACGTCCTACATTATGCTCTGATTGGGCATAGACGCTGTCAACAAAAGCAATGGTTGAGCCTTTGCCGTTAGTGCCGCCAACGGTAATAACTTTGAATGGCATACCATTCGGAAAAAGCTTGTTAAAGATAATTTGAATCCTTTCTAAGCCAAGATCGATAACGGATTCGTGCAGGTTTTCTTGCCAGCTCAGCCAATCGTCAAGAGATTTTAATCTTCCCAAAATTCACCTTCGATAGCGTCGTCTTTTCTCTCGCGTTTTTTCTCATTTTGAGGCTGATGAGGCTGTTGGTTCGTTTTATGAATAAACACCGAACCGCTTTGATTAAATATCTTGGCGGCATTTTTTGCGAGAATGTGATTGATAAAATACCTTCTGGATAGTGGAATTAACCCTAAAAGACCAATTATGTCTGTGATAAAACCAGGGGTTAATAACATCACGCCGGACACCAGAATAACCACCCCTTCCATCATTTCGAAAGCAGGCGTTTTTCCTTCAGCCATACTTTTTTGTGCTTTGGCCATGGTTGACCAGCCTTGGTGTTTTAAAAGTGATGAGCCAATGAGAGCGGTAATAATGACAAGTGCTAGTGTTGGCCAGAAAGTAATAGCATCACTAACGGTGCGCAGTACCCAAATTTCCAGTAGTGTCATTGATAGGAATAAAAGAAAAAACATTTAAACTCCTTTTGTATTAGTAAAAATAATATCCCAAACACCATGACCAAGTCGCTGGCCGCGATTTTCAAATTTTGTTAGTGGCCGATGCGTGGGCCTTGGAGAATATATATGGTCGCCAAGGGTATTTTTAAAGTGGGGGTGCGCTTCCATGGTTTCCATGATGTGCTCGGCGTAGTTTTCCCAGTCGGTAGCAATATGGATAATGCCGTTCGTTTTTAGCTTGCCAGTAAGCATGTCAAGTAGGCTTGTTTGTAGAATACGCCTTTTATGATGCTTCTTTTTATGCCATGGATCCGGGAAAAACAATTGAAAAGCTGAGAGACTGTCATCTTTAATATGATGCTTTATAACTTCAACAGCGTCGCCTTTGATAATCTTCAGATTAGTCAGCTGTTGTTTATTGGCCTCATTGATGAGTCGGCCAACACCTGCATCATATACCTCAATACCTAGAAAGTTGGTATGTGATTGATTGATGGCCATCTCAAGCAAGCTGTCACCATTGCCGAAGCCTACCTCTAGTATCACGTCTTGACATGTTGTAAATAGCTCGTCAAAGTCAAGCATCCTATTATCGACAAGTTCAATACCGTAATTTGGCCAAAGTTCATTAATGCCAATCGCTTGTGCTTTTGAAAGTCTGCCTGAGCGCCTAACAAAGCTTTGGATGGTACGCATGTGTTTGTTTTCACTCATATAGGTCTCATAGTGAATAATCCATGATTAAAGGTGAGTGATCCGAGAATCGTTCGTCCTTGTAAATCTCACAATGCGTTGCAGTGCCTGCCAAGTTTGCGCTTACCACTTGATAGTCGAGTCGCCAACCGGTGTTATTAAGCCAGGCCTGGCCTCTGTTGGACCACCAAGTGTATTGCAATTCTTCTTGGTTGATTTCTCTAAAAGAATCAATATAGCCGACTTCGTCATACAATTTGTCGAGCCAAGCGCGCTCCTCGGGTAAAAATCCGGAATTTTTTTGATTACCACGCCAGTTTTTTAGATCAATTTTTTTGTGGGCGATATTCCAATCACCACAGAAAATGTATTTTCTGCCGTCGTTTTGTAATTCTTGCAAATAGGGCAATAATCGATTAGTAATCAACTCTATTTTAAAGACTTGCCTTTCTTCTTTGCTAGAGCCCGAAGGTAGGTAGAGTGATGCCACCGTGAGATAGCCAAAGTCCGCTTGAATCAGTCGGCCTTCGCTGTTAATATCATCCCACTTACTAAAGTGAATGCGGTCCGGTTTGGTTTTACAATATAGCGCAGTGCCGCTGTAGCCTTTGCGCTGGGCAGGGTGGTAATAGATGTGCATACCTTCTGGATAAAAACGTTCATCTAGTTGATCTTCTTGGGCTTTTATTTCTTGCAAACAAACAACGTCTGCGTTTTGTTTTTTGAGCCAGGAAAAAAAACCTTTTCGCTCAGCGGCGCGAATCCCGTTGACATTAATCGTTATAATTCTCATCTGAGGTGTTTTTTATCACGTATTTCTAATTTGATGATGATGGTTTGCATTGTTTTTGAGGCCGTTTTTTGAAATCCTAGCCATAGACCATATGAAAAAAATAACAAAAAAAACACTGCAAAGTGGCGCACCCTAAAGGGCTGTGAAAATATCACATTTGAAATTTTTTGCTACAAGTTCTATTTTTCTAGCATCAAATTTTACAATAGGTGATATAAGAGACCTCTCTATATTTTAATATTGTGGAAGTTACTATGGAAGCCCATAAAAAAGAATTTGTCGATTTTATGTTGGAAACCGGCGCCCTAAAGTTCGGTGAATTCACGCTGAAATCTGGGCGTATTAGTCCGTATTTTTTTAATGCAGGGCTGTTTAACCAAGGCAAACATCTATCACAGTTGGGCAAGTTTTATGCCTACGCTATCGAAGCTAGCGGGATTCAGTTTGATGTCCTTTTCGGTCCTGCGTACAAAGGCATCCCATTGGCAACCGCAACTGCCATAGCGCTGAATGACACTTTTAATAGAAACGTTGCCTACAGTTTTAATCGTAAAGAGACTAAGGTTTACGGAGAAGGTGGTAATATTGTTGGCCACGCCTTGGAAGGCGATATTCTCATCATCGATGATGTCATCACTGCAGGTACTGCTATAGGAGAAGCTAAAGATATCATCGAATCAAATGGCGCAAACACCAAGGGTGTGATTGTTGCACTTGATCGTCAAGAAAAGGGAAAAGGCGATCTCTCAGCCATTCAAGAAGTAGAGCAGAATTTTGGCATTTCAGTCGCCAGTATTATTAACTTATCTGATCTTGTCACTTTTCTCAAAGCCAACAACGATGTAAATTTAATTGATAGAATCGAGGCTTACCTAGCTCAATACGGCGTTTGATTCTTTAGGGTGTTATCTGAGTCTCTATCACTCTACAGGCCGAATTTCCCGTATGCTATTTCCATTCTGATTGTTTGCTTAATCCGATTTAGTATCATCAAATCAGATTAAGCTTTCTATAGGTGATTAAGTTATGAATCAATGGCTGAATGCATTAGCACTATAGTGGAGCATCACTTGGCGTTATTATCTAACTTTACTAATCTTAGTTGTTACACTAATGGTAGCATTTGAGGTTATTTTGAAGCAATCATCAGAAGCGATTGGTCCTTATTACGATCAATTTTCATTTCACTTAAAGGGTGGTGAAGGCCCGGCGTTAAAAATGCCTATATTTTTTCTTCTTGTTTTTGATGGTATGATTTGGTTAGTTGGCTGGAGTGGTAAGAATTTAATAAATAATCCCTATGGTGGTAGAAGGGTTGAATCGACTATTAGTAGTAGCCAAAGTGATGCAAGTTGGAAAGATGGCTTAATACTTCAATGGGCGCTATCCTGGAGGGTATTCCCTCTTTATTTTCTAGTAGCAATGGTTATGTTTTTTCGAAATTGGCAAATAAGAAACTATTCTTGCAGGTGTTGTTATTGATGCATCTTTTATGGCGTGGATGGATTATTAATATTGCCAACAGTGTTTCTATTTGGAATACTCTCCAGTTGGTATTTATTGAAAAACCATTTGGCAATAGTGTTTATATTGTCGAGTTAAGAGACAAGGTAGACGATTCGCTTAATGCATGACCAAGACTATAAGAACTGCTTGGTTTGTGACTTTTTCCTGCTAAGTAGTCAAACTAATTACTATATTTGAATCGTTGAGCAATGCTTTTTTGGTAGCCTTGGTTGACTTTTTCTACAATATGGGTGTTGGCTTATCGTAAACTATCTCTTGGATGCTTTACAAAAAGGGGTATGGGGTGTTAACAAGAATTAAATCAGTTTCAGTACCTGAAGGTGACGGGGTAACTGTCAATCGTCTTTTTCCAATCAGAGAAAAACTCATGAATCATGACCCGTTTGTGCTATTTGACCACTTTGAGGTAGCAGATGGTCAAGGTTTTCCGACTCATCCACACCGTGGTTTTGAAGCTATTACCTATCTTTTTAGTGGCGCTATGAGACATAAAGACAACCTCGGAAATGACTCACTGGTCACTGAAGGTGGTGCGCAAATATTTTGTGCTGGAAAGGGATTCAGTCATTCAGAGATGCCGGAGGGTGGAGAACTAACATGCGGCATACAACTGTGGATAAATCTAGGGCAAAAAGATAAATCACTTGAACCCAGCTATCAGTCAGTTGATGTCAAGAAACTACCTGTCGTTGAATTTGATAATGGTTCACGAAAGGTCATTGTTGGCAAGGGCTCACCAGTCCATCTCCACACTGAAGTTTGCTATGAGCACATAAGCCTTTTTAAGGGTAGTGAGCATCAACCTAAAGTAGATAGGGGTTTTCAAGGTTTTGTCTATCTCTTAAATGGCGAGCTTGAAATCGAAAAGTCAAAAGTCAATCCTACGCAAGCAATGCTATTTAGCGGTGAGACTTTGCCGCCATTTGTCATCAAAGCGACTAGGGATAGCGAGTACATATTGGTGATCGGCAAACCTCATCATGAGCCAATTAAACAGTTTGGCCCCTTTGTTGATTGATTGTCATGAATTAATTCTCGGACTTAGACGATCAAGACTCCATTGGGTGCCTACTCTCAAAATTGCTGTTTCTAGGCTGTTTCATGTCTGGCGAATGATGTTTAGAGGTTGATATTTTTTGCTCAATATTGGTTGTTGCAGCTTAAACCAGTCTTTTTCAATGGCAGCGTATATTTGTCGAAAATCCGTCTCATGAAGAAGGTTTTCTTTTTCTAGATCCTCCAGTTTTGGCGTGCTGCCATAGATTCCAGCTTTAACGCTACCGCCTATGCAAAATAAGCAGGAGGCGGTACCATGATCGGTACCATTATTGCCATTTTCTTCAACCCTTCTACCAAACTCCGAATAGGTGACTAACAACACTTGTTGCTATAAGCCATGCTTTTTTAATAGTTTGATAAAATTTGTAATTGCCTCATCAACTTCCAACAGTAGTGAGTTGTGGGTATCGGCTTGCATGGCGTGAGTATCAAAGCCACCAATTGAGGTTTTTATCACCGGCACATTAAAGCCCGATTTAATAATAACAGCTGCCTCATGAAGTTGTTTTGAGAGCCTTGATTGGGTTTTATTCGCGGGCTGAATAGTGTTTGTACTGGTGGCCTTTTTTAACTGTTCGGCAGTGGTAAGAATTAATGCTTTTGTTTTTAACAGGTGCTGCTGACTTTTATTTAATGCGCCTGTGTTTGATTCACCGCTTTCAAGGATGTTTGCTCCATTGACAAAGCTTTTTACATTTCTTATTTTGATGAAGCGAGGTTCCGGCCCAACAAAAAGACCAGTTGATCCGCCTAACACGATCGCATCTATAATCCCTGAAGCTTTCGGGTTGCGGTTAAATGCGTCATATAACCAGCCAATACGCGCTTCAGTCGTTGAGGCACGCTCCCAAATATCGAGACTGGCAAAATGTGATAAATTTGGGTTTTGGTAACCAACATTTTGGATAATTGCCAGTTCACGCTGTTGATAAAGAGCTGAGAGTCCGGCAAGGGCAGGGTGAAAACCAATTTCATCTTAATGGTTAAAATACTATTTTTTGCCAGTGCAAGGCTTGGGCGCTTTTGGTAGTACAGGTCGTCATTATAGGGAATGATGGTGTTGAGACCGTCATTACCCCCTTTCAGCTCAATAAGAACCAGGTACTTTGGTGACACAGTTGAGGCCAATGCGCAGGCGATGTTTGGTAGAACTAAAGGACTTAAGAGCAGACATTTAATCAGGGCACGACGATTCAACATGATAGCTGAGACCTATTTGAGTTGAAAATTATCATGATTCATTAAATACTCTATTTTCTGCCTGTTATTATGCTGCTTGGCAAAGTTGATTTTTTCGTTAATGGCCAATATTTGCAAAGACTTGCTGCTAAGAATGGCGTCTAAATTAACCAGACCCAAAATGTTCTTTTTTGGCTGAAAAGCATACTTTTGAGCAATGCTGCTCACATAGAGAAGATAGTCATTATCTTTGCGTTTAAGTAAAGATTGTACAAGTCGTTGGCGCTCTAGTAGCAGATTTGCACTAAGCCAGTCCTTATCTCCACGCCAGCCTTTCACATCGGGTGGGTAGAATAAGCGTTGACCTGAATCCTGTAGATGTTTAGCGAATCGCACCGGGTCGTTAATGGGGATATTAAAAAGGTGAACAACGCTGCTCAATAGTTACACAGGGGATTTGAATAGGTTATTACGATTATTATCATCCCAAAATGCAGGCAGTGTTAGGAGCTCTTTCAGCAGGATTTTGATATCGTAATCTGAGTCTCTGAAAACACTGGCTATTCGGGAGATCTCAGATTCATTAGGGGTATTTGAAATAAACTCACGCTAGAATTTTCGGCTGATGAATAAAGCAGTTTGTGGGTGACCCAGGATAATATCCAGCAAACCTTCAAGTTTGTGATAGCCAACATTTCCGAGTATGTTTTTTTGCGAGGAATCGTGACTTTGTTGTTTAAAAATAAGTTTTCCACTGTGATTATCAAGTCTATAGCCCGTTAAAGCCTTGGCAATCTGACGAATATCTTCTTCGTTGTAGTGATCGCCTTCGCCCATGGTAAAAAGTTCTAATAACTCTCTGGCTAAGTTTTCATTGGGTTTGTTTTTGTGATTTTTTTGGTTGTCTAAATACAGGTGAATGGCTGGATCCTGCATAACCTTAAAGAGCAACAATCTAAAGTTCTCCAGACCGTATTGCCTAAATATTTGATTTTGTTGATACAGCAGTGGTGGTAAAACTTTGATTAAGTTAGAAGTGAAGTGATTATGCCAAAAAATGGTCATTTTTTCTTACAGTGAATTTTGCGTGCTAAGGATTTGCTTGTACCACCACAATTGCACAGTCTTTTTGTCATTGGGTAATAACTTCATTTTAAGTTTTGTTTTTTCCGGCTCAGAGAGGTTTTTGTCGCCCAAGCGTATGTAGGAGTCCAGATCAAAATTCAACTCCTCGGCTGGCGATAATGGTCGATTGAGTAGTTTGTTGACTGCTTGCTCTCGAGTAAGAGGGGGCGTATTTTCTACGAGTTCAGCACTGATTCCGAAGCCTGCTCGTCCCCACAGATGTCGAGCTTCATAGTCGTCCAGTGCTCCCACATCTGTAAGTGCCCAGGGCGGCTCCAATAAAACACCTGCAATCCATCTGTTGAGAGTCGATTTAAACATAATTTCATCCACGACAAATCGACGCCAAGTCACTGTTTCGACTTGTTTGCTAGAGCCCTCTGTCTGGCAGCATTCCAAACAAAATTTAAGAGTTGCTAGTTTACGTGGGCTTTTACAATAAGCGTCGCACTGTCAGTGTCGACGACTGTGACTTTTTGACCAACGTCCATATCACAACCTTTGGCAAGCCATAAGGAGTCACCTACTTTAACTTTAGCACCATTTTCATCACTGGAGGCGACCGTATAAGTGTTGCCAATATGGCGTTTTGCTCGCATGTTGAGCTCGTTGTCAATAGTCTTAACGGGAAAATATTTCTTTGCCAGAAAAACGCTCATGATAGATAACCCGGAAAAGAGCAACAACTGAAATTGCCATAATAGGTCGGGATACAGTTTAAGCGTAATGCCAACCATGATGGATGAAATACCTATCCAAAGAAGGAAAGTTGACCAAGTGAATAATTCAATGATGATCAGAGTGAGCCCAAACACAAGCCAGTGCCAATAATCAATATTTTCGAAGAATAGCTCCATTATGTTGTCTGAGATTTCCTTGTACCAACCGAGTCTTTCGACCTAGGTGTTCACGCCTTTATCATCAGTGACAATATTCTTTATCAATTCAGTAATACCACCCAGAGAACCGATTAACGATGATGCCTCAATCGGCATTAGCACCAGTTTTGCATTATCAGCACTACCGATTGTCTGCAGGGCTTCGGTGTATTTAATGGCAACAAAATAGTTAAGCGCTTGAACATTTCCATCGCTAATAGCATCGGATACCACGCGCGTCGCATTCGCTTCTGCTTCTGCCAATCGCTCCCTTGCTTCCGCATCTCGAAACGCAGCTTCTTTGCGACCCTCTGCATCTAGAATTGCGCCTTGTTTTTTACCTTCTGCTCTGAGTATTTCAGACTGACGTGAACCTTCTGCTTCTAAAATGTCAGCGCGTTTTTGACGCTCAGCCTTCATTTGCCGGCTCATTGCTTCGACCAAGTCCGCTGGTGGTTCCAGGTCTTTTATTTCAATACGAGTCACTTTTACCCCCCAGGGGTTGGTTGCATGATCAACTACGCTTAGCAATCGGGTATTGATCTCTTCACGATTAGACAACATTTCATCCATTGTCATTGCGCCCAGAACTGTTCTGAAATTGGTAAGGCACAGGTTTTTCATTGCATTGAGCAACCCAGTGATTTCATAGGTAGATTTGGCGGCATCGACTATTTGAAAAAAGACCACACCATCTGATTGCACCACGGCATTGTCTTTGGAGATGACGCTTTGTTTCTCGATATCCAGTACTTGTTCACGCATATTGACTTTAGTGCTTACTCTGTCCATAAACGGCACCAGAAAGTTCAGCCCTGGTGGAAAAGTTTTGGTATATTTTCCAAAGCGCTCAATGGTATATTCGTAACCTTGTGGAACAGTCTGTACCCCCATGAAAACTACGCCGATAGCAAGTAAAGCTACAATGGGTGTAAATAACATTGAATAATCGAAATCCATAATATATCTCCTGAAGAAATGATGGGTTTAATCATAACCTTTTTAACTATGTCTGTCAAAGTATTCGGCATAGCTCAGCAATGATTTGTGCACCCGGTGGAAGTGGTGGAGGGACAGGGATTTGAACCCTGGAAGGGTATTAGCCCTTGCCGGTTTTCAAGACCGGTGCATTCAGCCGCTCTGCCATCCCTCCAGCAGCTTGGCTATGATACAGTTTTAACTCTTAGAGTAAATAGAAATTTAATTAAAAATCGGTAAATTTTTGCGTATAATTTAGCCTTTTTAGAAATTCTGTAGGTAGTCGTCATGGCAAAAGTCTGTCAAGTTACTGGCAAGCGTCCAGTGAGCGGTAATAACGTGTCACACGCACATAATAAAACGCGTCGTCGTTTTTATCCAAATTTGCATACACACCGTTTCTGGGTTGAAGCTGAGAACCGTTTTGTTAAATTGAAGCTTTCTGCAAAAGGTCTGCGCATTATTGACAAAAAAGGCATTGACACTGTTTTGGCAGAAATCCGCACTCGCGGCGAAAAGGTTTAAGGAGATATTATGAGAGATAAAATTAAATTAGTGTCTTCAGCTGATACAGGCCACTACTATACAACAACGAAAAACAAACGCCTTCATCCTGAAAAAGTTGAAGTTAAAAAGTTTGACCCTGTTGTAAGAAAACACGTTATGTACAAAGAAGCAAAAATTAAATAAGCTCTTGTAGATTAACAATAAAAAAGCCGCTTAAAATCGGCTTTTTTATTGTCATCTCACTTAACTCGCGAGTATTGTTTCAATTGGCACGTTTGCCATACTGGCTTGATAGTCGGCCAGTTGGTCAAAGTTTAGATATTGATAAATATCACCCTCAAGTGGCTCGATATCTTTCATCAAGGCAAGATACTCTTCAACACTTGGAAGGTAGCCTAACTTCGCTGAAATTGCTGCCACTTCTGCCGAAGAAAGGTAAACATTTGCTCCATCACCCAAACGGTTAGGGAAGTTACGCGTAGAAGTCGAAACAACGGTACAGTTATCTTTCACTCGAGCTTGGTTGCCCATGCAAAGTGAACAGCCTGGAATTTCAGTATGTTCTGTTAATCGCTCGAAGGTTTCGTACACACCTTCTGCACGAAGTTGTTTTTCATCCATTCTTGTAGGCGGCGCAATCCACAGTTCTATGGCAAGTTCGTCTTTGTCTTTTAACAATTGTGCGGCCGCTCTAAAGTGGCCGATGTTGGTCATGCATGAGCCGATAAAGACCTCATCAATCGGTGTATTAGCAACCTCAGAAAGCAATTTCACATCGTCTGGATCGTTAGGGCAGGCCACAATCGGCTCTTTGATTTCGTTAAGATCAATTTCAATCACCTCGAAGTACTCACAGTCTTTATCTGCTGTAAGCAACTCAGGTTTTTCAAGCCACTTTTGCATCGCTTGAATACGCTTGGCAATTGTTTTCTTATCTTCATAGCCTGCATCAATCATTGAAGTCAGCAGGGTGATGTTTGAACGCAGATACTCTTCAATTGGCGCTTTATTAAGTTGTATCGCGCAACCATTCGCTGAGCGTTCAGCAGATGCGTCTGCAAGTTCGAATGCTTGCTCAACCTTAAGGTCGCCTAGGCCTTCAATTTCCAATACTCGACCAGAAAATACATTTTTCTTGCCAGATTTTTCAACCGTTAACAAACCTCTTTGAATCGCCACATAAGGAATGGCATTAACCAAGTCACGCAGTGTGATGCCTGGTTGCATTTCGCCACTAAATCTAACCAGTACTGATTCTGGCATATCGAGTGGTAAAACGCCGATAGAGGCGGCAAAGGCGACCAAACCAGACCCTGCTGGAAAGCTAATGCCAATCGGGAAACGTGTGTGTGAGTCACCACCTGTGCCCACTTCGTCAGGCAGCAGCATGCGGTTAAGCCAAGAGTGAATAATACCATCACCTGGTCTTAATGCCACACCGCCTCTTGATTGCATAAAGTCAGGTAAAGTGTGTTGCAGTTCTAAATCGATTGGTTTTGGATAAGCGGCTGTATGACAGAAGCTCTGCATCACCAAATCAGCAGAGAAGCCTAAACAGGCCAGTTCTTTCAACTCATCTCTTGTCATTGCGCCAGTTGTATCTTGCGAGCCAACTGTTGACATGCGTGGCTCACAGTATGTTCCTGGACGAATACCTTCAACGCCACACGCTTTGCCGACAATTTTTTGTGCTAGGGTGAAGCCTGCGTGGCTGTTACTTTGATCATGTGGGCGGAGAAAGACGTCGCTCACGCTCATGTCTAGATCGTTACGAGTTTTGTCCGTTAAGCCTCGACCAATAATCAATGGAATACGTCCGCCAGCACGAACTTCGTCTGGCATTGTGGTTGGCGCTAACTCAAAAGAAGAGACGGTTTCGCCAGCAGCATTGGTAATAATGCCCTCGTACGGTTTGATAGTGATTTCATCGCCCATTGCCAGTTTAGAAACGTCGCATTCAATCGGTAGCACGCCAGAATCTTCAGCTGTGTTGAAGAAAATCGGCGCAATTTTGCCACCAAGAACCACACCACCACTATTTTTATTTGGGATGTAGTCAATTGGATTTCCCATGTGCCAAAGCACTGAGTTAATCGCAGATTTGCGCGATGAGCCTGTACCAACCACGTCACCAACATAGGCAAGCGGCAAGCCTTTTTCTTTTAGTTTGGTAATGGTCTCGAGCGGCTTGTCCATTTTTTTGATGAGCATTGAATTTGCATGCAATGGAATGTCAGGGCGCGACCAAGCTTCGGTTGCGGGGGAGAGGTCGTCGGTATTGGTTTCGCCATCAACGCGGAAAACAACCACTTTGATTTCTTCTGGCATGACATTTTTGGCAGTGAACCAGTCTGCATTTGCCCAAGAGTCAACAACTTTTTTGGCAAAGGCATTTGTCACAGATTTCTCTATAATGCTTTGGTAGGTTTCATAAATAAGAATGGTGTGTGATAAGGCTTCACAAGCAGCCTCGGCTGTTGCATCGATATCCAGTAGATCAATCAGGGAATCTATGTTGTAACCACCAAGCATTGTGCCGAGTAAAAAAGTCGCGTGCTCTTGGGTGATTGCTGCGCAAGCTTGCTCGCCCTTGGCAACACTGGTTAAGAGGCCCGCTTTGACATAAGCCGCCTCATCAACACCTGGCGGCACACGGTGCGTTAATAAATCTAAGTAAAAATCATCATCAGATCCTTTAATTAGGTGGTCAACCACCGATTTAGTTTGTACAGCATCAAGAGCTAATGGTGGAATACTATCAGCTTTTCTTTCTTCGCAGTGCTTTAGGTAATCTTTCTTCATTAGGATATTCTCGGTAAGTGATGATTCAATAACTAGCGTATAATTTTAGCATTTTTGCGGTCAAGCCTTAACCCTATTGACTCAATCGTTCAGATTATGAAATTTAATACTCTAACCTCCCTTTCCCCAATTGACGGTCGCTACTTTGAGAAAACCAGTGAACTTAAGGAAATTTTCAGTGAATTTGGCCTTATTAAATACCGAGTATTGGTTGAGGTTCGTTGGCTGCAAACAATGTCAGCAAACTCGCAAATTTCTGAAGTTGCAGAATTTGATGCAGCGACTAGTAAAATTTTAGACGCTATTGTTGAGGATTTTTCGCTAGAAGATGCGCAAGCGGTCAAGAAAATCGAGTGCACAACCAACCATGATGTTAAAGCGGTTGAATACTTTTTAAAAGATAAAATTATCGGCAACGCGGCTCTTGAGCAAGTGAGCGAATTCATTCATTTCGCCTGTACATCGGAAGACATCAACAATCTCTCACACGCATTAATGCTCAGCGATGGTCGTAAAGTATTATTGCAACAAATGCAAAATCTGGCGAATTTGATAGCGGATTTGGCCAAAAATAACGCCGAAATTCCAATGCTTTCAAGAACGCATGGCCAAACAGCCTCGCCGACAACGCTAGGTAAAGAAATGGCCAATTTCAGTGCCAGATTAAACCGTCAAATTGCTCAGTTTGAGCAAGTCAACATTATGGGTAAATTTAATGGCGCCGTGGGTAATTTTAATGCCCATATCAGCGCTTATCCAAACATTGATTGGCAGGTTGTTTCTCAAGATTTTATTGAGAGTTTGGGTGTTAATTATGCAGCGTATACTGCACAAATTGAACCTCACGATTATATTGCTGAGTACTTTCATGCGCTGAATCGTTTCAATACGATTTTGATTGATTTTTGCCGTGATGTCTGGGGCTATATTTCATTGGGCTACTTCAAGCAAAAAACCATCGCTGGTGAAGTGGGATCTTCGACAATGCCACACAAAGTCAACCCGATTGATTTTGAAAATGGTGAGGGTAACTTGGGTCTTGCCAATGCTATTGCTGAACATTTAGCAAACAAATTACCAATTTCACGCTGGCAGAGAGATTTGTCAGACTCTACCGTGCTTAGAAATCTGGGCGTTAGTTGTGCTCATTCTCTGATTGCTTTTGCTTCTATTACCAAGGGTATTTCAAAGTTAGAAACAAACGAGACACGCATACTTGAAGATTTGAATAATGCTTGGGAAGTTTTGGCGGAGCCGATTCAAACGGTGATGCGTCGTTATGGTGTTGAAAATCCTTATGAGAAACTGAAAGAGTTGACTAGAGGTCAAACAATTAACGCTCAGATTTTGCAAGATTTTGTCGAAACTTTAGACATTCCTGAAGAGGCCAAAAAATCCTTGGCACAACTCACCCCAATGAGCTACATTGGTGATGCGATTAAGTTAGCTAAAGACATCTAAAGCTGATATAATCTCCCGCCTTTACAACCCAACAATCACAAAGGAGCAAAAAACCCATGGTTAAGATTAGAATGGCCCGAGGTGGAGCGAAGAGAAAACCTTTTTATTCGATTGTAGCGACAGACTCTAGAAAACGTAGAGACAGTGGCTATATTGAGCGTATTGGATTCTTTAATCCAGTAGCACGCGGACAAGAAGTAAGACTTCAACTCGACGAAGACAGACTGGCCTATTGGATGTCACAAGGTGCACAAATTTCAGATCGTGTTAAGCAACTTGTTAAAGAGCACAAAGACCCTTCAATTCGTGAAAAGCGCGTAGCAGCAGTAGAAGCTAAATTAGCAACAGACGCGGCAAAAGTTGCAGCAGCTGAAAAAGCAGCAGCAGACGCGGCAGCGAAAGAAGCAGCAGAAGCAGCAAAAGTTGTAGCAGCAGAAGAAGCAGAAGCAGCAAAAGTTGTAGCAGCAGAAGAAGCAGAAGCAGCAAAAGTTGCAGCAGCTGAGGCAGAGGCGGAAGAAACTCCTGCAGAGGAAGTGTCAGCTGAACAGCCAAGCGAAGAAGCGCCAGCAGAAGACAAAGCTGCTGAGTAGTTCTCTGTCCCCCACGTCAGAACAAAACGATGAAAAGCTGTTGGTTGGAAAGATCAACGGCTTTTTTGGTGTTAGAGGCTGGATAAAAATCTTTTCCCACACCGAGCCACGAAGTAATATCCTTAACTACCAGCCTTGGTGGTATCTCGACAAAGACCAGTGGAAGACGATTGAAATCACCAATGGCCGTGAACAATCGAAAACCATTGTTGCTCACGTCAAAGCGATTGACAATCGTGAACAAGCGCAATCTCTTTTAGGCTTGGAGCTTTACATAAAGAAATCCCAATTACCAGAACTCGACAATGAAGAGCTTTATTGGCACGAGTTGACCGGTATGCGAGTAGTTAACTTGGACAATGTTGAATTAGGGATCGTTGATAATATAGTTGCCACAGGTGCCAATGACGTTCTCGTCGTCAAAGGAGAGAAAGAACATTGGGTGCCTTATATCGAGCCATTTTTGGTTTCACTCAATCGTGAACAAAGACTAATAACTGTCGATTGGGATGAAGCGTTTTAGCTCAAAGTAGCTATAGTAGCAGGTTGTTATCAATGAAAAACTGAATTTTGAAGTATGAGCATGATAAGAGAAAAAATAGAAAACACAATAGAATCAACTATTTTTGGTAGTCGATGGTTATTAGCACCGTTTTATTTGGGCTTGGTGCTAAGTATTGTGCTCTTATTTATTAAATTTGCACAAGAATTGTGGCATTTGACTGATCAAGTGTTTGTTACTTCTGAGAGCGATATGGTTATTGGCATTCTCGCTTTAATCGACATGTGCTTGGTAGTAAGTTTGCTGTTGATGATTATTTTTAGTGGTTATGAAATCTTTGTTTCTAAAATTGATGTTGCGGATCATAAAGATCGTCCCGAGTGGATGGGTAAGCTCGATTTTTCTGGGTTAAAGCTAAAAGTGATCAGTGCTATTGTGGCGATCTCTGCCATTGATTTATTGAAAACATTTATGAACATGCCTGAACAAATGTTAGAGGGTGATGTCAATAATGTTAAGTGGAAAGTTGTCGTTCATATGGCGTTTGTGATTTCTGGTGTATTATTTGCTGTAATGGACAAAGTGGCAGCAGACACAAAACGACATTAGATAGCGATTAGACTGCAAAGTATTGATATTTCACTATTAAGAAGTATTAAAAACGCTTAAATCTCTCCATTATCATTATTTCTGAAATTTTGATAAGACACCTTCAACGCATTGTTTTTTAATGATAAATAGCTAAAATTAGGCTTTTTTTAGCCTGTAAATGGCATTTATAAGGTATTTATTGAAAATTTTGGCTTCTAACAGCTTCATAATGAAAATTTCCAATATTTTTTAAAAGACTTTAAATCCTTTTTCGAAAATCAAAGATTTTCTTCTTGAGGACTTGGCACTTTTTCTACTCGTCTAGCAAAAGTACTGAAAAAGAAGATGCCCTACAACAAAATCGCTAATTGAGTAAAAGTCACTCGAGGTTTTTCTGGGAGCACTGTCTGAGTGTATACAATCGAGAAAGCAATCCCACAGATGTTGATTAGTGCCAAGGCGCACAAGGTTTTCGATTGGTTGTTAAGTTAGAATTGCGTGCTTTAGAATATAGATAAGAAACGGCTAGATTACAAGGCTTGTTCGTCGGGTTCGTAAATATCTTCTTCGTCTTTAAAGCCGTGTCTGTCTACTTTAAGGTCGTGAATGACACCATCAAGTACGCTGTAAATCCAGCCATGTACCTGTAGTTGTTGACCGCGTTGCCATGCGGTTTGCACAATTTTGCTTCGGGATAAATTGGACACTTGCCTGATAACATTAATTTCACACATGCGATTTAGGCGATCTTCTTCTGAATCGAGTTTTTTCAATTCTTTTTGGTTGAACCAGAAGTGGTCTTTAACTGAGCGCAACCAGTAATCACTAATACCTGCATTGGTATTTTCCATTGCAACTTTGATGCCACCACAGCCGTAATGACCACAGATGATAATGTTTTCTACTTGCAATACGTTGACCGCGTATTGAATGACCGATTGACAATTAAAGTCAACATGCTTCACTAGGTTGGCAACGTTTCGATGAACAAACAATTGTCCGGGCATTAGCCCTACAATCTCATTGGCGGGTACACGGCTATCAGAGCAGCCAATCCAAAGGTATTTTGGTGATTGTTGTTTTGCAAGGGTGGCAAATAAATCCGGTTGTTCTTCGGAGACTTTTTGCGCCCAAAGCCTGTTATTTACTAATAATTCTGATACGTCCATAATTGCTGCTCATTATATTTGGCATTATCATAACATTCAAGAGCAATTGCATGGACCTGTGTTGTTTTTTTATGAGTTTAGTCTAATTTGCGACTATTCACTCAAAAAGACACTTGATTGGCTCGATATTGTAATAGAATCCTTTTTAGTCAATGCCCAAGTGGCAAAAGACCAAAGGCACTTTCTTTTAAAAGCGTATTTGATGAGTTGGATTACCAAAATTTTTCCTTTTTTATTATGGATTAAAGAGTTAAAAAATCCTGAGGTATTAAAGGCAGATGCTATCGCCGGCGCAACCGTTGCCCTGGTGTTGGTGCCGCAATCAATGGCTTATGCACAGCTAGCAGGCCTTGGCCCTCAGTATGGCTTATATGCCTCTTTCTTGCCAGTGATGATTGCCGCACTGATGGGTTCATCAAGGCAGCTTAGCACGGGACCGGTTGCGATTGTTTCCCTACTAACCGCAGCAGCACTTGGCGATTTGGCGACCGATCCGAGCAGCTACGCAGTGTACGCAGCACTTTTGGCATTGATTGTGGGCTTGTTTCAATTCATGCTCGGTATCCTAAGAATTGGCTTTGTCATCAATTTTATTTCACACCCTGTGGTGAATGGCTTTACCAATGCTGCAGCGATTATTGTCAGTGTTTCCCAATTACATAAAATTTTTGGCATTCGAGTGATAAGCACTTCAGATACTGACTGGAATGTGGCCTGTCAACCTCTGACATTGCTTGAAAGACTGGAACAAACAGGAAGCAGTGCTATGCATGCCATTTGTAATGCCGATCAAAATTACGAAACCCTATGGCGCTTGATTGATGCTGCATTAGATTATGTTCACATTCCTACGTTAATGATGTCTGCATTGGCTTTTTTAACTATGTTGGTATTAAAGCACTTTTATGCAAAAATTCCTGGCACTTTAGCTGTCGTTGTTGTTTCTATATTGGTGTCTTGGGTTGTTGGCTACGAATCTATGGGGGGCGCTATTGTCTCATCGATTAACATGGATAGCGTCTTTAGCTTTAAAGTGCCAAGCTTTGACCTTAAAGCCATGGGCTCACTTTTCATTTTTGCCGTTATTATTTCATTAATTGGCTTTATGGAGGCTATCTCGGTGGCGAAATCAATGGCTGCCAAAACCAAGCAGCGGCTTGATGTTAACCAAGAGTTGATCGGTCAAGGACTGGCTAATATCACCTCGAGCTTTTTTCAGGGTTATGCAGTTGCGGGTTCATTCTCACGCACCTCTGTCAATGCATCGGCTGGCGCCATCACCGGATTTTCCTCAGTGATTACAGCGCTAATTGTAGGCATTATGCTATTGTGGTTAACGCCATTGCTATATCACCTGCCTCAGGCAACTCTCGCTGCGGTGATTATGATGGCTGTGTTTCATCTGATTAACTTCAGCCCGATATGGCATGCGTGGAAAATTGAAAAGCATGATGCGATTGTTGGTCTACTCACTTTTGTTTTGACTTTAATATCTGCACCGCATTTAGAAAACGGCATCGCTTTCGGTGTGATTCTTTCACTGGGCTTATTTCTATACCGCACAATGCAACCCAACTTTAGTGAACTCTCTGCACGTGAGGGATCTAGTATTCTTGTTAGTGCGGTGGAGAACAATCTTGAGGGTTGCAAAGTTGTTAGTCTGGTGAAATATAGTGGCTCTTTATACTTTGCAAATGCTGCATACTTTGAAACGAAAATGCTGGAATTGATTGCACATAATCGTGAACATTTGCGCTACATTATTGTTGATGTTGCAGGAATTAATCAAATTGATGCCAGTGGTGAAGAAGTCTTATTGAATCTGGTTGAGTCATGCTCGGAGTCAGGCGTTGAAATTCTATTTGCAAGAATTGAGGGTCTGGACGCTATTTTAGAGAAGGCGGGTTTCAAGGATAGAGTAGGACAAAATCGCTTCTTCCAACGACGCGTAGAGGCGTTGCGCTATGCATGGAGGGAAATTGGCGATCCTGAGGCAGAGTTTGATAGCCCACTAAGGCATCTCATCGGTCGCTAGAAGAGATTGTTGAAAAATAGTGCATGGCGCTATTTTGCAACAACTCCGGCAATTCTTTAAATTGGGGAAGGGTGTTAAAATCAATGGTTTATAAAACTTTAAAATTTTCACCCTTCCCCAAACCCCATCCTAAAATCAATTTTGCAATGGTCTTTAGAGGTCTGTGTAGAAAGCTTTAACAAAATATAGACCTTGGGGCTCGGCTGTTGGCCCTGCCTTGCGCCTGTCTTTACTATCCAGCACATCTTGCACCCAGCTAATATCTCGCTCACCCCTGCCGACCTTGAGAAGTGTACCAACAATATTGCGAACCATGTGATGCAGGAATGCATTGGCTTTGACTTCTAGCAAAACAGTGCCATCATGTTTTGTGATGTTTAGATATTCAATGGTCTTGATGGGTGATTTGGCTTGGCAAAGGCTATCACGAAAACAAGAAAAATCATGTTCACCCAATAGCAAAATCGCAGCTTCCTGCATTTTTTCAATATCAAGTGGTCTCGGCTCCCAGAGGTGTGAATCAGCTTTTAGTGCTGAGCGCACGGGGTGGTTGAGAATTTTGAATTCATAGGCTCTGGCGTAGGCATTAAAGCGTGCGTGAAAGTCGTCGCCAACTTTTTTGACCCAAGTGAAATTAACATCGGATGGTAGGTTAACGTTGCCACCAAATAGCCAAGCTTTGCTTTCGCGAACCGCTTCGGTTTCAAAATGAATAACCTGTTCTTTGGCGTGAACGCCAGCATCGGTTCTGCCAGAGCAATAAACACGAACAGGATGATTAGCAACCGTTGATAGTGCAGTCTCAACAACTGATTGAACGGTTCTAATGCCAGATTTTTGTATTTGCCAGCCGTGAAAGTGGGTGCCTAAATATTCGACACCGAGAGCAATTTTCATATTAAACGACTTAATACTATTTGTTGTAAAATCATTAGTAACATTTTAACAAAGTATTGCAACTTAGCCATCGATACTCGTCATTTGACACAATGAATCCTATGGGCAATAAAAGTCAACAATCACAAATCAAAAGAATGCTTTCAGCCTGCAAATATTCAACTCAAGGCTTTAAGGCTTGTTACAAGTCAGAGGCCGCCTTTAGGTTGGAAGTGTGGCTTGCGGTTGTCCTATTGCCGTTAGGCTATTTTCTTGGTGAATCATCGATTGAAAAAGTGTTGTTAATTGCGCCTATCTTTGTTGTGCTGATTGTTGAAATGCTTAATTCGGCCGTTGAAGCGGTAGTTGATCGAATTGGCACTGAGAAGCATGAACTTTCTGGCTTTGCCAAAGATGTGGCGTCTGCTGCAGTAGCATTTTCATTGATACTATTTCTGGTGACGTGGTCGATTATTCTACTATAGCAAGCCTTGTTTATCAGAAGGTAGATTGTGTATTTTTTGACTCCATAGAGAGTACAAACGATTACCTGCTAAGCCAGCCCTTTAGCGAGGTTACCCAATTATGCATTGCGCGTGAACAAACTAAGGGCAAGGGCCAGCACGGTCGAGAGTGGTGTAGTCAAAAAGACGGTAGTGTGTTGTTTTCAATCCGCCAAAATTTTGATGCACGTTGTGATCTTAGTGGCTTGAGCTTAGTTGTCGCGCTGGCAATTGTAAAAAGCCTTAAAGAGGCCTGTTCTATTGAAAAATTAGGCATTAAATGGCCGAATGATATTTATTTTAGCGATAAAAAACTCTCGGGAATATTGCTTGAAAATCAATTGCATTATGATCAGCAGTCGGTTGTTATTGGAGTGGGGGTTAATTACGCATTGGGTGAAAATTTTGATTGTGAAACCCCTTGGACCGATTTGACGACAATTAGTGATGATGTGGCGAATATTAAAGTGTTAACCGCTACTGTCATCAACACTATTCTTGTTTATATTAAGCGTTTCGAGCAAACGGGTTTTAATTCTTTTCAGCAGGAGTGGACAGCCCATGACATGCTCAAGGGTCGGCGAGCAAAAGTAGAGCGAGAAAATAACCCATTTGATGGTGAGGTGATCGGTGTGAGCAATAAAGGCGCATTACTCATATCGAGCAAAAATGGCGTCGAAACTCTATATAGCTCTGAGCATATAAGCTATATTTAGCCCACTATTGATCAGTTTGTTAAAATCTGTAAGGTTTAAGACTATTAGCCACTAGGCAAGCATGGCAGTGACTAGCTATAGTTAATAACCAAAAGTTTAACAAAGTGGATAATAGCCTTAAGCCTTACCCAAAGGGACCTAGCCAAGTCTTTACTTTCTTCGTTATTTTGACTTGACATATGAATAACTATGTCTTCACAAAATGCCTTGAAAATAAAAAACTTGGTGTTGTCAGAAACTATCAAATTGATCAATAGTAGGCTATTTAGGGTAAGATGTCACCACCCACAAAACCATAGCAAAATAGATGGCGAACAATAGATTAGAAGTTAAAAATATCAGCAAAACTTATGCGAAGCGAGAGGTTGTAAACGACGTTTCTTTTGCTGTTGATGGCGGTGAAATTGTTGGTCTTCTTGGCCCGAATGGTGCGGGTAAAACCACTTGTTTCTATATTGCTTGTGGTCTTGTTAGGTCGGATATGGGTGAGGTATTTATTAATCACCACAAGGTTGGTCATATGCCGATGCATAAGCGCGCCAGATTGGGTTTGGGGTATTTGCCGCAAGAACCTTCTATTTTCCGCAAGCTAACGGTTGAGGATAATATTCTGGCGGTTTTGGAGCTCAATAGGGCACTTCCTTCAAGTCGGCGAAAACATCGACTAGAAGAGCTGTTGACGGAGTTCCGTGTTGACCACATTCGTCATATTAAAGGCATCAGTTTATCGGGTGGTGAGCGTAGAAGGGTTGAGATAGCTAGAGCTTTGGCGATGGAGCCAAAGTTTATTTTGCTTGATGAACCTTTTGCTGGAGTCGATCCAATTTCGGTTGGCGATATTCAAAAGATTATTTACCAACTTAGGGATAAGGGTATTGGTGTTTTGATTACCGATCACAATTATCGCGAGATGCTTGATACCTGCGATCATTCGTATGTCATGCACTCTGGCCAGATCATAGCCGAAGGCAATAAAGAAACAATTCTTTCAAACGAAGACGTTAAAAAAGTCTATTTGGGTGAAACAGCTGGTGAGCACTAAGCCATTTGTCACCCTTGGCATTGAGTCCTCGTGTGATGAAACCGGCATAGGGATATACAGCTCTGAAGCCGGTTTACTCTCTCATACACTTTTCTCCCAAGTTGAGATTCATGCTGAATATGGTGGCGTGGTGCCGGAAATTGCCTCGAGAGATCACATTCAAAGAGCGATACCGCTTATCAAAGAATCACTAAAGATAAGCAATTTAACACGACAAGATCTAACCGGTATTGCTTATACGCAAGGGCCTGGATTGGCTGGCGCTTTACTGGTTGGTAGCTCTATTGCGCAGAGTCTTGCATGGGGTTTGGATATTCCTGCAATTGGTGTGCACCATATGGAAGGGCATTTATTGGCGCCACTTTTGGCACAAATCAAGCCGCAATTTCCCTTTGTTGCGTTGCTAGTCTCTGGTGGCCATACCTTGCTGGTGGAAGTGGGCGGCATTGGTGATTACAAAATTCTAGGCGAGTCACTGGATGACGCCGTTGGTGAGGCTTTTGATAAAACGGCGAAAATTTTAGGTCTCGGTTATCCTGGCGGTCCAGCCTTGGCAAAGCTTGCCGTCGAGGGTGAGCAAGGCCGATTTAACTTTCCACGACCGATGACCGACCGACCAGGGCTTGATTTTAGTTTTAGTGGTCTAAAGACATTTGCTAGAAACACTCTTACCAAACACCCCGATGAAAAGGCCAATATTGCCAAGGCATTTGAGGTGGCAGCTACAGAGACTTTAATGATTAAGTGTCGTCGCGCTTTAGAGCAAACGGGTTTTTCAACGCTCGTTGTTGCTGGCGGCGTTAGCGCCAATACTTCGCTGCGACAAGTTCTCGATCAAATGGGCGAAAAATTGAAAGTCGATGTGCATTATCCAGAACATGAATTTTGCACCGATAATGGTGCCATGATAGCGCTTGCCGGCCATTACCGTCTAATGGCAGGGCAAGCCAATGATGGTTATGAAATTGCCATTCGACCACGTTGGAACTTAGAAGAGTTGCAAGCTATTTAATTTAAGGTAGTAATACTTGCCTGAACAGAGCTTATTAAGTTCGCCGAATAATTTATACTTTGAACTGACGCTACTTATCAAATTGATAACAAGTGGCGATACCGATAATTACCATGAATCAACTTGCCAAGATATTTACCCGAGCAGCAGACGGTTTAGATGCGCCGTTGGTTAGTATCGAAGTGCATATTTCAGGGGGTTTGCCGTGCTTTTCCATCGTTGGCTTGCCTGAAGGTGCCGTTAAAGAAAGCAAGGACAGGGTGCGCAGCGCGCTGATGAATTCTAAGTATCGATTTCCCACTCAGCGAATTACAGTATCTCTTGCGCCTGCTAATCTGCCCAAAAGCGGTGGGCGGTATGATTTAGGTATTGCGCTGGGTTTATTAATTGCCTCTGGTCAATTAAAATCGGTGAAAAATATGGATGAATTTGAGTTTTATGGCGAGCTCGGCCTTGATGGCGTCGTCCGTGGTACGGAAGGGTTGTTGCCGGCTTTGGTGCAGGGTTTTGCCAGTAAACACCAACTAATTATTCCTGAGGCCAATATCGACGAGAGCGCCTTGGTGAATGAGGCTAATATTTATCCATGTAATCACTTATTGCAAATTTGTGGCTTTTTATCGGGTGTTGCTGATATGGAGAAACTACAAATAAATGAGTTTGTGCCAAATAAGAACAACTTAGATTTTTCTCAAGTTAAAGGTCAGCACCAAGCAAAAAGAGCAATGGAAGTAGCTGCTAGTGGTGGTCATAATTTATTACTCATCGGCCCGCCGGGTGCGGGCAAAACCATGCTCTCTGAGCGCTTACCCTCGATATTGCCACCCCTTACTAAAGAGCAAGCGCTAGAACGCGCATCTATTTATTCTGTAGCAGGTCAGAGCGTTAACGTAAGTGAATTAAGGACGCCACCTTTTCGCTCACCACACCATACTTGTTCTGCTGTTGCTTTGGCAGGTGGTGGGGCTATACCAAGACCGGGTGAAATCTCGCTTGCACACGAAGGCGTGCTTTTTCTCGATGAGTTGCCAGAGTTTCCAAGGGCAGCTTTGGAGGTGTTAAGACAGCCCATGGAAAATGGCGTTGTTCACCTATCACGAGCCGCTAAACAAGTGAGCTTTCCTGCTAATTTTCAGCTTATTGCGGCAATGAATCCATGCCCTTGTGGTTATTTTGGCGATGGTTCGCAAAAATGTCATTGCACCGAAGATCAAGTGAGTAAATATCGTTCCAAGATTTCTGGACCCTTGTTGGATCGGATTGATATGGTGCTTGAATTGCCACCATTACCAAAGGAACTGTTACTGCCAAACGAGGGTGTACAGGGTATTGAAAATAGCGAAAGCATTCGAGAGCGTGTGTTAAATGCTTATAATACTCAGCTTCAAAGGCAAGGCAAAGCCAATGATCGCCTGCTCTCTGATGAGGTGGATAAACTGCTTCAATTGGATAGTGATGACAGGCGTTTGCTTGAGACGATGATTGACAAATTATCGCTTTCAGCAAGAGCCTACTACCGTACTATAAAGGTGGCACGCACTATTGCAGACCTCGATAAAAGTGCAAAAATTCAAAGAGCACATTTGATTGAGGCTGTAGGCTATCATCGTTTTAATTACTAGAGATCTTTGTGTCAATCATTTTGGCTTTGATAGTGGAATCTTTACCATTTTAAAAGGCATAATTTTTTGAAACCCTACTTGCTGTCAAGTGATAAAATTTAACACAGTAAAATGGTAAAAATTCCCTATCCTGAAAGGCTGAGGTTAAAAAGGCTAAAAAAGTGCAGAAAAACTCTTATTAATAGCTTGTGCTATTGATTTCAAATTTTTACACATTTTTTATTCATTTTCATCACTCAGCAAATTTTAAAATGATTGACGCAAAGATTTCTACTAATTGACAATTCCATGATTATTATTCCAGCTATTGATTTAAAAGATGGGCAGTGTGTGCGCTTACGACAAGGTTTGATGAATGACTCTACGGTGTTTTCAGATAACCCTTGCGAGATGGCAGCAAAGTGGGTAAAGGAAGGCGCAAGACGCTTGCATTTAGTTGACCTGAATGGTGCTTTTGAGGGCAAGCCAATTAATGCTGACTGTGTGAATGAAATTACCAAAACCTTTCCGGACTTGCCCGTGCAAATCGGTGGTGGTATTCGTGATTTAAATATTGCCAATACTTATATTGAGGCTGGTATTAGCTATCTAATCATTGGCACAATGGCAGTGACAAACCCCGAGTTTGTCTCTGAACTTTGTCGAGAGTTTCCAGGCAAAATTATTGTTGGCTTGGATGCTAATAACGGCTTTGTTGCAACCGATGGCTGGGCTAAGCAGACAGACATTCATGTTGTTGAATTATCTGCGAGGTTTGAACAAGATGGTGTGAGCTCAATTGTTTATACCGATATTGCGCGCGATGGCATGATGCAAGGTGTTAATGTTAAAGCAACTGCAGATCTAGCTAGGCAAACCTCAATCCCTATTATTGCTTCAGGTGGCATCACTAATTTGGATGACATTGCTGGGCTTCTTCACCATGCCAAGGAAGGCATTATCGGCGCGATCACAGGCAGAGCGATCTATGAAGGCATGCTTGATTTTAACGCCGCCCAAACCATGAGTGACGTTTATGATCATTGAAGTTGCTTACGCTCTTGCAGAAAAACAAACTTTATTAAGTCTTGAAGTGAAAGAGGGTATCACCCTAAAAGAAGCGATTGAGGTTTCAGGCATGCTTGCTAGCTATCCACAAATTGACCTCAGCAAAGATAAAGTGGGTGTGTTTGGTAAACTTGCTAAATTGGATACGGTTTTGCGAGAAAAAGATCGTGTTGAAATCTACCGTCCCTTGATTGCCGACCCCAAACAAGTACGCAAAGAGCGTGCAGCGGCTGGTAAAGCGATGAGAGGCGGCAAAAAAGCCTAAATCAAGGTACAATAACCCTTCTACACTATTGATTATTAATAAATGAGCGAAGAAAAACCTCCGAGTCCGACCTTTTTCCAAAAGGTTGTTAGAAAGTTCTTTTACCAACCACTTAAATCCCGTGAGCAGCTGATGCAAGCCCTAGAAGAAGCTGAAGACAATCTTGTGATTGATGCTCACTCTCGTTCTGTTATTGAGGGTGCCATTCAGGTCGAAAGCCTTAGGGTGCGTGACGTTATGGTGCCAAAAGCAAAAATGGTGATGATTGCTTCAGACACCTCGACCGAAGATCTTTTGCAGGAAATGATTCGTTCTGCACACTCGCGTTTCCCGATTCACAACAAGGAGCAGGATCGTGTTTTAGGCGTTATTCTAGCGAAGGATTTGCTTTCGCATTTTGCTGAGAATGGAAACGGTGAGTTTAATTATCGAGAATATCTTAGAGATACGCTATCGGTGCCCGAGAGTAAGCCACTCGGTGCATTGCTTCGAGAGTTTCAGCAAAGTAAATCTCATATGGCTATCGTTCTGGATGAATACGGAGAAATTGCTGGATTGGTGACTTTGGAAGACGTGCTAGAGCAAATTGTTGGTGAAATTGAGGATGAACACGACCAAGAAGAAGACTATATTATTGATTATGGGGACGGTCGTTATTTGTTGCAAGCCAGTACACCGATTACCGAATTTAACGAATTTTTTGAGACCTCGATTAAAAGTGATGATTTTGATACGGTTGCAGGAATGGTTATTGCAGGCTTTACATACTTACCTGAGCAAATGAGTGAAATTAATCTTTATGGTTTTCAGTTTAAAGTTTTAAAAACAGACTCACGCCGTTTGCATTTACTCGAGGCAACTCGGGCGAATCAAAGTCAAGAGGGCGAGTCCGAAAACGATTAAGGGTCTTGGTGTAAGGCTGAATGAAGCGACCTTGGGTTGTTTCTACGAAACTTATACTAAAGTAGGCTGCACACTGCTCTCCGAGTATAATCAGTTGGTATGAGCGCACTTGAGCAAACCACACAACTTGCCATTGATTTAATCAAAAAACAACAAGCCACTGATTTTGAAATATCTGTAGCTGAAAGTTCCGGCGTCTCCACAAATGTTCGATTGGGAGAAGTTGAGACATTGCAATACCACCTTGATACAAGTTTTGATATCAACGTTTACTTTGGTCAAAACAAGGGTCAAGCATCTAGTGTTGATTTGAGCGAACAAAGCTTGCAAAAAGCGATCGAGTCTGCCTGCTTAATTGCTAAATATACCCAAGAAGACCCCTTTAACGGCCTTGCTCCCAAGGAAAGAATGGCGTGGGACGTACCCGAATTGGACCTCTATCATCCTTGGGATTTAGATGCGAAACACAGCATCGAGCTGGCAAAAGAGTGTGAAGCTATAGCCCTAGATCAAGCTGAAATTGATAATTCTGATGGTGCAGAGTTGTCCAGTTTTGAAGGCACAAGTTTTTATGCAAATTCCAATGGCTTAATTGTCAAAGCAAGAAGTACTCGACACTCTTTGCACTGCTCTTTGATAGCCAAACGAGGTGTGGAAATGCAAACTGCGTATGACTACAGTAGTGTTCTTGATGCCAAAGACTTATTGTCGGCCAAACAGATTGGCCTTTCAGCAGCAGAATTAGCACAGCAAAAACTTGGCTCACAGCATTTAGCCTCACAAAAATGTCCAGTCATTTTTACTTCAAAGCAATCATCAGGGTTGTTTTCGCAGTTACTCAGTGCTCTTGGCGGTTCAAGACAGTACAAAAAAACTTCATTCCTGCAAGATTCACTTGGAACAATAGTACTTCCAGAAAGTATGAATATTTATGAGGATCCACTGCAACCAAAGACATTGGGGGCAAGGGCTTTTGATCAAGATGGTGTAGCCAAACAAAAACAGTTTTTCATTGAAAATGGCAGGGTGGAAAGTTATATTATGAGTCAGTACTCTGCCAATCAATTGGGTTTAGAGACAACAGCAAATTCTGGTGGCGCCACCAATTGTCAAGTGAGCACTACTTTTGACGGTGTTTTAGATGATCTTATCAAGGAGATGCATAAGGGGTTACTTGTCACTGATTTGATGGGTCATGGCATTAATGTCACAACAGGCGACTACTCTCGCGGTGCACAGGGTTTTTGGGTTGAAAATGGACAAATTCAATACCCTATTTCTGGCATTACCATTGCTGGTAATTTGAAAACTATGCTTAATAATATCACTGCAGTTGCAAGCGATATTGATCCTAGAAGTAATATTAAAGTTGGCTCTACCTTGATTAGCGAAATGACCATTGCAGGAGAGGCTTGAGTGAGAGAGTATGATGTCATCATTATAGGTGGCGGTATGGTAGGTCTTGCTTTTGCTTTAGAGTTTTCTGCACAACGAAACACTTCAATTGCTGTTGTTGATCCGGGTGAAATAAATCCAACTATTCACGAGTCTTTTCATACGCGTGTCAGTGCTATAACGCCTGTCAGTGAGGCATTTTTGAATGAGTTAAATGTTTGGGATGCTATTACTCGAAAGCAATCATTTCATACCACCAAAGTGTGGGATCAAAATTCTCATGGCCAATTGAATTTTAATGCCTTGGATGAGGGGCTTGATCATCTTGGCAGTATTGTCGAGAATGATCTCATTCAAGCGGCATTATTCGCTTCTCTTGATCGCAAGAAAATCGAATGCATTGAAAGTCGTTTAACCGATCTAGAAAAAAACGCAAAGGGCTATCAAATCACATTAAGCGACCAAACTAAACTCAGTTGTCAACTACTTATTGGCGCAGACGGTGCTCAGTCTCAAGTGAGAAGGCTTGCGGGTATTGACACCAGTGATCATGATTATCAACAGCAAGCGATTATTGCTAATATTGCTTGTGAGAAGTCTTTTGATGGCGCAATCTGGCAGCGATTTTTATCGGACAGGATTATTGCGCTTTTGCCGCTTTCTGACAAGCAAGCCTCCATTGTTTGGTCATGTAAAAATGCGCTAGCGAGCGAGTTAACTGCGATGCAAGATACTGATTTTTGTCGGGCACTGTGTGAGGCTGTTGAGTATCGTTTTGGCAAAATAAAACTGGAGAGTGAAAGACAGGTGTTTCCTTTAATTGAGCGTAGTGCAAAAGATTACGTTTTGCCAAATTTAGCACTTATAGGTGATGCGGCTCATAATATTCATCCTTTGGCTGGTCAAGGTGTAAATCTCGGTTTTGCAGATGCGCAGGAGCTTAACAGACAACTTTATACGCATGCCGATAAAGCGCTTGGCGATCACATGGTTTTGCGAAAATACGCCAGAGCAAGGCGAACAGACAATGAGTTAATGGCTAAAACAATGACAGGGCTTAACTGGATTTACAAGGAAAACAATGAAGGCCTTAGGTGGCTTAGGGGGTTTGGTATGAATCTTATTGACGAAACACCTTTGCTCAAGTCATTCTTGCAAAAACACGCGCTTGGTAAGCCAGGTTAGCAGTTTTTTTATCGAATAAAGCGAGTCGGCGTTATAATGCCATCAACTGGAACATCCCACGGTTTAGCCTCTAACTGAACAACTTCTTGGCAATTAAATGCCAGAGCAAAAAGCTTGGGTTTGTTGAATTTCACTTGCTTAGTTTTAAACGAGAGTGTTTTATCATAAAAGCCACCGCCCATGCCCAACCTGTTTTTGTGTTTATCAAAACCGACCAATGGCATTAGGATGAGATTCATTTTATGTGCCCCCAGCAGTGGTGTGAAAAGCGGTTCATCAATGCCAAATCGATTTTTTCGAAAATATTGTCCAACTTTGGCAAATTTGAGTTTTTCACCCACCAGTATTGGAAAATAAACGCAGTGACCGTGAGTCGTTAAAAATTTTATGATGTTTTTTGTCTCGACTTCTCCGTCATTAGGTGTGAAGATAGCTATGTGTTTTGTGCTACGAAAAACCCCCGCTTTTTGACATTGGTAAAGCAGTTTTTTTCCTTTTCTATGGCGAACCGGCTGAGAAAGCGATTTTCGAAGTTTTCGTAGTTTGCGACGCAATTCTTTCATTGCAAAACTTTTATCTAATAATTTGGATTTTAGCAGTACAAATAACCCTTATGGATTCATTTAGACAATCGTTAAAAGTTTACTGAGTATGTCGATGTGTAAGCGTTACAAATGGAAGGCAAATGGCTTGAGGCCAGTAGCGCAGGGAGTTTCAAAAAAGAGGTATGTAAAACAAAGAGCCAATGAGCGTACTTAGTAGCACCCAAGAATAAGCCTTAAAGGGTCCATTGTGCCGTGTTGATTAAGACCTGGGCCTTTCGGCTCAAGGCGGAAGTTCGATGTTTGCCGCAGGCTTCCCACTTCAAGGCGGGCTTGCACAATAGCATCCAATCTCATCTCCTGTTCTGTCTTTAATCGGCTCAGGGATGAAAATCAAACACGAACACAACAGATGATTTCATTATCACCCTGCACTTTAAGATTTGCAAATTATTTTTTTCTTTTTTAAGCAAGACTACAAGAATATATCGAAATTTATTGCATTTGACTACGGTTACCAACAGGCGTAGGATTGAGTTTAATTAATCCACAAGAGTGCTTAGTATGGTCCGCACTCTTTAACAGGAGGAAAGGTGAACTTTGACACACTCCAATCACCACTAGATTTCTTGCAACATCAGCTGGGTGGCATTGCGCATGAACAGGCGTTGAGAATCTATGAGAGTAGCTGGGAAGAAGAGGGTAAGGCTATTTCCGCTAGCATTGATCGCAATGGTACACCATGGTTGCGAATGTTTGACCCTCTAGGTAAGCGCATAGATGAAATTTTACTGCCACAAGAATACTGGAAGCTTGTAAAAAACGGCTATAAAACAGGAGCGGTTTGGCGTGTTTTTGAAGAAAATTCTTTATTAACTTCCTATCTGCAGGGATACATCACCTCTTTTTACGATCCTGGGCTTTATTGTCCTCATACTGTTTCTTTGGCAACAGCAGTGTCTATTGAAAAATACGGTACTGAGACCCTAAAGCAATGCTTTCTCTCGCAACTACTCAAAAAGGATGACACGGTATCCCAAGGGGCTACCTGGATGACAGAAATTAAAGGTGGCTCGGATTTGGGTTCTAACACTGAAACGCTGGCAACACTTCGCAAAGACAAGTGGTTTATAAACGGTGAAAAATATTTTTGCAGTAACGTCCAAGCGGAGATGGCCCTTGTTGCGGCACGCATCGAAGGCTCGCAAAAAAATGTCCGTGGTTTGGCGCTCTTTCTGGTGCCAAAAGTTTGTCAAGATGGTAATTTGAATTACAATATTCGCCGCATTAAAAATAAAATCGCAACGCGTTCTGTTGCTACAGGTGAAATAGAGTTGAGAGACTCCGAAGCTTATCTTCTTGGTCGTCCAGAGATGGGTATTTATTTGATTATGGAGGTACTGAACATATCTCGGGTTGCAAACAGCATGGCTAGCATGGCTTTGGCTCAGCGGGCACTCTACGATGCTTGGTGTTTTGCACGACAACGCCACGCCTTTGCTAAGCCAATTATTGAGCATGGACTGTTGCAGCAACAATTTAAAGATCGGTTCAGGCAATTACGTGGTGGTTTTACCCTAGGCTGGGAGGCAGCGAAAATGCTTGATGATGTCTGGCGCGAAACGCCTCCATATTCAGAGCGCTATCACCTCTTTCGACTGTTGGCTCATTTAAGCAAATACTGGAGTGCTGAATTTGCTGTTCAAACTGCCAAATGGGCGATAGAGGTTTATGGTGGAATTGGCGTCCTAAAGGAGTACGGAGTGGAGCGCTGGTTGCGTGAAGCGATGATCTTGCAAATATGGGAAGGCACTCCTCATCGGCAAATACTTGATGGTTTGGAAGTCATGGAGCGTAAGGGAGCACACATTTTATTGTTTGATTACCTACAAGATAGAACCTCAAAAACAACACTTAAAACAATGAGAAATCGTGTTGAAGTACATCTTAAATTGCCAAAAACGGAGAAGGAGGCCAAATCTGAAGCTCTCTTTAGTGATTTAGCGTTATTCACCATGAATGCACTAACGCCAAAACCGTAATTTCTAATCTGTTTCCAAATATCGTTTTAATTCAATCTCTTGTAGAGTGATGGGCTTGAGAATCAGTTAAAATGTGCGGATATTTTGTTGTTGCAAAGGTCTCATTTTATTCAAAAAGGTTATAAATGACTGTTTTATCTGCAATTTTTTTGTTATTCATCATTATGGATCCGATTGGAAATGTACCTCTTTTTCTAAGTATCCTAAAGAACATTGCGCCCGAACGTCGCCGAAAAATCATTATTCGGGAATTACTAATCGCTCTTCTGGTGTTGTTGATTTTCATGTTTTCTGGCAAGTACATCTTGGCGCTGCTACAAATATCAGAGTCCTCTCTTGGTATAGCGGGAGGCATCATGTTATTAACTATTTCCTTTAAGATGATTTTTCCTGGAAAAGGCGACGTTTATGCCCATAATGAAGAAGCCGAACCTTTAATTGTGCCTTTGGCAGTGCCGTTATTGGCTGGTCCATCGGCGATTGCTGCAGTGATTTTGATGATGGCGCAGGAGCCTAGTCGATGGCAAGAGTGGGTATTGGCACTGACTGTTGCATGGGGTATGGCTGGAGTGATATTAATTTCATCTGAAAAATTGGGCCGTAGGCTTGGTGTGAGAGCTTTAATAGCGATTGAAAGATTGATGGGAATCCTGTTATTGCTGGTGTCAGTCAACATGCTTGTTGAGGGCATTAAGCGATCGTTTAATATATAGTCCATCCTAAATATAATTCGTTCTATAGTTGCAGTTTTTCCCACAGTCTAGGGTGACTTGGGTTTGCCAAGCCACAGTCATCAGGTTAAAATGAGTTTTATTTTTCTTCGAGATTAACATGTCATCATCAGCAACTATCGTAATGAAATTTGGCGGCACAAGCGTTAGGAATGACAGCTCACGCACAAGTGCAATGAGGCACGTTAAAGACCATTTTGAGGACGGCAAGGACATTGTTGTCGTTGTTTCTGCAATGGGTCGTAAAGGTGAACCTTACTCGACAGACACTTTGATTAACATGGTTAAGCTGGTCGGCAAACATATTTGCCCCAAAGAGCTGGACTCTGTAATGAGTATTGGTGAGAATTTGAGCGCCGCCTATTTCGCCCACTTTCTTAATCAAAATGGCATGACTGCGGTCTCATTTGACGGGCGTCAAGCCGGCATTCTGACGGATGATAATGCTGGTAATGCTGAGATTCTCGAAATTAATCCAGCTCGAATTCGCTCGGCTCTAAACGAAGGAAAAATTGTGGTTGTCGCTGGCTTTCAAGGCGTTAATAGTGATGGTGATGTACGCACACTTGGGCGAGGTGGCAGTGACACGTCCGCAGTTGCTTTGGGTGCGGCACTGGGCGCAGAGCGCGTTGAAATTTACTCTGACGTTAATGGCATTGCTAATTGCGATCCGAGACAGGTGACAACAGCTGTTTTTATGGACTCAATCAGTGCCGCGCAAATGATTACGATGTCGGACGAAGGCTCAAAGGTTATTCATCCTCGTGCGATTAAAGCCTCACTAGCGAGCAAAACACCGATTGTTGCCAGAAATACTTTTAACGACGCGGCTGGCACAACTATTTTTCATGATAAATCATCAGACAACAACTGTGTTACCTTGGCACACCGAGAGGACATGGTAATGGTTGAATTTGAGTACGCTCACGATGCGGGCAGTCATGTTGAAGGCGTCATCAATATCGACTCAAAAAGGGTGATCTTGAAAGATGATGTCTACTTCAGTGCCAAGCTTTCAAGGCTAGAAGAAAGCTTTGGCTTTTATAAGGTAAGCAAAGGCTGGTCGACTGTTTCTGTTGTTTTCAGCGCTAAAGCACCTAAGGCGATGGCAATCGATTCTACTGAGATTCTTAACACAGAAGAGAACGTGATTAGCTATTTGCTCCCAGAGTCCGAAATGAGAGCCGCACTCAATACTCTACACACTGCATACACTTAGTTAAATGTTGTATTTGGCGGTTTAGCTCTTAGGCGTGTAGCCGCCATTACGAACATATGCTTGAAGATTTTCAGTACTGAAGGCTTGTTCAAGTTCCGCTGCTTTTTGGGCAACCGGTGCCACCATGTCGCCATCTGAGATTTCAATCACTTCATTATTCCAATCAGCAAGATAGGCGTCTGCATCAGTTGCACTAGCAACCTCTGCCGCCTCATCAACAGCCTCCATAAAGCGATTATCAAGCTGTACTTTTTCCACTTCTCGGCGGCTTTTTTTAATCATTACCTGTGTGGGTATATCGCGCCATTTAATAATTGTTAAGTTCATTTTTTTTCCAATATGTTGTCGCCATTATGCTGGCAATTGTGTGTGATAGAATTCTACATTAAGCTTAGTTTATTCACAACAAATTTACTGATTCATAAAAACAAGATTATTCATTCAAGCCTAACGTGACTTATTTAAAATTTAATCTTTGCTAACGACTTGATCGATAGTGTTTTATTTTTCTGGGTTTTTTAATGATCTACACTGGTTCTTGTCATTGTGGTGCTGTTGCTTACGAAGTAGAAGCTGACGAAGAGCTGGTTTGTGTGGATTGTAACTGTAGCATTTGCCTAAAGTCGGGCAATTTGCATTTAATTGTACCAAAATCAAAATTCAAACTATTACGAGGTAAGCAAAGCTTATCAGCGTATATTTTTGATAGCGGTGAGGCTAAGCATTTGTTTTGTAGTACATGCGGTATTAAATCTTATTATATTCCCCGATCTAACCCAGATGGAATAAGTGTCAATGTGCGCTGTCTTGAGCCTCAACCACAGAAAATGACTGTTGAGACTTTTGATGGTAAAAATTGGGAGAAACACGCCCATTCGCTTTCCCATCTTAGCGAAGAAAATTAGTATTAATTGATTATGCCTCTTGAATTTTCAAGAGAAAGTATTGTTTATAGGAGATTTTGATGAAAAATAAAGCACAAGTAGTGGTGATCGGTGGCGGTGTTGTAGGCGCTGGAACGCTCTATCATTTGGCAAAAAAAGGTTGGACCGACGTTGTGATGGTAGAGCGTAAAGACTTAACCTCGGGCTCAACTTGGCATGCGGCTGGATTGCTGCCATTGTTTAATATGAGTTATTCGGTGGGCAAGCTTCATCAATATTCAGTTGATTTTTATCACGAACTTCAAGAAGAAACCGGCATGAATGTTGGCTTTAGTGTGGTATCGAACATTCGCCTTGCGAATTGCCAAGACAGAATGGATGAATACAAGTACTATGCTGGCGTTGGAAGCACAGTGGGTGTTAAAGTTAATTTTTTAACACCAGAAGAAGTTAAAGAAATCTGGCCGCTGTGTAATACAGAAGGCCTTTTGGGCGCCATTCAGCATCCAGATGATGGCTATATTCAGCCTGCAGATTTGACTCAAGCGCTTTGTAAGGGAGCGAGAAATCGTGGTGCTGAAATTTATGAACACACGCTGGTGACAGCTCTTGAACAACAAAAAGATAGCAGTTGGATTGTTAAAACAGATAAGGGTGATATTGCCTGTGAGCATGTTGTTTCATGCACTGGCAACTACGCTAGAAAAACAGGTGAAATGGTGGGCTTAGATATCCCTGTCATTCCTGTTGAGCACCAATTTATTATCACAGAGCCGCATCCAGAAATTATGGCGCGAAAAGAACAGGGTTTACCTGAAATGGGCGTTTTACGTGAATCAGATGCTGGTTATTACTTGCGTGAGGAAGCGGGCGGTTTGCTATTAGGTCCTTATGAAAAAGGTGCACCAGTATGCTATATCGATGGTCCAAGTGATGACTGTCAGTACGAGCTATTTAATGCAGAACTTGATCGCCTTATGCCGCACATTGAGCGTTGCATGGTTCGGGTGCCTGCTTTTGGCGAAGTTGGTGTTAAAGATATTTACAATGGTGCGATTGCCTATACACCAGATGGCAACCCAATTGTGGGTCCTGCACCCGGTTTGAAAAACTTCTGGTTAAACGAAGGCCATAGCTTTGGTATAACTGCTGCAGGCGGTGCTGGTTGGCAACTGGCAGAGTGGATGATTGATGGTGAGCCAACGGTCGACATGATGGGTGTTGACCCTCGTCGTTTTGGTCCATACGCCACACGTGGCTATTTGAGAGAAAAAAACGAAGAGGCATACTCGAACGTTTTCACCACACATTATCCAGATGAAGAGCGCGGTGCAGCAAGACCATTAAGAACAACACCTTGCTATGATCGTATGAAGGCATTAGGCGCTGTATTTGGTTCTGTGTATGGCTGGGAGCGCCCGAATTGGTTTATGCCAAGTGCGGATTACGCGTTAAGCGCGGAAGAGCTTAACCAGGCAGATCCAGAGAAAGTACTTTGGAATGAAAACCACGCCAAGCCATTGGAAGATGGCCGTATTGTTGAGAAAAACTCCTTCCGACGTTCAAATTATTTTGAGCATGTTGGCAATGAGTGTAAACATGTTAACGAAAATGTTGGCCTATTGGATATGTCTGCATTTGCTAAATGTATTGTCAAAGGTCCTGGTGCAGAAGAGTGGTTGGAGTATATCTTTGCCAATAAAATGCCTAAAACCATTGGTCGAATAAGCCTTGTGCATATGCTAAGTCAAAATGGTGGTGTGCGCTCTGAATACACTGTTTACAAAACAGGTCCGCAGAGTTACTATCTTGTGTCTGCTGGCGCGTTTGAGACACATGACCATGATTATTTATTTAAGCTTCTACCCAAGGATGGTAGTGTCAGTGTGCAACGAGTGACAACGCAAACGGGTGTGTTGGTTTTGGCTGGCCCAAGATCACGTGACTTATTGCAAAAACTAACCGATACAGACTTATCCAATGATAACTTCAAGTGGTTAACTGGTAAGAAGATTAATGTCGGTTACGCAACAGCCGAGGCACTGAGAGTGAACTTTGTGGGCGAATTGGGTTGGGAATTACACCACCCGATCGAAATGCAAAACTATATCTTTGATCAATTAATGGAAGCGGGCGCAGAGTTTGATATCAAACCATTTGGTATTCGTGCGATGGATTCAATGCGATTAGAAAAGTCGTACCGCCTTATTCCGAGAGAAATGTCTATTGAATACTCGGCGTTTGAATCTGGGCTTGATCGTTTTGTTCGTCTTGACAAAGAGCAGGACTTTATTGGTAAAGAAGCACTTGCAGCTTGGCAGACAAAAGGCGCAAACAATGGCTTTGTTACCCTTGAAGTGATTGGAGTTACAGATGCGGACGCGCGTGGCTCTGAGGCCATCTATAAAGATGGTGAAGTCATTGGACGGGCCACTTCAGGTGGTTATGGCTGGCGCTGCGGTAAATCATTAGCACTTGGCTTAGTGCAAAAAGATTTATCAGTCATTGGAACTGAGCTTGAAATTGAAATTTTAGGCGAAAAATACCAAGCCATTGTGGTTGATGAATCTCCTTTTGATCCAACGAATGAGTGCCTAAGAGATTAAGATTTATCTAGCTCTATGTTGGTTTTTACTGACATGGAGCGACATTCTTCTGTTGCTTGGTTTTTAACGAGTGAATCTGAGATAGTACAGTCTTTTATCTTTAAAATAGTGCGTATTAATTAAGATATGATGCGCAATGCAAGAGATTGATCTACAACAACAAATGGTGTCTTGGCGCCATTATTTGCACCAACACCCCGAACTCAGCTTTAATGAGCAGGTGACAAGTGATTACATTGCGTCTGTTTTACTTGAGCACAATATTGAAATTCATCGTGGCTTAGCCGTTACCGGTATTGTTGCAACCGTTCATGGAAAAAAACCAGGTAAATCGATTGGTCTGCGTGCCGATATGGATGCATTGCCGATTCAAGAGCTGAATGAATTCGATCATAAGTCCGTACACGATGGCAAGATGCATGCCTGTGGCCATGATGGTCATTCGACGATGTTATTGGGTGCAGCGGTGCATTTAAAAAAGAACAATAACTTCTCGGGAACAATTCACTTTATTTTTCAACCTGCAGAAGAAGGTGGTGCCGGTGGCCAAGTAATGGTCAAAGAAGGTATTTTCGAGCAGTTTCCCTGCGATGCTGTTTACGGTATGCACAACTGGCCGGGTATGGCTGAGGGTCAGTTTGCAGTCCATGACACAGCTGTGATGGCGGCAAATGAGACGATTGAAATAGTCATTCAAGGCAAAGGAGGCCATGCTGCAATGCCTGATCAATGCGTTGACCCAATTGTTGCAGGTGCGCAAATTATTACTGCCCTGCAATCGATTGTTTCTCGCAATGTTGCACCATCGGATTCCGCAGTGATCAGCTTGACTGTGGTGAATGCTGGTTTTGCTACAAACGTCATTCCTGATGAAATGCACCTGAAGGGCTCATTAAGATACTTTAAGCCAGAAGTCGGCACCGAAGTGAGGCGAAGAATGAAAAAAGTTGTCGAAGGCATTGCCGAGTCTATGGGCGCCTCAGCTACACTAGAATCTAGACCAAATTATCCGGCGACAATCAACACTCCAAAACACGCTGAAAAATGCGCTGAAGCTGCCGCTATGGTTGCTGGTGTCGATAAGGTGCATAGAAACATGTCACCAAGTATGGGTTCTGAAGATTTTTCATTTTTGCTGAACGCTTCAGAAGGTGCTTATATTTGGATTGGTAATGGTGAAGTGCCTAAAGACCAGCCTCAAGGTGGTTGCATGTTGCACAACACTCATTATGATTTTAATGATGCAATTCTTTCTCTTGGCGCATCATACTGGGTTCAATTGGCAAAAAACATTTTGCAATAAACGTTGTTTTGCCCTATCATGCTAGCGCATGACACTTGTTGCAATATCACTGGTAATTTTGTCCGCGTGCATTCATGCTCTGTGGAATTTATTCACTAAAAAAAGGCATCCAACCGCCTCTTTTTTTCTGCTTGCAAGCCTAACTGGAACGCTGCTGCTTTCACCCATACTGATACATCACAGCGACACATTATTACACCACATCCCAGATCGGGTGTGGATGCTTCTAATAATCGCAGGTTTTTTTATGGCACTTTATTTCATCAGCTTAGCGAGAGCCTATAGAGAGGGTGAACTGTCAATTGCTTATCCTATTGCTAGAGCTATGCCCATTATCATCGTGTTGGCTGTGGTTGTGTATTTGGGTCGAGTGGACCAGATTTCCTTACAAAGTATTGTTGGAAGCGCACTGGTTGTTTTTGGTTGCTTTATGATTCCTTTACAACGATTTAAAGAGCTACGTTTTAGTAATTACCTGAATCTTACTTTTGGTATGGCGCTCATTGCCGCAACCTGTTCTGCGGGTTATGCGCTGGTAGATGATGAGGCTTTGCGATACTTTCGAAACAATAATCAGCTGGCTATCGATAATACTTCAATGACTATTTTGTATGCTTGCTTGGAAGCTTCAATAACTTCCTTGTGGTTAGCGTTATTTGTTGTGATACGTAAACAAGGCCGTATAGACTTTTATCAAGTAATTTGTGTCAATAAGTGGTACGCTATTGTTGCAGGTATTGGCATTCATTTAGCCTACACACTGGTTTTGCTGGCACTTGCTTTTGTTGAAAATGTCAGTTACATAGTGGCTTTCCACCGCTTGAGTATTCCATTAGGCGCTGCGTTGGGCATTCTCATATTAAAAGAAAAATTCTACCCTTTGAAGCTTCTGGGCGTTCTAATTATGTTGGTTGGGCTTTTAGGAGTAGCACTTGGTTAAACACTTTGAGTGGATATCAATACCATGTCAAATGATTAGCTTTTCTATATAATTTGGCCTTTACTCCAAGTTTATTATTTAGCAACTTAATGACTATGAATTATTCGGTTTTTGGTGAAAAATTCACCCGCAACACTGGCATCTCCCAATTAATGGACGATCTTGGCAGGGCCAACCATAGTGGCGACCCCGATATGATTATGCTTGGTGGCGGTAACCCCGCTCTAATCCCAGAGGCACACGATATTTTTGTTGATGAGCTGAAAAAGCTGATTGCAAGTTCGGATGTTGATCAGATGTTGGGCTTGTATGATAGCCCACAAGGTAATGGTGCATTCATTAAGGCACTGGTCAAAAGATTAAATGAACATTTTGATTGGTCATTGTCTGAGCGTAATATCGCTATTACTAATGGCTCACAAAGCAGTTTTTTCTACTTGTTTAATTTATTTGCGGGCGACATGCCGGATGGCAGTCAAAAGAAAATATTGCTGCCGCTTGTGCCTGAGTATATTGGTTACGCCGATCAGGGGATTACTGAAGAGATGTTTGTTTCGGTTAAGCCAGATATTCAAATGCTTGAGAACAAGCAATTTAAGTATCAAATTAATTTTCAAAAATTGATTTCCACACTCGAAATGGAAAGCATCGGTGCGATTTGCGTCTCACGACCAACCAATCCGACAGGCAACGTTATTACCGATGAAGAGTTAGATCAATTAGACGCGATTGCGCAAGAGTACAACGTGCCACTGATTGTTGATAATGCTTACGGTCAACCCTTTCCAGGGGCTATTTACATTGACGCGAAGCTCAAATGGAACACTAACATGATTCTCTGTATGTCGCTCTCTAAACTTGGTTTGCCCGGCATAAGAACAGGTATAGTTATTGCCAGCGAGCCTTATATTGAAGCCATCAGTCGCATGAGCGGTATCATGGTGTTAGCACCCGGCAGTGTGGGTCCGACACTTCTTACTCGAATGATTAAAGACCAAGAGCTTCTACATTTGTGCGATGATGTTATCAAACCTTTTTATCTGGATAAGGCCAAGACCGCTATCAGACTTTTTAACGAGATTTTTTCTGACTCTGAAATTTACTTGCATAAGCTCGAAGGCGCCTTTTTCATGTGGCTTTGGCTGCCAAAGTTATCAATCACCTCAGAAGCGCTTTATCAGCAACTGAAAAAAGACAAAGTCTACATCATTCCTGGTCATAATTTTTTTATGGGTATGTATGACAACTGGGAACACAAAGATCAGTGTATCCGTATAAACTATGCCAAAGATGAAACTACGCTGAGAAAAGGATTAGAAGCTATTCGTCGAGCTGTATTCGATTAGATTTGTCCGTTATTAGCATCAATTTAGATTACCAAAAGGGAAAGATGGCGACAATTCATTGGTTGGGAACAGGGCTCTCGGCACTGCCAGGTCTTCGTAGTCTTATAGGCGGTGGTTATTCGGTTGTAGTCTACAATCGAACAGTCGAAAAAGCCACTAAAGCCTTATCGGCTGTTGAGGGTGATTATCAAATTGTTGAGTTTTCGTTAGAGACCATCGAACAGCGAGTTAAAGCTGGCGATGTTGTTGTTTCAATGCTTCCCGGGGATTTTCATATTCCAGTTGCAAAATTATGTCTTTCATTGGGGGCGCATTTTGTTTCCAGTTCTTATATTTCACCCGAAATGCAAGATTTACACGAAAATGCACTCAAACAAAACCTTTGTTTCATTAACGAGGTTGGTCTAGACCCAGGCATTGATCATTCCATGTCGCACGCTCTAGTTGCAGATTACAAAAATTCTTCTACATTCTCTGTTGACAATAATCATTCATTTATAAGTTATTGCGGTGGTTTAAGCGATACCCCTAATGACTTTTGTTATAAATTTAGCTGGTCGCCATTAGGTGTTCTAAAGGCCTTAATGTCGCCATCGGTTAGTATTCGTGAGGGTGATGTCTACCATACCACTAAACCATGGGAAGCAGTTGAACTGTATCCATTGCTAATGCCGTGGGGCGCGGAAGAATTTGAGGTGTACCCAAATCGTGATTCATTGCCATTTATCGAACAATACCAGTTAAATGGTGGGCTTAATATAAAACAGTTTGTAAGAGGAACGCTGAGGTATAAGGGTTGGAAAAATGCTTGGCAAGATATTTTTTCTGAGGTCGAATCACTTGAAATGGCTAAGGTACAAAGCCGCTTAACAGAGCTAAGCAACGAGCTGTGGCACAACTTTGCTTACAAAGAAGGTGAGGTTGACCGCGTTGTTTTAACCGTGGAAATGAAAGTTGAGAGAGGTCCAGATATTGTTTGGCATAAGCAATACATATTAGACACTCTGGGTAATGAGGAAGGCAGTGCAATGGCGCAACTGGTCTCAAACTCGGTTGCCTTGGCAGTAGAAGCAATTCTTGCTAATGATATTTCCCCTGGTGTAAGTGCAGCACCACATGAACCTGCACTTGTCGAGCGTTGGCTTAACCGAACAAAAGAATTAAGCGATCATTTTGTTTTACTTGATCATTTAATTTAGCACTGTAGGCAGCTAAGCGCATGACTGACTCACGCTTTTCAAAGTACCAAAACGAAAACCAATCATGGGTCTCTTTTTTGGAAAACAGAGTACCAATGTCGTCCTGTCATGGGGAGCATCATACTAAATGGCTTGTCATTGGTGCTGGCTTAACCGGCTTGTCAGCTGCTAAAAGACTGGCTAAATTAAACCCTGATGACACAGTAATGTTGTTAGATGCACGAGAAATTGGTCAAAGTGCCTCGGGCAGAAATTCAGGTTTTGCGGTTGCCCATTCACATTTTCCTGGCCATTTTGATGCTAAATTAGTCAAAGGCTATGAGCGCATAGATAGGTTGAATATTAAAGGCCTAGACATTCTTCGCTCAGAAGTTAGTAATAATAATATTGAGTGTGACTGGCAAGAAGATGGCTTTTATCACGCTGCAGCCGATAAAAAATCGTTGATGGCTTGTGATGATTTTATTGACTATTTAGAGCATCGCCAGATTAATTTCAAAACTATATTACAAGAAGAACTTAAAGAGCAACTGGGAACGTCATGGTACCAAAAGGCAGTCAAGGTGAGTGAAGGGGTGCTGATTAACCCTACCAAGCTACTCTTCGGACTAGCAGAAAGCATACCAAAAAACGTTACTCTTTATGAAAATAGTCCCGTAATAACACTTTCTGGAAAAAAACAAATAACCCTTAAAACGCCACATGCCAGCATAAAGGCAGACAAGGTCTTGATGGCCTGTAATTACGAGGCAACACACTTAAATCATTTGAAGCAAAAGGTTCTTGGTATAACGCTAACCGGTAGTTTTACCAGGCGTTTAACGGATGAAGAGTTTGATTCATTGGGTAAAGCTAGCTCTTGGGGGGTTTTATCCCTGCACGGTGGAGGCGCCACACTAAGACTCACTAAAGACAAACGAATTGCTCTGCGCAACACTGCTGAATACAATAAAGGTAAATTATTCTCTGTTTCGCAAATGGCCACAAGAATTCAAATTCATCGACAAGCATTTGAAAACCGCTTCCCACAATTAAAAGCTGTGCCATTTGAGGAAAGTTATTCATGCGTTGAAGGAGTGAGTGCCAATAAAACCAACTTTTTTAAAAAGTTAAGTGATAATTTGTTTGTTGCTGGTGGCTTTAACGGATCAGGTATTTCTAAAGGTGTTGCATTTGGCACAGCACTTGCTGAATATGCCAGTAGCGAAACATCTGAACTAATCAGTGATTGCCTACAGTGCCCCAACGCACTTCGCATGCCGCCTTCACCAATGCTGGGTGTTGGTGCTCGATTTCTGATAAGACAGCGATTTAACGGTGTTGGTAAAGACCGATAAATAAACGGCTAATTAGAAAAATAATAGATTGAATCGTTGTGTATTATAAATAAATGGGGTATAATTTGCTCTCGAAATTACTTTTGAGATACTTTTTTACTCTTTTAATACGACAAATGCACAATAAAATCAGACACTTTTTCGGCTCAAACTACCAAGCTTACCAAGCAAAAAAGATTGAGCAAAAAACTTGGGAACAAGCCATGAAGGTTGCGCAACAATTGCGCCATGAATACCCAAATTGGGCTTCTTTGGAGTACGTCGCAAGAGAGCTTATCGATAATTCTAAGGCAGCTTAGCTAAGTAGCATCCAGTAGTAATGGGTGATATTTGCAAGTTTTGCAATATTTCCTAGTGCGGCCATTGAGAATTGATTAACTGTGCAAAATTATTAGCTCACCCTAATAGTGACTAATTGCTTGGGGTTACATTTGAGCTAGCGTATAGTTATAACCTTGTTTTCTCTGTGGATGGCGCTAAGCGCTGGTTGTGAAATGCAAACAATTCCTCTATCGAATTTAGCTCTAGCGTTTATTCCTGTCATTATTGTCATTATGGTAATTTGGCATTGGCAGCTGGATTATAAGCACAGTATTTATGCCGTTGGCCGGATGTTAATTCAGTTACTACTGATTGGCTATGTGCTTACTTATATCTTTGAAGCTAATAGTTCATACATTGTAATTACATTGCTCAGTTTAATGCTTGCCACTGCCAGTTGGATTGCACTGAGAACAATAACAATTCCACGAAAAACACTGTATTGGAGTGCAGTTTACGCGTCTCTATTAGGAGGATTTACAGTACTTGTATTAACAACACAAGGCGTGCTTTCTCTTCACCCTTGGTATTCACCAAGTACTGTGATACCCATTGCGGGAATGATCTTTGCGAATTGCATGAACAGTATCAGTTTGTCGGGTGAACGACTTGAAGCAGAAATGAAATTGGGCGTGCCCTACGAAAAAGCCAAAAAAGTAGCTCTACGAGCAGCCCTAATCCCAATCACCAATATGTTGCTTGCTGTGGGTTTGGTTTCATTACCTGGAATGATGACAGGGCAAATATTATCTGGTGTCTCCCCACTCATTGCTGTTCGTTATCAAATCATGGTGATGTGTATGATTTTCGGCTCTTCTGGCATTTCAGCTGCCGTGTTCATTTACTCAATTAAACGATATTTACCAACAAATTCAGCATAGATTTTTTGTTTTTGTAAATGAAACAATAGCTACTTTGTTGCGATTTTGAGATTCTTATTTCCCAAAATAGCTAAAAATTAGCCAAAAAATGACTAAATCTATTTTTTACGAAAATTTTCACTATATAGCAATTTTTGGAATTTAGCCGAAAATAGCATGTTTTAGGCGCATAAAATTCATTATTTAGCCAACATTAGGCTGATTTTGAATGGAATTTGGCATAATTTGATCCGTTTGATGCCATTTCAATAATTTCTCAAATTTATTTATTTAATATTCCATGATAAACCGTTTTATTTGCCTATAATCGGTATTAGCCATTTTGGTCGTAAACGGCTGAGGCGGCTGAAAGTACTTTTTTTTTAATTATTAGGAGAGAAGAAATGACTTTAACGCATTTATTTAAAGCGCAAGCAATTTTTGCTTGGTTGTGGGTTGTAATGATATGGGTTACGCCAGAGATGGCAATTCAGGGTACTGGATGGGAGTTAACCCCAAATCTTCAATCCATGTTTCAATTTATCAGCGTATGCTTTTTAATCTTAGGCGTAATCTCTTGGATGCTGCCAACATGGGCGAGCGGCAATCTTAAGCAAGTGGGCATGGTAGTGGGTGTTGGACTGAACGCGTTGTTTCTAGCGATCACCATGTATCACGTCTCAACTGAGGCGGCTAATTTTGACCCGCTTGGTGCGATTCCAATAGCTATCTTTCTGGTTTTATTTTTCTGGAAATCTCGCGCTTAAAGTTTCAAACTGTAACAACTAATAAGCTACTTAATCAAGTAGCTTTTTTTGCGTCGTTAGGTGGTAGCGTTATAATGAAGGCAAATGCCTAAATTAACTCTCATCATTGGTAACAAGAACTACTCTTCATGGTCGCTTAGGCCATGGGTGTTTATGAAGCACCATCAAATAGAGTTTGATGAGAAGAAGATATTGCTACACACGGAAACGACTGATGAGGAGCTATCACAATACGATTCAGGTACAAAAGTACCCATACTAAAGGATGGCGATCTAGAGGTTTGGGATTCACTGGCTATTCTTGAATATGTCTCTGAACAATACTGCGAATCCAGTGGCTGGCCTCGTGAAGCAAGTGCTCGCGCTGTCGCAAGGTCCATCAGTGCAGAAATGCACTCAAGTTTCGCCAATCTTCGAAGCGAACTGCCGATGAATTGCCGCAAGCAATTCAATCGTATTAATCTCTCAATTGAAGCCGCTGAAGAAGTCACAAGAGTTAAGGAAGTTTGGAGAATATGCCGCACACAATTCGGTCGTAGTGGCGAATGGCTTTTTGGTGAGTATTCAATCGCCGATGCCATGTTCGCACCCATTGCACTTCGATTTAATGGCTATAGTATTCCGCTCGAAGGAATCGAGAAGAACTACGTTCAAAGTGTTTTAGATCAACCGTGCATCATCGAGTGGATGGCAGAGGCAAAAGCGGAAAAAGAAATTATTGAGTCGCAAGAGATGTAGCCGAATAGTTTGTCATTTCATGCGTATGTGTGAGAAGGGGTAAAGCCAAGAAAATAATCCCTTTGAGAAGGCCTTATTTAGTAACATAACAGCCTAATTGAACCAAGTTACAGCGTGAAGAAGAAAAATAAAAACAATAATAAATCTCTAGTTATATTAGCACTACTTGTCGTTATTGGTTTTCTTGCCTACAGCTTTCTTATAAGCAATTCTCAAGCCGACACCGAAGAGATGGGGCAATCCATCCCTATTCAGAATAGAGACCATATCTCAGAGAATGAAACCGTTCAAATGTACAATTCAAACCCACCAACATCGGGTCCACATGCTGGCGCTATAAAAGGCGGCTTCTATAGTGGTGAAATAGAAGATATTAATGGTGTTCACAATCTAGAGCATGGCTTTATTTGGATTACCTACCGAAACATCAGCGCTGGTACTAAAGCTAGACTTAAGAAAATTGCTAATCGCTATTCAGGAAGAGTTGTGGTTTCTGAACGTAGAGCTAATGACGCTCAAATTACCCTCGCCTCGTGGGGTCGTTTTGACAAAATGACGCAAGAGGAGCTTGACGAGGATTATGTCACTCGCTTTATTGATAAGTACACTAATAAATCACCCGAGCGTTTGGCTAAATAGAGTTCTCACTCACTTTAGCTAGGTATTGGAGAATTGCCCTAGATTTTTCCATTAAGAGAAAAACGCTTCACATCATCGAATGGTAAGTGGTCGCCTTCATCTTTTCCGTAATACGCCCGCTGAATGACTCCTTCTTTATCAATTAAGAAACTCGCTGGCATAATTGTCCATTTGTGGTTAATTTCTAGTGGAATATAACCCTTTAACAACCCTTTTACAAGTATTGGTAGTCTCAATGTCCAGCCCTTAATCATGCCCAATACTGAATTCTCAATACCGTATTGTTGATAGTATTTATTGAATTCATCAGCAAGAATATAAAAAGGCGCATTGTGCTTGTTACCTTGTGAAGACAAGCGATCAATGGGTGAGTTAAATATCGCCACAATGGTAAAGTCCTCGCCAAGCTCATCAAACTTTTTGCTTAACTCAAAGATTCTCAAGTTGCAAAATGGACAGCTTGCAAACCTAAAAAAAGACAGCATAAAGGGCTTGCCTTGTAACTGGCTTGAGTTAAAAATCTCACCATTTATGCTCGGTAGAGTGATGTTGGGTATCTTTATTCCGGTGTTAATCATTATCCCTGTCTGTTTGTTTGTTTAATGGTAAGTCAAACAGCAGCACTTCTGCATTATCCCTGCCGATTAATTCAATCATTGCTTCTGCATATATTGTCACACTATCGCCAACATTAAGCACGTTGCCGTTAACTTCAACACTGCCTATAGCCACTTGTAAGTACGCAACCCTATCTGCAGACAGAGTGTAGCTGACAACTTGTTCCTTGCCCAGCAAAGTACCGTAGATTAACGCATCGACGCTGGCTTTGATAGATTCATTTCTTCCGTCTTCAGAAACTAATAACGCTAATCGACCTTGTTTTTCCTTTGCGCTAAAGAATTTTTGCTCGTAACTGGGTTCTACATTTTGCCGATTTGGCAGTAGCCAAATTTGCAACAATCTGGTTTTATTTGTAGCAGAAGGGTTGAATTCTGAATGAATAATACCCGTGCCCGCTGACAGTCGCTGCACATCGCCAGCACGAATCGTAGAGCCGTTACCCATACTGTCTTTGTGCTCAAGCGCACCTTGCAGCACATAGCTGATAATTTCCATGTTATTGTGAGGGTGATTTGGAAAACCACCCCCTGGCCCAATAACATCTTCATTGAGCACCCTTAAAACTGAAACACCCATTTGTTCAGGGTCGTAATATTCTGCAAACGAGAATCTCGGACGCGCATCCAGCCAGTCATTCTTAAAGCGACCTCTTTCATTTGATCTTCTTATGCTTAACATTTTGATTGCCTTCTTTATGTATTTGGTTTAATGGTTTGTTCGAATTTATTTTCAGTTGATTAATTGACTTATTTATTACAAAAAATGTTCCCGTTCATGAGGCATCATAAAGTCAATATCAGGGCCTTTAGGAACAATACCGGTAGGGTTGAGAGATTTATGGCTGCCGAAATAATGTAGCTTGATGTGTTCCATATTTGTTGTTTCAGCGATGCCCGAAACTTGATAAAGCTCGCGTGTGTATGCCCACAAGTTAGAATATTCAATCAAACGTTTTTTGTTGGTTTTGAAGTGGTTGTAATAAACTGGATCGAAGCGAATCAGCGTAGTAAAAAGACGCCAATCTGCCTCAGTAATTTCTTTACCAACAAGGTAACGCTGTTTCGATAGCCTATCTTCAAGCTCGTCAAGGGTGCTAAATAAGCGGTCATAAGCGGAGTTGTAGGCCTGTTGTGTTTCGGCAAAACCC
>ERZ813253.30-NODE-30-length-64355-cov-14.491265_pt1 | contig 64355 bp, 57 predicted proteins | sample MGYA00520893_ERZ813253 | MGnify/ENA primary metagenome ERZ813253 (study PRJEB31669, sample SAMD00080414) | marine metagenome | biome: oceanic hadal pelagic zone biome; feature: marine hadalpelagic zone; material: sea water | place: Pacific Ocean:Izu-Bonin Trench...
GGGAAAATCTAAAGACCCATCATGCGGTGATAATTCAGTTCAGAAAATAGAAGCATAATCCAATCAATGTTAAAGGGTTTCCATCTTTCGATATAAATTATCCAACGCTCATTCTGGTGGATGTTTGTAAATTTTATTAACTATTAATACATTTAAGGAGAGAATATGTCTAAGAGTAGTTTTCAAGATCGTATTATTCGAGCTGCTAAGTTAGACTCCAACCTGTATGAAGAAGTTGAGGCTGATAAAGGTGCGCTGTGGCAAGCCATGGCGGTTGTTGTTTTTTCCAGTATAGCAGCTGGAATAGGAATAGGATTAAAAACAGGTAGTTTTAGCGGTATTATTACAGGATCAATAGCATCCCTTATAAGTTGGTATGTCTGGGCTTATCTCACTTATTTTATAGGCACAAAATTCCTTCCAGAGCCACAGACACAAGCAGACCTTGGTGAATTATTACGTACTATTGGTTTTTCAAGTTCTCCAGGATTGCTTCGAGTTTTTTATTTTATCCCAGGGGTAGGAGTACTGGTGTATTTAATATCTTCATTGTGGATGTTAGTTGCAATGATAATTGCAGTTAGGCAAGCTCTTGATTATAATAGCACACTAAGAGCTGTAGGAGTTTGTGTGATTGGTTATGTCATTCAAATTTTTGTTCTTGTATTAATATTTTCTATTTTTGGGGGTGCATTACCAGATGCGCCAGCCTAAAAGCATTATTAGCAAGGGGCAAATAAACCTACCTCTCCAATTCTTCTCCAACGCTCATTCTGATGGAAGTTTGTAAATTTTAGTATGTCAACTCCACAAGATAATATAATAGAAAAATTAGAATCAGAAATGGAGCGTTTAAAGCTTGAAATATTTGAGCTGAAGGGTGAGCTTAAAATAACCAAGGGGCAGCTCAAAGAAGCTACTATTGAATTGCAGAAGCAGCAGGGTTATTATGATGATGATGGAAACTATGTCGAATAAATTTGGACCAAAATTAAGATATTGTCCTGTATGTCATCAGGTTTGGGAACTGGAATTACCATCTAATAAGAAAATTGTACACAAAGACTTCCCCTCATATGGATTACCCCGTGATGTCTGTTATGAATGCAAGGAAGCATACACTAATTAGATGCCAGGCTGGAAATGAATTAGTGAACGTGGTATTTATAAGATTAATAGCTGAGGACTGATAATAGAATGAGAACATTTTCCATTGGGGACCAGGTTGAACATAAACTCTTCGGCAAGGGGACAATACTGGATATTGAGAGCGCTGGAGATAGTACCAAGCTCACCATTGAGTTTAGTGGGAAGATTAGTAAAAAGATCATTTCAAAATACGTAAAACTTGTCAAAAAATGACCCCTAGTGAATTACTAACCAGGCTGATGGATGATGTCGTACATAGACCAGAAGAGATAAGGATGAGAGATGCAGCGAATCTGTCTGTGGAAGAATTGGCAGTCTATATGAAGTTCCGTGCTAAACAAAAACGTGACCCAGGGTCTAAGCTTGCGAAGCATGTAAAGAAGAAACCCTCAACAGGTCCGATTAGAGAAATAACAAAGGAGTAAAGAAGTAAACCAGGTGAGCTTCTCCTCTGGGCCTTCCGAAAACTCTATCCATACTAGAATTTACGACCAACTTTCAGAATTGAACCTATGCATTACTCGTCATAATGCTTCACCATAAAACATTTTATGCCAATACTTTTATGACAACACTTTTGGTTTGTCGTCAGGGGAAAGTACAGCTGAAAATCCTTGTGTCGGTGGTTCAATTTCGCCCCGAGCCACTCTAATCCCTCGAGCTGCCGGTGGTTTTTTGTTTTTATAACTTTAATCTTGGTATATTACAATACCAAATAGGAAATCAAATCAATGGCAATGACATCTAAGGAGATATAATTATGAATAGAGAATTAATTATTATTATTGTATGTATTGGGATTGTTCTATTTTTTTACCTCATGCAGGATAAAGCTGCATCCCCGCAGCCGGCAACCCTGGGGGATAAATCCCCTGGTACTGCAATCATACAAGATATTGTGAAACAGGGCAACCAAACAGAAGAGCAGCTTAAACAGACTTTGGAGAAAGCCTTCACCACCAATCCAGATTCACTGTAAGGAAATAAACACTTACAATTGCCAGGAACAGTTCAAACTCTCAGCTTGGCAAGAGAGGAAAAGGCTTCTCCCCAAAACCAATATATTCTAACTGACAGTTCGATTGTTTAACCGTCTGACGGGTAAATTACCAGAAAGTTATTTCTTCCGCTTGCGCGCATTTTTCACATTAGACTCATATAACATAATCCAATCATTAGCAGACATTTTAGCAACCAGTTCTCCGATGAGATTATAGGGGATATTTTCATTTTTTTTGAAGCGAATACACGATTTACCCATATCCAGTTTAGTGGAGCAGTGTTTAGGGTATTCACTGATAAACCATTCCAGAAGTTTTGGATTGGCATAGACACCCATGTGGTAAACTGCAATAAAGTGTTTTTGGGAGGCGATGCCTAAAAATGGGAGTGGCAGCTTAGGGTCACAGTGGTAGCCATCGGGATAGAGTGAATGGGGCACCACCCAGCCCGGCATATTGTAACTCAGGACTTCTTCAAAGCCCCTATCTATATTTTGGTTTATTATATTCCGCAGCTTTGAAATAGGTTCTTTCCGATCTTCCGGTAATTGTGAAATATACTCCAGGATAGTTTCAGCCTTAAACTGCATTGATATTCTCCTATTATTTTTCCTAAATATTAAAGATTAAATCCACCACCGCACTTTTTTCTTGTAATCCAAATATTCATCCCCAGTTTTTAGTGAATCACATTTAAGTGTCTGTTCCATTAAAATTTTAGCCTACTGTTCATCGATATTTGGGAAATGGACGATGGTTTTATAGTGGGCATTCCAGCCCTCTGGATTTGGGGTGGAAAAAGTGATAGGGTGAATAGTAAGGGTGTCACCTCCTTGAGCAGCAAGTAAACGAAAAATATAAAACTTCAATATTTCTATTCTACATTCAAGCTTAAATCACAACTAAACCGGTGTCCAATCACTTAAACGAAATGGTTCATAAATTTCACCTCTGAGAGATTTTTGAATATCGAGAATCATGCAAATTATTTGAAGTGGGAGGTATCCATTTCGTGAAATATAATTCTGCGTATTTTCAATATGCTGAATACAGGAGTGCCAATCTGCTTCGCTATATGATTTCGACAGTTTATCAATTTTGCTCATTTTATTTTTAAAGATGATCTCATCATCAGAACCCGTGGCAGAATAGTAGAGCAGATCTCTGAAAAACAGCACAGCACAGCGGAATAGTTGTTCCATTTGGCTGATGTCTTTTGTTTTCAACCGAGCAATAGTATCAATACATTTATTCCAAATTGAGGGATCACTGCTGAAACAGGCATTCAAAAGGAGATATAATTTTTCCATTAAATCTGTGGAATTTTCTATTAATTCCTGACTGAGTCTTACATTACCGCCGGATATTCGTACCATTACTGCCGCCTGAACTGGATCTGCGCCGGACTGCACCAGCCGTTCCTGTAATACTTGGACTGAAATAGGCGGAAAATAAACACTTTGGCAACGGGAACGAATAGTGTCCAAAATAGCGCCAGGCTGGGAAGACACCAAAATAAACAGCGTTTTTTCTGGCGGTTCTTCCAGTACCTTCAATAATGAATGAGCGGCTTCTGGACTGGGAAGGCATAGTTTTTCTGCCTGGAAGATGAGGATTATCCTCCATTCATTATTAACAGTGCTTAAAGCCAAATCATGTTTCAAATCTCGGATGGAATTGATTAATATCGTATTTGCACCTGTCAACCGAATAGGGGAATAGGGCTCATCCTCTTTTTGCTTCAACAATTCCCAATATTCCTTCAGGGTAGAATTTGTGAATGCTTTTACTATGGAATCATCGCTGGATTTTATATTTCCACGAGGCAAAGGTAAAATCAATTTTACATTTTCATGTTGAAAGGACCTTGTTTTTTTGCAGGATGGACAGCTTCCACAAGGCTCTTTATTGGTAATTGCAGTACAGTTTAACAGTGCCGCCAACTCCAGTGCATGACCCTCTTTCCCAGAGCCTTCCGGTCCATGAAACAAAAGCGCATGGGGTAGTTTTCCTGAACTCCAGGAACGAACCAATCTGTTCCAGTTTTTATTGTTAATGAGTAAATCGGAGCTAATCATTAATGGGCTAGCCAAATTTGAGGGTTTAATTTTTGCTGATTTCCCCATACTTCAAAATGGAGTTTTTCAGGATCACCATTTTTTGTTTTCACAACTGTGGCAATGGTATCACCCTTTTGCACATATTCATTTTCATGTACCATAATATTATCAATTTGAGCATACACCGTACTGAATCCACCACCATGATCGATAATAATAATTTTACCATGACTACGTATATAGGTGATAGTACTGACAACACCATCCAATACAGATTTCACCTCTGTGCCACTTTTAGCTTGAATATCAATCCCCACATTGTCAATAACTACGCCGGTATCTGGATTTCTAATAGTCCCGAATTTTCCAATAATTTTCCCTTGAACAGGCCAGGGCAGCCTGCCTTTCATTTTGGCAAAGTTCCCAGTTGTGGCTCGGTTTTGTTCTGCTCTAATTCGTGCCAGTTCTGCTTCCCGTTTTTTCATGGATTCTTTATCAGAATAGAGTTTTTTAATGAGCGCTTCCATTTCTGAAATCACCTGAGATTTTACAGAACGGGATTTTTCCAATTTACCTTTATCCCTTTTGATAATCGCCAAAATATTTTCCCGTTCTTTTTTATCCCGTTCTAAATTAGATCCCTCCTTCCTTTTTTCATTCAGAAGGCTGGTTTTTCGGTTTCGTTCAATTACTAATTTAATTTTCTCATCTGCCAATTCAGCCAAAGTTTGTTTCATTTTCTGGCGAAGTATTTTCTCATATTCAGCCAAGACATCTAAATATTTAATTCGATATATCGCATTATTCCAATCATCAGCCAAAAGTACCGTTTCCAATATAGTGGGACGGCCATGTACATATAAATACTGCAGGCGCTGAGTGAGTTGATTTTTCAACTTTGTTAATAGCGTTTCCATTTCACGGATTTGTTTTTCAGTGGTTTGAATAAGTCCATTTATATAGCGTTCTTCTTTATTGAGGGATCGAATCAACTTTTCGGTGAGGGATATTTTGTTTTCCAAATTTAGGAGAATCTCCGTACTGGAAATAGCTTCTTTATTTTTCAGATGTAATCGTTCTTCAATATCCTTAATTTCATTCCGTAGGGACTGAAGCTCCGTTTTCCGGGAATCAATATCTTTTTGTATATCCGTAGAAGATTTTTCTCCCGCCCTGAGATAAAAGGAAAAAACTAACAGTATTGGGAAAATATATAAAGGGAAGAAGCGCGCGCGGATCAATTTTTCAAATAGGATTCGTACACTTTTTTATTGTCATGGTCATAAAGTAATAATAATTCCAGGGCATCCTTAAGGTTGAGCGCCGACAAGAGTTCAGCAATACTTTCATGATATGCTTTTAAAAAGTGAAGGGTCTCCTTATTGCTCCCCAATTTTTTATCTAAAGTAAGTAAATCTTCATGAAAGGTACTCATGGCATTTTTAACAATTGTTATATCAACTTCTTCTGCACCGAGAGCATCCAATGCTGTAAAATAGTTAAATCGCATACTCCGGAGATATTGATTGCTTTTAATCTTCCGGGATTTTTTCCAACGGTCGTCCCAACCAGCTGACCAGTCAGAATCTTTTCCCAAATCTGAAAGTTCTATTGCCCTGTTAAAAAAGGTAGTTCCCCCCATATATTCATACGTATCCAATTCAGTGGCAATAAACATAAACGCATAATAATCCAGGAAGGAAGCTAAAGGATCAAAAACAGTTGTGTAATACATTTTTCGCCCCCGGGAATAGGGGAATTGAATACCCTTCGCATAAAAATATTGATCCAGTTTATTGCTGAATATTGCCTGTGCATTAATACTTGTCCCTCTGCCGCCATGAGAAACGGATTCTAAAACCAGGCGAATATCGATTACCAATTCCAAGTCATTGTCATTGGCAGAAAATTGAGTGTTTAATAAATAGTTTTCAATATCTTCTGCTAAAGTTGTAAATAATTGCCGGTCACCTTCGCTCAATCGGCGCAAATCCAGCTCTGCATTTACTTCTATAAACTGAGACCAGCTAAATGAACCAATTAATAGAAAAAAAGCAATGCTATAATGCAAATATTTGTATTGAATCATAATCTGTAATTTAAGAATGCTTTTCATTTTTTCTCTAATTTGTTTCCTCATTTTAAAAACTTAAACACCCAAATAGAGAATTTGCTCCCCAAAATTATTTGTGGTATAGCCGAATGCTGGATTAATTGGGTTGTCTGCCATAATAGCAAATATCCATAAGCACTAAAAATGACTAAAAAAATCGGGAACAAGCCACATCTTTACACATTGGAGGTATTATAAAGAGGGAGTTATATTATTCCCTCATAAAAACAAATGTAAATGGAGGATAAATCGATGAAACTAACAAAATTGACTTTAATATGCAGCAGTTTTCTATTAATGGCTTCTCTCATTATTGCTGAAGATAAATTAATAGAAAAAGACAAATTTTTGCGTATTAACCCAAACATTACCAATGAAGTCCTTCGTGCTGAATTGGAAAATTTGGTAATAGAATTTGATGTAGAAAAACAACGAATAAGGAATTCATTTGATAAGAAGATTGAAGTTTTAAAAGAGGAAAGACGTTTAGAAATGAAATCTATGAAAAATGAATTTGGTGAAAAACGGGAAGCACTTTTTATAAAATATGGCGAAACCAGAAGAAAGACTAAACCAGCCATTAATCCAAATAAAGTAAAACGGGAAAAAGGTAAAAGGCCGCTTAGAAAATCGAAATAATCTCAGGATTTAATACCGATTGAAAAGGATGGTATCTTAAGATATCATCCTTTTTTTAATGCATTAATAAACTGAGTTACCTCCTCAAAATACATTTGGGGACTAACCCCTAAAATATTATTATGGTTGGCGTTGGGGATTGCAATTAGTTTCTTATTTTTCGACGGGCATAAATTCAGTAATTCCTTTCCCTGACTAAAGGGAATTATATGATCCTGCTCTGCATGTATAACCAGAAGGGGTCCGCTATATTTTTTAATTTTTTCGTCATTTTGAAAGCCATCTTCTTTTTTAAACCCTGCCTGCCCTGCTGTCATTCCAATCAGGTCAAATAGGGGCTTTTCTTCTGCAAATCCACTTTCTATTATGAGTCCTTCAAAATCATCAGGAAACCGTTTAGCAAGTTCTAAAACCGATACAGAGCCCAATGATCTCCCCATTAGAATTAAGGAACCCAAATATTTATTTTCTTTAAGATATTTTTGTACAGAATCCAATATAATATGTGCATCTCTCATTGTGTTTTTAACATTGGGGTTTCCGTTTGAGAATCCATACCCCCTAAAATCAGCAATGATAAAATTGAAACCTCTTTGATTATATGCTGCAGCAATGTCATCATACTCCGGGCCAATTTCTCCATTTCCGTGAAAAAATAAAACATTGGGGGCAGAGGTATTAATCAAGTGAAATCTGACTCCCACCTTGATACCTTCCTCAACTTCAATAAGGTGATCATTGTCCCCCATTTGCTGAGAAGCCATGCGGGGGTGAAACAGAAATGAGTTTAAAATATTTATATCCATAGTTTGGCAGTTTATTAAAGTAGTTATTGATAATAAAATAATGAAATTCACGGGTATTAATTTTTATTAAATCATCTATTGAATTCCCAATTATTTTTTATGTATTTTTTCCATCATTCCAGATATCCATTACTTCAATATTTTGCTATAATAAATAGTTTAATAGTAGGTCAAAATAGACGGATCACCCTAATTTTTCCATGATGGACATCCTTCGTCAAATCCAACTTCTCCGTGATGAGATTAATCAACATAATACTCACTATTATGTGCAGGATAATCCGGTAGTTGCGGATATCGAATATGATCAGCTCATGCGTAAACTGGAAAAGTTGGAAATGGAAAATCCAAAACTCATTACCCCCGATTCTCCTACGCAAAGAATTGGGGCAGCACCTCTGTCTGAATTTCAATCGTTAGCTCATAGATTACCTATGCTCTCCCTGGCAAATGCTATGAATGAAGATGAACTAATTGAATTCGATAATCAGGTAAAAAAGGGATTAGGTGTTGAGGCTGAGATTGAATATGCAGCAGAACCCAAGTTAGATGGTCTGGCAGTTGAGTTAGTGTTTGAAGATGGGATATTTACCCATGGTTCAACCCGGGGAGATGGCACCACAGGTGAAGACATAACCCAAAATTTGAAAACTATTCGTGCAATTCCGTTATCGTTATTGAAAAATGCGCCCATTCCTCATATTCTGGAGGTCCGCGGTGAGGTGTTTATCACTCATTCTGATTTCAAAAAAATGAATGAACAAAGGCTGGAAAAGGGAGAACAGCCATTTGCAAACCCGAGAAATTGTGCAGCAGGAAGTCTCCGCCAGCTTGACTCATCTATTACTGCACAACGTCCACTCAGAATTTACTGTTATGCTCCTGGTTTAATTGAGGGCGCAACATATTCCAGTCAAAAAGAATTATTAGAAACTTTTCCTAAATGGGGTCTTCCGGTAAATCCCAAAATTGAATTTGGTAAGGGGGTGGATTTTCTATTGGGATATTATGAAAAAGCGGAAAAATTCAGAAATGAATTAGAATATGATATTGACGGAGTAGTTTTCAAGGTGAATTCATTTGCCCATCAGGATGAATTGGGAGTCCGCAGCCGTTCGCCACGCTGGGCCATAGCTGGTAAATTGAAATCCCAGCAAGTTACTACTAAAATTTTGAATATCGAGGTTAGTCTGGGTCGTACTGGAGCAGTAACACCCGTTGCAAAATTGGAGCCAGTCTCCGTTGGCGGAGTGGTAGTATCCAATGCCACCCTCCATAATCAGGATGAAATTGATCGCAAGGATGTACGCATTGGGGATACGGTTCTCATTCAACGAGCTGGAGATGTGATTCCGGAAGTGGTGAAAGTTATTTTGGAAAAGCGTCCAAAAGGATCCCTGCCATTTACTCTGCCGAATAATTGCCCGGTGTGCAGCCATGAGGTATTCCGCCCTGAAGGGGAAGTTGTGGCCCGCTGCCAGAATATGGAATGCCCAGCGCAGGTAAAAGGCAGGATTGAGCATTTTGTGTCCAAAGGCTGCATGGATATTGATGGGTTCGGCACCAAATTGGTGGATCAGCTGGTAGAGAAGAAATTGGTGAAAAATGTGGCGGATATTTATTCCCTCAATCTGGAACAGTTATCCGAATTGGAACGAATGGCAGAGAAATCAGCTCAGAATATTTTAGAATCAATCAATACATCAAAATCAACAACAATGGCTCGTTTTGTTCATGGTTTGGGAATCCGCAATGTAGGAGAGCATGCATCCAAAGTACTGGAAAAATCATTCAGCGGGAACCTTGAAAATCTAATGGACGCTGGAATAGAAGCGTTAACAGCTATTTATGAAATCGGCGGTATAATGGCAGAATCCATTGTCAATTTTTTCCAGGACGATACTAATCAAAAGGTAATTAAGGCATGTTTGAAGGCAGGAATTCAATTTGAAGTTGTAGAGCAAATTCAGGAATCTGAATTTACAGGTAAAACATTTGTTTTCACAGGAAGTTTGGAAAAATTCAGCCGGAAAGATGCCCAGTCCATGGTAGAAAAATTAGGAGCCAGGGCCAGTGGGTCCGTCAGCAGTAAAACTGATTATGTAGTAGCCGGTCCAGGGGCAGGGTCAAAACTGGGAAAAGCCAAAGACCTTGAAATAACAATTTTAACCGAGGATGATTTTTTAGAATTGATTGGCAAATAAAAATGGAAAACAACAATAGTTCATTTTTTGATAAAGCAATTTTCAAGGAATGGTATTTCAAGAAAGGACTTGTCCTGATTGATATATTCCTTATTATTGCCCTCATTCAATACTTTATATTTGACGGCTCTTTTAATGAAATGATTTTATGGATAAAAGGATTTTTCCAATATTATTTTTAATCTTTTTCCGACAAAAAACACTATAAACACGAAATTAATTAAATAAAAAAATATGAAAGAAGTAATAATTACAAAGTATGGTGCGCCCAGTGTTTTACAGGTGCGGGAAAAACGTAACCCTAATCCACGGGAAGATGAGGTATTGGTTCGCAATCATTTTACTGGTGTCAACTTTTCGGAAATCATGGCACGCATGCGGTTGTATCCCGGGGCTCCCAAACCGCCAACAACTTTAGGTGCCGAGGCATGCGGTATTATTGAGTCGGTGGGGAAAAATGTCACCCGCCACAAACCTGGCGATAAAGTGATGTTGTTCTGTAAATACAATAGTTATTCCACTCATATCTGCAGCGATGAACAACTGGTAATTCCCCTGCCTGAAAAATTCAGCATGGAAGAAGGGGCAGCATTCCCCCTTGTTTATGTGACGGCCTATATGATGATGTTTGATTTAGGAAATTTCCGGAAAGGAGAAACCATTCTCATTCACGGCGCTGGTGGTGGTGTAGGTACGGCTGCCATTCAACTGGCTCAAGCTGTGGAAGGAAATATTATCGGTACCGCATCTCAGTGGAAACATGCAAAATTAAAAGAAATGGGCGTCCAAAACTGTATTGATTATAATTCTGAAGATGTTTACAACAGGGTAATGGAATTTACCGGCAACCGTGGAGTAGATTTAATTATCGATCCTGTTGGTGGTAAAAATTGGAAAATCAGTTATAAATGTCTCAGCAAGATGGGGAAACTCATCATTTATGGTGACCAGAGTTTTGTAAAAGGGAAAACATTTAGTTTTATTACGACAATGAAAGAAGTTTTTTCCATGCCTAAATACAGACCTATGGACCTTATGAGTAAGAACAAAAGTATTATGGGCTATCACCTGGGCAGACTTGCTGGAGAAGAAGATAAAATTCAACGGGCTGTATTGGCCTTATCTCAACTTGTTCAGGAAGGCAAACTCTCACCAGTGATTGACAAAATATTTCCTTTTACAGAGGCAGATAAAGCTCATGAGTATATTCAAAACCGGAAAAACTTTGGGAAAGTATTAATTGATTTTAGAGAAGAATAATTATGCAAATAAAATATAGAAATGTAATTTATTCCTTGCGCTTATTTCACAGAACCCCCTACATTTTAAGTCTTGAAGAGAGTATATTCAGATATAATGGTAATAAAATTTGATGATGACAAATTTTGTTGTTGTTGCCTTTATGGAGGAGGTGAGTTGCCAGCTTAAAAGTTTGAATAGGCTTGAAATTAAACCCCTTTTACCGATAAAGTAAAAGGGGTTTTTTTATAAATAGTTGTAAATTTTAAGAAGGATATGGAAACAGAATCAATTACTAACACCGGCTTGCTGGATCTTATTGGAAACACACCTCTCTTGGATGTAAGTTTTCTTACACCCAATTCCAACCTGTCCCTGTTTGCAAAAGCAGAATGGATGAATCCTGGTGGATCATTAAAGGATCGCCCTGTTAAACGGATGCTTACTAAAGCCATTGAATCCGGTGAACTTACTAAAGACAAAATTATTATTGATTCCTCCAGTGGAAATGCCGGAATTGCCTATTCGATGATTGGTAATGCACTGGGGTATAAGGTTGAGATTGTCATCCCTGGTAACGCCAGCCTGGAACGGAAGCAGCGCATGATAGCCCACGGTACTACCATAATTGAAACAGATCCCAGTGAAGGCTACGATGAAGCATTACGCCATGTGCATAAATTAGTAGATGCAGACCCGGATAAATATTTTCTCTGTGATCAATATGCCAATGATAATAACTGGCTATCTCATTATCATGGAACTGCAGAAGAAATCATCAGCCAGATGGATGGGGAATTTCAGTATTTTGTGGGAGGCGTGGGTACCGGCGGGGCTATAACCGGCATCGGCAGACGGTTAAAGGAAGTCTATCCCAGTATTAAAATCCATGGGGTTCGTCCGGAAGTCTGGCCGGGGATTGAAGGTTTGAAACCCTTAGGATCGCCAGAAGATATTGTGCCTGAAATTTTTGATGAGTCGGTTGTAGATGAATGGATTTATGTTACCGCAGACGAAGCCAAGCACTGGTGCAACAAAGTAGCCAAAAATGGTATATTTGTCGGGCAATCCTCCGGCTCCTATTTAGCCGCCTGTTCCAAGCTGATGGAAAAAATTGAATCCGGGAAAATTGTAACCCTTTTTAATGATTTCGGCGACCGCTATTTCAGCGCCGGACTATGGAGTTAATATGTCAGTAATAAATTTAACTCAGGAAATTATAAATCAGTTTTCAGCCCATGGAGAAGAAGACTATCCGCATGAATGCTGCGGATTTATTTTGGGCAGTTTCAAAGGCGATGAATCTTTCAGCCTGGAGTACCTTCCTGCAGCCAATACCAAGGAGGAGAACCGGGAGCGACGCTTCCTCATTGATCCCATGGCATACCAGAAAGCGGAAGATGAAGCAGATGAGAGGGATCTATCTGTTATCAGCATTGTGCATTCCCATCCGGATCATCCGGATAAGCCCTCTGATTTTGACCGGGACCATGCCTGGCCGGGATTCAGTTATATTATCATATCGGTGCAGAATGGAAAAGCTGTGAGCTACCGTTCCTGGCAATTAAATGAAGACAGAATTTTTTTTATTGAAGAAAATATTAAACTAATAAATGAGGAAAAAAAAGATGCCAAGTGAATTAAGAATCCCCTCTCCGCTGCGGCGATTTACTGATGGACAATCCAAATTAGAGGTGAATAGCAGTACTGTGGGAGAGGTTTTAAGTGAACTTTTTCAAGCCTACCCGGAGATAAAAAACCACTTAGTTGAAGAAAATGGTGGTCTGAGAAATTTTGTTAATATTTTCATTGATGGTGAAGATATCCGGCAAAAAGGCGGCATGGATGCAGAAGTAAAAGATGGTGCTGATGTGCGCATAATTCCATCCATCGCTGGTGGTGCGCCCAAATTATCTCCCGATGAATTTATCCGTTACAGCCGGCATCTATCCCTTCCCGAAGTAGGTATCGAAGGCCAGAAAAAAATCAAGGCCGCCAAAGTATTGGTGGTAGGTGCGGGTGGATTGGGCTGCCCGGTTTCGCTCTATCTGGCAGCTGCTGGTGTAGGCACTATCGGCATGGTAGACTTTGATGTGGTGGATATTTCCAATCTGCAGAGACAGATACTTTTTGGAGTGGACCAGGAAGGGAAATCCAAACTACAATCAGCCAAAGAACGATTGGAAAACCTGAATCCCCATACCAATTATATCCTCCATGAAGTGGCGCTGTCATCTGAAAATGCGCTGGAAATTATTAAAGATTACGATCTGGTAGTAGATGGCACTGATAACTTCCCCACCCGCTATCTGGTAAATGATGCCTGTGTACTTTTGGGCAAGCCCAATGTCTATGGCAGTATCTACCGTTTTGACGGACAGATATCCGTATTTAATTATGAAAACGGACCATGCTATCGCTGTTTGTATCCTTCGCCGCCGCCGCCGGGTTTGGTTCCATCCTGCGCTGAAGGTGGAGTATTGGGAGTATTGCCGGGAATTATAGGTACCCTGCAGGCTAACGAAGCCCTGAAAATGATTTTGGGAATTGGCGAGCTCATGGTAGAAAGATTTTTGTTGTTTGATGCTCTTGCTATGGAATTCAGTGAACTGAAAATTAAGAAAAATGATGACTGTGTGGTTTGCGGAAGCAACCCATCCATCACAGAACTTATTGATTATAAACAGTTCTGCGGGATTGAATCGATTACGGAAAAGGTTGATTACAAGGAAATGGATGTAATTGAATTAAAGAAAATACTTCAAAACGGGTCAGCCCCCACCATCATTGATGTGCGGGAAGATTTTGAGCTGGAAATATCCAAAATGGAAGGTGCCATCCACATCCCCATGAATGAACTGCCCAAGCGCCTGGATGAACTCAATGCAGAGGAGGACTATGTAGTGATGTGCCGTACGGGTGTCCGCTCTGCCCAGATCTGTGAATTTCTGGCCAACCAGAATTTTAAATCTGTGGCCAACCTCACTGGCGGCATTAACGAATGGGCCAAACGGGTGGATGATTCATTACCGGTGTATTAAACTAAAGCCCTTTCCCCTAAATCCTTTTTTTAAAATCAAAATAACGCGTCCATAACACGGACATATAAAATTTATGTGTCCAGATAATTATATTATATGCCCTTATTGAACGAGGGCGTATTTCTTGATAATTTGCCCTTGTTTTATTCCACAATTAATTGGCTGAAAGTCGAACCGGGGAGCTGCGTTTAGATAATAAACACATTCAGCTGAAACCAATTTCAGGATTGATGGTTGGTTCACCATTAACCCAATTTGAAGTTTTAGAGTAAATCCCATTATTGAGGGTAGTAAAATATATTGGTACCATCGGATGTATTACTTCACCATTGCTATCATCCATATCAAGGTTTCGTTCAGCTACATAGGTTGTATGCATGGCATTATGTACTAAAACTGTGTACCATGGTTTATCTTTTGGAGGCTTACTCTTGGCTACATGGTTATACCATTCCTCAGTTGATTTAAAAGAATCATCAACTTTTAATATTACTCCCCTGTAATTAAATAGTTTATGTTTTATCAGCTGACCTATCTTATAATCAGGCTCTGGCATGCTCAGGCTCCTTAATAATTATTTTGGCTCATTAAATTACTATGCTGAAAGCAGAACTGGAAATTGGGGATGAGAAACCAGGCAGATCACATTTTTTCCTTTAAAAGTTTTTCTATTTTCTGCTGCAGTTTTTCATATTCACCATCCCCCTTAACATATTGTCCGCCCGGGTGTATATAGCGCACAATTCCCTTCCTGTCTAATAAAAATGAAACAGACGTCCAATTTCCCCCATTCGTTTTCAGCCACCAGTCATTCAGTGTTTTCCATTCATGGTCTATAGCTACTGGAAATTTAAAACCCAGTTTTTCAGTGTATGCTTTAATAGAATCTTTATCAAGGGGACTCTTTGATTTATGGTGATAAAAACCCAGCACCTGCAGGCCATCATTTTTATATGTTTCATGAAATTCATTTAATGCTGCTGCAGAGTTAATACAATAGGGGCATGTGGGTCCCGTCCACCATCGAATCAGGACTACCTTACCATGGAGTTCATTAAGTGTGAGCGGTTTTGAATTCAGCCAATCCGAGACCGTCCATTCAGGCGCATTTGTGTTCAGTATAATTGTTTCTTCTTTCTTTTTATGTAATTTATCATGATAGAATTGTTTTGCCTTCTGCAGCAACTCTTTACCTTGTTTTTCCATCCATTCTGTTTTTAGCACCTTATCTAATACCGTTTTGGTACTGTCTGCCTTTTGTTCCCAAACAAACTCTGCGGTATTATATTCACCGCCACATCCAACCAGCAGGATGAGCAGGATGATGGGAAGCGTATGCATCTAAAATCGTCTGAATATTAACCGGGATAGTATTCTCAAAAGGTTCAATCTTAACAGGCGATTGATTTTCAGCGTTCCCACAATGCTCTTCAGGATGTGTCTTTTCCAGAAGAATAGATAGATCAGGGCAATGCCGAGTATCAGGATGGAGGTTCTAATCATTTTTTAGAACAAATCAACCAGCTTAACATACATAGGCTCCCGGGTTTTACTGTTTACTATTTCCACTGCTGTACGTCAGAGTCGGAAGCTCTTCTTATTTTTTTCATTTATTTTTATATTTTGCCGCTTCTTCTGATCCTTCAGTTACACTGCCTTTACTGTAAGAGTGGGCACCCATTCCTGCAAGTTCTCCATCTTTTACAATTAGGTATTGATCTCTAATGGGTTGTTCATCAAAGAAACATTCTAATATTTCTCTTGTGCCTGCGGCATATCTTGCCTGGGCTGATAATGTTGTTCCTGAAGTGTGTGGAGTCATACCGTGATTAGGCATCGTTCTCCAAACGTGATCATTAGGTGCTGGCTGTGGAAACCAAACGTCTCCGGCATAGCCGCTTAATTGACCAGACTCAAGCGCTCGTGCTATGGCTTCTCTGTTACAGATTTTACCCCTGGCAGTATTCACAATGTAAGCGCCAGGTTTCATTTTGCTGATTAATTCATCATTAAAAAGATCTTCTGTTTCAGGGTGTAATGGACAACTTATGTTAACCACATCACAAACTTTCACCAATGATTCTACTGAATCATGAAAAGTTAAATTTAGTTCCTTTTCTTTTTCTTCAGGCAATCTATGTCTGTCAAAATAATGCAGATGAACATCAAATGGTTTTAGTTTTCTTAATACAGACCATCCAATCCGGCCTGCCGCAACTGTACCAATATGCATACCTTCAATATCAAAAGATCGTTTAACTGCGTCAGCAATATGCCAACCGCCTTGATTTACTATTCTATGCTGATTATGATAATCTCTTACTAAAGCTAAAATCATCATAATAACATGTTCAGATACTGAAATTGAATTGCAGTAGGTTACTTCAACTACATCAACCTTGTGATCCATTGCCGCTTGCAGATCAACGTGATCAGATCCTATACCTGCTGTAATTGCCATTTTTAATTTTGGCGCTTTTTCCATTAGTTTTCTGGTTAGGTAGTAAGGCCAAAAGGGTTGTGATATTACCACGTCAGCGTCAACTAATTCTTTATCAGCTTCTGAATTTTCTCCATCTTTGTCTGCGGTAACAACCAATCTATGTCCCCGCTCTTCTAAGAACTTTCTTAATCCTAATTCTCCTGAAACACAACCCAACAATTCACCCGGATTAAAATCAATTGCTTTTGGAGTTGGCAGTGTCATTCCATCTGGATATTTTTCCAATTCAGGAAGATTCCTCACCGGATAACTTGTCGGCATTCCGTCTTTTGGATCATCATATAATACACAAAGTATTTTCATTATTCGTTCTCCTTCTTATTCTTTTCCTGTTGTCTAAGGGAGTATACAGAACCTCTAATTGCCCTATTGCCATGCTCTGCGGAATCTTCTTCAAGGAATTTATTTCTCAATCGAGATTACATCCCCTGCTCTTATTGTTACATAGGGATAAGATAATTCAGTAACTTTTGTTACTGCGATTGAATCATCTCGTAAATCAATAACCTTTAATTTGTACCAAAAATCTGTTGTAAATCCTCTATTATTAACCCTGATTGAATCACTAAACCAATTAAATCCCGTACCATCTTGAATACTTTGTATTTCATCATTATACTCTTCAATTGTTAAGGCACTAACTGAATCACTATTATTACTTAAATATCCAATTGCATTCATTAAATCATCAATTCTATTTTTTCTTCCATCCTTTGCATATTCATACAATGAAGAGCCTTCTAAATTCATATTCTTTTTAATGTTTAGGTTAGTTAATTGTATATAAATAATATCATTTAAAACAGATGCAACTTTTCCTATTTTTCCACTACCACTATAACTTCCTTTAATAATATCAAATATTTCATCTTCAATATTTGTAAAATCAGACCTAACAAGACTACCATTCATATCTATTTTTGGCAAATTAAACCATTTCATTTCTTTGAAAAAATATTTTGGAGTTTCATTGTCACTCTTATTTTGATATTGATAAATATTAATATAATGGATATTATCGAAATTAAATCTTTTATAATTAATCGAGACATTAGAAAATGATGTATCATCAAAAGTTAATAAAAAATATTTATTAAGAAAATTCACATCTTCAAAGGAATATTTAACTATCATTTCATAATGTGTATTAATATATTCACCCAGCAATAAACTTTCAACATTCTTTCGTATAGAATCTAATTTGATAGAACTCAAAGGAATTAGCTTTCTACCTTTTACAAAACCAAATAAGCCTTTGCCTTCATATTTATTCGCATACTCTGAAAGACTTGTAATATGTAATAATACTTTTTGAGGGTTTTGATACTCATTGGTTGCTTCTATTTCCCCAATATTCATACTGTCACCAAAAAATAAAATGCCTGCAATAAATATAACTAATGAACCAATTAGAACTTTTCCTAAGGTTCTAAATTTCTTATAATTATTTCTTATTCCAGTCTTGCTTTCATATCCTGTTTTGATTCTGTATAATGTGTGTTTTTCAATTATATTTTTTAATTCCTGCTGTCCTTCAGATTGTATATTATAATTTGGATGGCTTGATATAGATTCCTTAACTGCACTTGAAATACATATACCGCCAGGACTTGCAAAAGGCTGTATTCTAGAAGCGATATTTACACCATCACCAAATACATCTCCATCTCGTAAAACTATATCACCAACATGAATGCCAATTCTAACTTGAAGTTTAAAATCCTTAGGTCGGCTATCATTATAAGGCTGGATTGCTTTTTGGATAACAAGAGCAGAGTCTACAGCTTGTTTTGCAGAAGAAAACTCACAAAATAGCTCATCACCTACTTTCTTGATAATCACACCTTCATTATCAGAAATAATAGGAGAACAAATATTCTCAAAGTCCTTTAGGAGTTCTAATGTCCGTTCTTCATTGTTAGCCATCATACGTGAATAGCCAACAACATCAACAAACATTATTGCGGCAAGTTTTCTTTTATCTTTGGATGCCATATTGAAATTTACAAACATCCATCAGAATGAGCGTTGGATTATTTATACGGAGATATATGCTAACTGGGTTAGGAAGGAAGAATTGGAGAGGTGGGTTTAAGGCTTTAACCGCGCTTCTATGTTTGGCCCTACCGGAACAATACCAGAGGGATTTATGAAGGGGTGAGTCTTAAAGTAGTGGTCTTTTATTTCATCAAATTTTACAGTGGGCTTGATCTGCTCATTATTATATAGCAACTTAACAAAATTCCAGAGATTTGCATATTCATAAATGTGCTGACGATTCGTTTTGAAATGATTAAAATAGACCGCGTCGAAACGGATTAAAGTGACAAACAGCCGGATATCAGCTAAACTCAGTCTATCGCCCACTAAATATGTTCTCCCTGCCAAACGCAACTCAATTTTATCCAAAGCGTTGAAAAGATTAGCAACTTCACTCTCATACACTTCTTGATTTGCAGCAAACCCGCATTTATAAACGCCATTATTTATATTTGAATAAATATATTGATTAAGCTCATCTATCTCAATTTTAAGCTCTTCAGGATAGAGGTTTAATTTAGAATCTGTATATTGGTTGAACTTGCTATTCAGCATAATGATTATATCAGAGGATTCATTGTTAACGATTTGTTTAGTCTGCTTATCCCACAATACAGGAACGGTTACCCGCATAGCATATTCAGAATCCATGGTTTTATAGGCTTCAAGCAAATAATTAAATCCATTTAGCGGATCGGTATATTGGCTGTTATGAGTTTCAAAACGCCAGCCCCTGGCATCTCTGATAGGATTAACAAAGGATGTAGACACAACCGCTTCCAGGCTTTTTAAGGCAATTACAATTAAAGTTCGATGCGCCCAGGGACAGGCATGAGAAAGATAGAGATGATAGCGTTCTTTTTCCGGTTTATAGATTGAGTCTGCACTTATTAATTCTCTAAAAACACTTTTTTGTCTTTTAAATTCTCCCCTGAAAGTTTCTTGGGGAAATTGAGTAATGATTTGATCTTCAGTCATATAGTTAATCTTAATAGTTAAGTATACTAAAATTTACAAAAGTACATTAGAATGAGCGTTGGATTATTTATACGGAAAGAGGAGCTGGAGAGGCGAGTATAGATAATAATCAATCTACATTAGTTGGGTCACCCATACTCCAGGCAATACCATCACCCATATCCATCTGCCCAATAGTAGCCATATCCACATCATCAATTTCAAATTCGAACAAATCAATATTTTGCTCAATCCTAATATCATTTGTGCTCTTTGGCAGAACAGGAAAGCCCTTTTGCAATCCCCATCTTAACAATACTTGTGCTTCTGACATAGCATACTTTTTTGCCATAATCTTGAATGGTGAATCTTCACGTGCACCATCAGCTTTCATTTCTTTAGTCTTAGCACCATTCTGACCTTCAACATCTCTCCAATTTGATAGCGGGAGAAGGCTGCTATATGCTATCGGTAATATTTTGCTTTGAGTAAGATAAGAAACTAAACCAGGTTTTTGTGACCAGGGATGGAGTTCAATTTGGTTTGCATCTGGTAATGGTAAATTATTATTCTTAATCTCTTCTATATGCGATGTATTAAAGTTACTTACACCAATTGACCTTACCTTGCCCTGTTCACGCGAATCAACTAGTGCTCGCCATTGTTCGAGTCTATGGTTTTCAGGAAATGGAGCGTGAATCAGATATAAATCAACATAATCAAGCTGCAACCTTGATAAACTGTCATTCAAAGATTCAATTGTAGTATCATATGTTTTTGGACTTTGTCCCCAAGCTTCATTCCCTGGCCATAGTTTTGTTGTTACAAATAGTTCCTCTCTTTTTAATCCAAGTTCTTCTATACCTCTCCTTATCGCTAATCCTACACCATTCTCATTACCATATAATTCAGCTGTATCTATATGTCTGTATCCTGAATGAATAGCCTCATAAACATATGATTTTGCATCCTCATCATTTATAAGATAGGTTCCAAACCCAACCATAGGAATCTGAATTGTCTCTGAAAGACTCATCTTCATATCCTTATTTAAAGAGGATATTACATTAATAGTATTTGACATTGATTAATCCTTAATTATTTGAATAAAATAATTTACATACATCCACCAGAACGAAAAGTGGATTATTTACTACAGAGATATATGCGAACGGGGTTATGAAGGAAGAGTTGGAGAGGTGGGTTTATTTGAAGGACAAGTTATCCCCGATCTGAATCTTAATATAAGGATTGTCATTCTCCTTAATTATAATCCCCTTTGCAGTATTATCAAATATTTCTACAATTTTTATTTCTGTATTTAATGAATAAAAAAATGAACAATGAGGTTGAGAGAGACAATGATTTTCACTCAAAATTAAATCTAATGCAGTTTGTGTAAATTCATAAACATCTGTCTTTTCATTAAAAATTATCATCAAAATATCGTTGTTTTCAATTGCCTTATGATAATTTAGCAAATCTGTTCTAAACCGCTCCTTCCCGTTATTATCAGACTGATATTCACGATTAATTGATAAAATCATATTAATTTTCAAGCGATTATCATCATCATTGTGTTTGATAACTACCTTATCATTATTAATTGCTGATATTCCTATTTGCAATTGTTTATATCCAGATATATAGTTAATATTTATCCATTCCTTTATTGTACTATTGACAGAATGAGCTAATTGATATGGTATCTCATCTAAAGAATGTGAAAAAAATGGGGGATGGCCCCCACTTGCTAATTGAAGAATACCAATGTCATATAACTCCGTATGGATTGTATCGAGATAATTAACAGCTTTATTACTTCCACCTATTATATCTCCAATTGTTCTATTAAGAAAAAGAAGCAATACATAATTGTTTATTTCATCTACAGGTGGTTCTATTTCATATACATTAATATAAAAAGCATTATGAATATCAGATTCGATTTGGAATTGATTTGTACTCCCTACATAAGAATCAATAAAACCTTTATCATAATCATCTCTGTTTTTGATTATTTTTTTTTGTTCCTCCCATCGGTAATCAAAATCTACTGGTAACGTACCTTCCTCAGCCATTTGATCAGCTATCTCGCTATATGTAGTATATTTAAATTGATTATTCAAAACCGGAAAAGTTTTAGAAATAATTTCTTGATTAAGCATAATTATTTGCTCATCAGAAATAGGGCTAAGCAGATGAGTTGTGCCATCAACCTCCAATGTATCACCTAATATTATCAAATCTTCATTGTTACTTCGCACATTAGATATAAAAAATATCTCATCTGGAAATGCCTTTTCAATTACTGGACTTATTACCCAATAATTATATTTAAAACCAGTATACCCTATAATTCCTAGGAGAAGAACAATTGCAGTAATTATATATATTCTCTTATTAGAAATAGTAGAATTTTTGACAGATATAATTTTATCTTCATAGCCCGTCTCAACTCTAAATAGAGTGTGTTTTTCTATTATATTTTTAAGTTCCTGCTGTCCTTCAGATTTTATATTATAATTTGGATGGCTTGATATAGATTCCTTAACTGCACTTGAAATACATATACCACCAGGACTTGCAAAAGGCTGTATTCTAGAAGCGATATTTACACCATCACCAAATACATCTCCATCTCGTAAAACTATATCACCAACATGAATGCCAATTCTAACTTGAAGTTTAAAATCCTTAGGTCGGCTATCATTATAAGGCTGGATTGCTTTTTGGATAACAAGAGCAGAGTCTACAGCTTGTTTTGCAGAAGAAAACTCACAAAATAGCTCATCACCTACTTTCTTGATAATCACACCTTCATTATCAGAAATAATAGGAGAACAAATATTCTCAAAGTCCTTTAGGAGTTCTAATGTCCGTTCTTCATTGTTAGCCATCATACGTGAATAGCCAACAACATCAACAAACATTATTGCGGCAAGTTTTCTTTTATCTTTGGATGCCATATTGAAATTTACAAACATCCATCAGAATGAGCGTTGGATTATTTATACGGAGATATATGCTAACTGGGTTAGGAAGGAAGAATTGGAGAGGTGGGTTTAAGGCTTTAACCGCGCTTCTATGTTTGGCCCTACCGGAACAATACCAGAGGGATTTATGAAGGGGTGAGTCTTAAAGTAGTGGTCTTTTATTTCATCAAATTTTACAGTGGGCTTGATCTGCTCATTATTATATAGCAACTTAACAAAATTCCAGAGATTTGCATATTCATAAATGTGCTGACGATTCGTTTTGAAATGATTAAAATAGACCGCGTCGAAACGGATTAAAGTGACAAACAGCCGGATATCAGCTAAACTCAGTCTATCGCCCACTAAATATGTTCTCCCTGCCAAACGCAACTCAATTTTATCCAAAGCGTTGAAAAGATTAGCAACTTCACTCTCATACACTTCTTGATTTGCAGCAAACCCGCATTTATAAACGCCATTATTTATATTTGAATAAATATATTGATTAAGCTCATCTATCTCAATTTTAAGCTCTTCAGGATAGAGGTTTAATTTAGAATCTGTATATTGGTTGAACTTGCTATTCAGCATAATGATTATATCAGAGGATTCATTGTTAACGATTTGTTTAGTCTGCTTATCCCACAATACAGGAACGGTTACCCGCATAGCATATTCAGAATCCATGGTTTTATAGGCTTCAAGCAAATAATTAAATCCATTTAGCGGATCGGTATATTGGCTGTTATGAGTTTCAAAACGCCAGCCCCTGGCATCTCTGATAGGATTAACAAAGGATGTAGACACAACCGCTTCCAGGCTTTTTAAGGCAATTACAATTAAAGTTCGATGCGCCCAGGGACAGGCATGAGAAAGATAGAGATGATAGCGTTCTTTTTCCGGTTTATAGATTGAGTCTGCACTTATTAATTCTCTAAAAACACTTTTTTGTCTTTTAAATTCTCCCCTGAAAGTTTCTTGGGGAAATTGAGTAATGATTTGATCTTCAGTCATATAGTTAATCTTAATAGTTAAGTATACTAAAATTTACAAAAGTACATTAGAATGAGCGTTGGATTATTTATACGGAAAGAGGAGCTGGAGAGGCGAGTATAGATAATAATCAATCTACATTAGTTGGGTCACCCATACTCCAGGCAATACCATCACCCATATCCATCTGCCCAATAGTAGCCATATCCACATCATCAATTTCAAATTCGAACAAATCAATATTTTGCTCAATCCTAATATCATTTGTGCTCTTTGGCAGAACAGGAAAGCCCTTTTGCAATCCCCATCTTAACAATACTTGTGCTTCTGACATAGCATACTTTTTTGCCATAATCTTGAATGGTGAATCTTCACGTGCACCATCAGCTTTCATTTCTTTAGTCTTAGCACCATTCTGACCTTCAACATCTCTCCAATTTGATAGCGGGAGAAGGCTGCTATATGCTATCGGTAATATTTTGCTTTGAGTAAGATAAGAAACTAAACCAGGTTTTTGTGACCAGGGATGGAGTTCAATTTGGTTTGCATCTGGTAATGGTAAATTATTATTCTTAATCTCTTCTATATGCGATGTATTAAAGTTACTTACACCAATTGACCTTACCTTGCCCTGTTCACGCGAATCAACTAGTGCTCGCCATTGTTCGAGTCTATGGTTTTCAGGAAATGGAGCGTGAATCAGATATAAATCAACATAATCAAGCTGCAACCTTGATAAACTGTCATTCAAAGATTCAATTGTAGTATCATATGTTTTTGGACTTTGTCCCCAAGCTTCATTCCCTGGCCATAGTTTTGTTGTTACAAATAGTTCCTCTCTTTTTAATCCAAGTTCTTCTATACCTCTCCTTATCGCTAATCCTACACCATTCTCATTACCATATAATTCAGCTGTATCTATATGTCTGTATCCTGAATGAATAGCCTCATAAACATATGATTTTGCATCCTCATCATTTATAAGATAGGTTCCAAACCCAACCATAGGAATCTGAATTGTCTCTGAAAGACTCATCTTCATATCCTTATTTAAAGAGGATATTACATTAATAGTATTTGACATTGATTAATCCTTAATTATTTGAATAAAATAATTTACATACATCCACCAGAACGAAAAGTGGATTATTTATTCGGAAAGAGAAACGGAAGAGGCGGGTTTTGTTTAGTATCTTGCCTGAGAGATCTTATTTAATTCACGTACCTTTTTCACGTACATCAGCCAGCCATGTAGCCAGTTCTCAGGTTTTCTGTCGAGTTCAATATAATCTTTTTTAAACTGTTGAATTTCTTCCGCTATGATATCAAATGGATTTTCCTTTTTCATATTTCTCCTTTATCTCTTATACTTATCCTGGATAAGGACTTCCTCTACAATACCCATGAAATAGCCATCATATACACTATCGGTTAGCCAACTTCTTTCCTTATCTATTTCATCTTTGTTTACACGTTTCCACCAATATTTATTCTCACCATTCCATCTATAATTATGAGATCTTAAAATATCCTTTGATTCATACGGACTCTTAGAAGCGATCACCTCATAATATGGAATTTGTGAATTGTTGATCAGTTCAACAACTGGTTTATTATCTTTATTTGATGGATGGGTAAGTAGATGAATAACTGCATCAACATCATTCATTGCTCTATGACTATCATAATAAAAGCCATGCCAAATAGATAAAAGCTCCAGGGAACCTTTAACAAAACCACGGTTTAACCAATCTATATCATTAACTGAGCAGGCCCATATTTTGTCTTTTGAAAGCGGCATGTATCTATCCATAAATGATCTATCAAATTTTGCATTATGGGCCACCATAATATCTGTAGCCTGCACAATTTCATTAACCTTATTCCAGTCAATTTCATGCCCTGCAACCATCTCATCATCTATACCTGTAATCTTACTGATTTTATCCTCTATAGGCATACCCGGATCTTGAAATGATTCATATGACTCTTCAAAAGAAATAATATTCCCATCAGTTTTATCTATTTTGACAACCTTAAGGGCAATTTCTATAATTTTATCTTCCTCAGTATTAAGGCCAGTGGTTTCAAGATCTAAAAAACAGATCTTAATTCCATTACTAAACAATGTCGTACCGCCAACCTGCTTAGCAAGGATCTCTTTATCAAGTTTATATAAATTGATTTTGCTGCCTGATTTTTTAATTGATTTAATAAATGACATATAAATACTCTCTAATAATGTTTTAATATTGATACAATATGCTCTTTGAAGTAGGGTGTTAAATACCCATGAACCGTATTAGTATCTAGATGGATAATAAGCTGATCATCTAGCATAATATCATAATTTTTCTCCAGTAAATATCTATATAGTGACAACTGAAGAGCATAATGATTAAACTTACAGTCTAGTAAATCATTAGTCTCTGGTTTATTCCCAGTTTTCATTTTATACGAATCTGTTTTGATCGCTTTAGATGTTTTCCAATCTAATATACTATATTTTTGATTTACTTTATCAAATACAAGTAAGTCCACAGTCCCAGCTATTTTCAGCTCTTTACAGTATACAATAACCTCAGAAAATATATCATAATCTGACTTTTGTAAATATTTATTTAGCCAATTAACTCCTGCTATCGCCCTATCAATTTTAGGAGCCTTTTTAAGTTTAATATAATCTTCGATCTCTTTATGAACGGCGGTACCAAAAGTAGCCGTTAAATCCCATTCTTTAATTAAGTCTTCTGCGGATCTGCCTTTATATTTGGGAATTGTCGTAACAAGCTTATAAGCTACTGCCTCTTTATCAAACTTATCGAAGAACTCAGAAATACAAGTAGTTACGCTGGTAAACTCAATATCTTCATGGCCAGTTAGAATATATTTATGAGCTTCTTCTTCAAGCTTTATTTCACCATTTGGCTGGGAAAAGATCATTGCAATTTTTCTCTTCCCTTTTGAATACTATCCTTAAAATGATTTTCTAATTTTTCATTGACCTTCGGACAATTATCAATAACTTTCTCTGCCCAATCAAAATATTCTAATCGTCGATGACTATTCCATCCGGTTGGGGGTGTATTGGTAATATCTGTTACATTTGAGATTTTATCACCCAGCTTAATAAGCGCAGCACCTTCTGATATTTCTTTAGCATGGTCAATCTGTCTTTGTTTACGTTGAAGCCTTGGCAGAGTTTTATCATCCGTTACCTCTTGCACCAAATTACAGACTCTTTCTCCAAAATTATCGATTAGCTCATCTATTGTCGTTTCTGTATCTTCAATTGTATCATGTAACAGTGCTGCAGCTAAAACCTCAGGATCTTCTACATTACCAATTTCAGAGATTATCTTGGCTACAGATATTGGGTGATTGATATATGGTGAAACCTCTTCATCCTTACGCCTCTGATCTCTATGTTTCTGGGCAGCAAAATGTGCCGCTTTTAATATAAGCTGACTACTCATTATTTATAAATTCCTTCAATACAACTAAACATCTAGCTTCTAAATATATTAATAAAATGACCTAATTTAGTTGAAATTAACTATGACTAATACGTGACTAAATAAAATGCTCTCAATGAGCCAAAACTACACTAAACTGCATAAAAAAGCCTCTACAATTAGCAGAACCCTTTTTAATTTTATCCAGGTATTATCATTCAATTTTTAAAAACATGATCGATCACTCTCCTCACCAGGCACCCACCCTGTTTTATATCCTGGCGTTTATCACAATGGGCTATCTCATCTACAATCTGCGGCGCTCTCTTTGACAAAATATAAAGGTGTGTAATAACGGTGCAGAAAATAAAATTACTATATTGAGAAATCTTTTATTGTTTAATTTTTCTAAATATAGGGTACCTGTTGCTTTATTAAGCAGCGACTTTTTTGTGTAAAGACCGGTAAAACTTAGATTAAATTAAAGTGGATATAGTTGACTGAAATGGATGGTTTGAAGGCATAAATGAGAGTTAATATCACATGGTAATTATGGAATTAAATCAATGAAATACACCAGCCTCTCCAATTTTATTAATGGTACCTATAGTTACTCCAACGGGGAATATTTAGACGTATTCAGTCCGCTGAATGGCGAAGTCATTTCTCAGGTACCACTCTCCTCAGCCGCTGTGGTAGATGAGGCGGTCACCGGAGCAATGCAGGCATTTCCTGCCTGGTCAGAACTGCCGATTAAGGAAAGGGTTCAGGTTTTTTATCGCTATCGTAATCTCCTGGAAAAGTACTTCGAGGAGCTGGCGGCACTGATTTCTGAAGAAAATGGAAAAACATTAGACGAGTCGAGAGCGGAGGTAAGTGTCTCCATTGAGATGGTAGAGTTTGCTACATCTCTACCACAGCTCTGTATTGGAGAAATTGAGGAAGTAAGCCGCGGTGTGGAATGCCGTTCAACGCGGTATCCCATCGGTGTGGTGGCAAGTATCACGCCATTTAACTTCCCCAACATGGTTCCAAACTGGACCATTCCCAATGCCATTACCCTGGGAAACACTATGATCCTGAAACCATCCGAACAGGTCCCGTTAAGCAGCAACAGAATCACTGAACTGCTTACGGAGGCAGGTTTACCGGAAGGGGTATTAAATATTGTTCATGGCGGCAGGGAAGCTGTCGAAGCTATATGCGATCATCCCGGAATTGACGCGGTCAGTTTTGTGGGGTCTACCAAGGTAGCAAAAATTGTCTACCAGAGGGCAGCTGCAAGTTTCAAACGGGCTTTGTGTCTGGGTGGTGCAAAAAACCACCTCATTGTTCTGCCTGATGCCAATGAAGAAATGACTGCATCCAACGTGGCAGCCTCCATGGCCGGCTGTGCGGGACAACGCTGCATGGCTGCTTCTGCAATGGTTGCAGTTGGCGAAGTGGACTCTATTATTGACAGGCTCTGTGAAGAAGCAAAAAAAATTATTCCTGGTAAAAACCTTGGTGCTATTATTTCAACCCAGGCAAAAGAACGGATTGAAGGCTACATAACGGAGGCAGTAGCAGAGGGAGCACGTATTCTTGTGGATGGCCGCAACACCAAGGTCAAAGGCAGTGAGGGAGGCTATTATATAGGCCCAACTATAATTGACCAGGTGACACCGGATATGAAAATTGCGAAAGAAGAGGTTTTTGGTCCGGTACTTGCGATCATGAGAGTATCCACGGTAGATGAAGCTTTACAGATAGAAAATAGTTCGGTTTATGGTAATGCAGCCTCGGTGTTCACGCAGTCGGGAAGTCTCGCAAATTATGTTGCAGAACGGGTTAGCGCTGGCATGATAGGTGTCAATATTGGCGTTCCCGTTCCTAGGGAACCCTTCTCTTTCGGCGGCTGGAATGAATCCAAGTTTGGCTCCGGAGATATTACGGGAAAAAGCTCCATCGAGTTCTGGACGAAACTTAAAAAAACCACCACCAAGTGGAATCCTGAAGCCAGAACCAACTGGATGAGTTAATTCTTTTAATCCCTTATATTTTTTTCTATCTCAACCGGAAATTCTTAAATGAATGACAAAGAAGTAAAACATAACCTCCTGTACGGCATTGATGATAAACCGCCCCTGGTGGAGACCGCCGTTTTGGGCCTGCAGCATTATCTCACAATGTTTGGTTCTACTTTGGCCATACCTCTTCTGGTTGCACCGGCTTTAGGAATCACCGATCCGGTTGAAAAAGGATGGCTGATTGCCACTATGTTCTTTGTCAGCGGAATTACCACCCTGCTGCAGACGACCTGGGGCAACCGTCTTCCCATTGTCCAGGGGGGAACATTCTCATTTTTAGCACCTACATTCGCAATCTGCGGAATGGCAGCCCTGGCAAATTCTGGCTGGGAAGTACGGATACAGCATGTTCAGGGGGCTATTATCGCCGGTTCACTGGTTGAGATCGCCGTGGGCGCTACCGGACTGGTGGGCAGGCTTCTCCGTTTCGTTGGACCCATTACCATTGCCCCTACCATTGCCCTCATTGGATTGTCTCTTTTTAAATTTGGTGCTCCCATGGCGGGATCACACTGGCCCATTGGCGGGCTGACAATAATTCTCATAATACTATTCAGTCAGTATCTTAAATCAAGGTACCGTTCGGTTGCACTCTATCCCATTTTGCTGGCAATCCTGACAGCCTGGGCTGTGGCAGCCATCTGTTCAGTGCTAGGTATTTTTACTGAAAACCACCCTTCTTTTACCAATATGGAAAATCTGCGGAATACACCCTGGTTTCGGGTGCCGTACCCTTTTCAATGGGGACTGCCTCAGTTTGGCGCTGCTGCATTTATCGGCATGCTGGCTGGTTATATTGCCTCAATGGTTGAATCCATTGGTGATTATTATGCATGTGCACGTCTTTCTGGCGCACCTATACCGGATAAAAAAACAATTAACAGAGGTATTACTTTTGAGGGGATTGGCTGTTTTATAGCTGGGATTTTCGGGACGGGAAACGGCACCACTTCCTACAGCGAAAATATTGGCGCAATCGGGCTCACCCGTGTGGGATCAAGAAGAGTGGTTCAAGCCGGAGCCGTCATCATGATCCTGCTGGGCATGGTATCTAAGTTTGGCGCTCTTTTTACCACTATTCCAAGCCCCATTGTAGGTGGTATGTATTGTGCCATGTTCGGGATGATCACGGCTGTGGGACTCTCTAATCTCCAATTTGTGGATTTGAATTCGACCCGCAATCTTTTTATTCTTGGTTTTGCGTTTTTCATGGGGTTGAGTGTACCGGAATATTTTGCCGTTCACCCGGTAACCCTCGAACCTGAATGGCTGGCAAACATAATCAACACACTGGGCAGTACCGGCATGGCAGTAGGCGCTTTTATTGCTCTTTTATTGGACAACACTATCCCGGGAACTGCTGAGGAGCGGGGACTTACTGCATGGAGTCAAAACAATTAATGATTAAATTTGACAGGAAAATCACAGAATGTCACTGCTAATAAAAAACGGTCGGGTCATCACAGCTGTAGATGATTATAAAGGGGATGTATTTATAGAAAATGAGACGATTACCCTGATTGGGGAAAGTCTGGAGATGGAGGCTGACAGGGTCATCGATGCTAAGGACAAATATGTTATTCCTGGCGGTATTGATCCTCATACGCACCTTGACATGCCTTTTGCCGGTACGGTTTCCGTAGATGATTTTGAAACAGGAACCCGGGCAGCGGCTCACGGGGGCACTACCACCCTGATTGATTTTGCCATCCAGACTAAAGGACGCTCCACATTGGAAGCGCTGGATACATGGCACCAAAAAGCCCAGGGGAAGACAGCGATAGACTATGGTTTTCACATGATCATCACTGATCTGGAAGATAAGCGGATGCCGGAGATGCGAAAACTTGCCGATGAAGGGGTGACCTCGTACAAACTATTCATGGCCTATCCGGGTGTGCTGTATGCAGATGACGGAACAATATACCGTGCCATGCGAAAAGCAGGCGAAGATGGTACGGTGATCTGTATGCACGCGGAAAACGGAATTGTCATTGATGAAATTGTAAAACTGGCCCTGGCTGAAGGTAAAACAGAGCCAAAATGGCATGCTCTCACACGCCCCACAAGAATGGAAGCGGAAGGAGTTCACCGCGCCATTGCTATTGCAGAAGTAGCCGATGTTCCGGTTTACATTGTCCATCTATCTTCCGCTGATGCCCTGGAACAGGTAGTGCTGGCCCGGGACAGGGGTGTTCACGCTTTTGCTGAAACTTGTCCACAGTACCTTTTCCTGGATCACTCCTACTACGAGCAGGAGGGTTTTGAGGGGGCAAAATATGTCATGACACCACCCCTGCGGGAAAAGTGGAACCAGGATGAACTTTGGAGAGGATTACAGATGGGTGACCTGATGTCCATTTCCACCGATCACTGCCCCTTCTGTTTTAAGGAACAAAAAGAGCGGGGTATTAATGATTTTTCTAAAATTCCCAATGGCGGTCCCGGGATAGAGAACCGCATGAGCCTGGTCTTTAATGGCGGGGTTGTTGGAGAGCGAATTTCACTGAACAGATTTGTAGAGTTGACCTCAACGGCAGCAGCTAAAATGTTCGGATTGTTCCCTAAAAAAGGAACTGTTGCCGTGGGCAGCGATGCCGATATTGTAATTTTCAACCCGGACCGGAAGGAGACCATCAGTGTGAATAATGCAGTGACGCATCATATGAATGTGGACTATAACGCCTATGAAGGCTTTGAGGTGACCGGTGTATCCGAAACGGTCATTTCCCGGGGAAAGATTATCGTTGAGAATTGCGAATATGTGGGGAAGAAGGGCGATGGTCAATTTTTGAAGCGTGGACTGTATTCGGGTTAACAGATAACTATTTTTGATAAAAACGCTGAAAACCAGGTGATAGGAGCGGTTTTTCGAAGCGGTTTGTTTAGGAGCTAATTATGGCAAGAATTGTAAAAACAGGTTTGATACAAATAAGCATTCCCAAGTCAGAGGGAGATGGAACAATTGCAGAAATCAAGGAAGCAATCATTCAGAAACATATACCCTTTATTGAGGATGCAGGAAAGCAGGGTGTTCAGATTCTTTGTCTGCAGGAAATTTTTAATACACCCTATTTCTGTCCTGGTCAGGATGCCAAGTGGTATGCCTCAGCAGAATCAATTCCCGGACCTACCATAGAACAGATGCAGGAATATGCAAAGAAGTATCAAATGGTCATGGTAGTTCCCATTTTTGAAAAAGAACAAGCAGGCGTACTATATAACAGCGCAGCTGTTATTGATGCAGATGGAAAGTACATCGGAAAATACCGCAAGACGCACATACCGCACACTGCAGGATTCTGGGAAAAATTCTTCTTCCGGCCGGGTAATCTTGGCTATCCTGTGTTTGAAACGGCTTATGCCAAAGTAGGAGTTTACATCTGTTATGACCGTCATTTTCCTGAAGGAGCCCGTGCCCTTGGACTGAATGGCGCCGAGATTGTTTACAACCCATCTGCCACAGTAAAAGGATTATCGCAGTACCTCTGGAAGCTGGAACAGCCGGCACATGCCGTGGCAAATGGCTATTTCATGGGCTGTATCAATCGAGTCGGAATCGAAAAACCGTGGAATCTGGGTGAATTTTACGGCAGCTCTTATTTCGTCGATCCAAGAGGACAAATAGTTGCGATTGCGTCAGAGGATAAAGATGAATTGCTGGTAACTGAAATCGATCTCGAACTAATAGATGAAGTTCGGGCTACGTGGCAGTTCTTTAGAGATAGGAGGCCGGAAGCGTACCAAGATTTGACTGCGCTTTAATAAAAAAATTGGAGAACAGGATGAACAGTGAAGCCGTAAGAAAAAAACACAAAGAGTATCTTTTCCCAGCTGTAAAAAATTATTACAAAAAACCCATTGCGGTTTCTAAAGCCAAAGGAGCGCGGCTGGAGGATATGGAGGGTAACTCCTATCTTGATTTTTTTGGGGGAATTTTGACCATCTCTGTAGGGCATGCCAATGAGGAAGTTAACAGGGCAATCATAACGCAGATCAATAATCTGACTCACATTTCATCTCTCTATCCTACTTTACCTGTTGTAGAGTTTGCAGAAATGCTTGTTAATCTTGCTCCCGGAAAACTTGAAAAATGCTTTTTTACAGCTTCCGGGACTGAGGCGGATGAAACTGCTGTTATGATGGCGCAGCTCTACACTGGAAACAGTGAGCTGATTGCCCTCCGGCATGGTTATTCAGGTCGGTCGCTTTTGGCTCAGTCACTCACTGCCCACGCTTCCTGGAGGGCTTTACCGACACAAGTTTCCGCAATCAAACATGCTCTCTCTCCCTACTGCTACCGCTGCCCCCTTAAGCTCACCTATCCTGAGTGTGGAGTTGCCTGCGCAGAAGATGTGGAAGAATTGATCCAGACCACTACAACCGGCCAGGTAGCCGGGATACTGGTAGAACCGATCCAGGGAGTTGGCGGGATTATTACTCCGCCGCCAGAGTATTTCAAAATTGTAGCTGAAATCGTTCGCAGATATGGAGGGTTATTTATTTCTGATGAAGTCCAGACCGGTTTTGGTCGTACAGGGAAAATGTGGGGGATTGAGCATTATGATGTTGAGCCGGACATGATAACCGTGGCAAAGGGAATTGCCAACGGGATGCCTATCGCTGCTGTTGTAACCACAAGCGACATTGCCGCTTCTCTCACCAAGAATACGATCTCTACTTTTGGAGGCAATCCTGTAAGTTGCGCAGCCGCCAAGGCAACTATCAATGTGATCCAGCGGGATAAATTGGACAAAAATGCTGCAGAGATGGGTAACATCCTGAGAAAGGGCCTGGAAGAGCTACAGGAAAAGTACCCGAAGGTCATTGGTGATGTAAGAGGTAAGGGTCTGATGCAGGCAATTGAATTGGTGGTGGATGAGACAAAAAAAGACCGCACCCCGAATCCAGCTGCTGCTGATCAACTGATGGAAGAGACAAAGGCCCGTGGTCTTCTCATAGGCCGGGGCGGACTTTATGCGAATGCCATGCGAATTTCACCACCCCTGAATATTACCAGGAGTGAGGTGGAAGAAGCCCTGGGGATTTTAAGCGACAGTTTTGCTGCCATGGACTGTATTAATTAAGATGCTTCATGGGTAACAAAACAAGTTCCAAACCCCTCCTTTCTCCAAAGCGTTTGGAGAGGCAGTTTTCTGATTATAAGCCCCTCTATTCTGAAGCCGAGGCTCTGATTGAAGCCAACCGCTGTATCAATTGCTATGATGCACCCTGCATTTCCGCCTGCCCCACCGGAATTGATATTCCCGCCTTTATTAAGAAAATTTCTACCGGGAATATTATCGGTAGTGCCAAAGTTATCTTTGAGGCAAACATGCTGGGCTATTCTACCGGAAGGGTCTGTCCTGTGGAGGAGTTGTGCGTGGGAGCCTGCGTTTATAATGATCTGAACTCCTCCCCAATTCAGATTGGCCGGCTGCAGCACTATGCTGCTAAAAAGGCTATGGAAATTGAAGAAAATACCGGGGAAAAATTATTTCCCCGAAGTAAGAGGAAGTCTGACAAAAAGGTTGCACTCATCGGAGCCGGTCCGGCTTCATTGGCCTGTGCCGCTTATCTTGCCCTGGATGGCATTGAAGCGGTTATTTTTGAAAAAGATACCCTGCCCGGCGGATTGAACACAACAGCCGTAGCACCTTATAAAATCCAGACAGAAGCTTCTATCGAAGAAGTGAATTGGATCCTGCAGCATGGTGTAGAATTAAAGACAGGGGTTGAAATTGGAAAAGATATAGCACTGGAAAAGTTGATTGATGAATATGAAGCCGTTTTTATCGGAATTGGATTGGGTATGGGCAAACGCCTGGAACTGAAGGGGAATGACAGTGCCGCTGTCTGGCGCGCAACAGACCTCATCCGTAAAATAAAGAATGATCCCGATTTCTCTCTCCCTGATGAATTAAATACTGTCCTCATAATCGGTGGCGGGAATACGGCAATTGATATTTCCCGGGAATTAGCCATGTTGGGCGTAAAAGATGTCCGCTTGCTTTACCGTCGTTCCAGAAAAGAAATGCCGGGATACGAACATGAGATGGTGGAAGCCAGCCGTTACGGTGTCCGGTTAGTTGAGCACGTCACGCCGCTGGAAATTATCCGCAATGGTGAACAGATTAAAGCTCTCAAAGTTAAGTCCACTATTTCGAATGACATATTTGATCTTCCCTGCGACTGGGTTGTAGAGGCTGTGGGTCAGCTCAAGCATGTGACTAAAATTTCTCCCGAAATTGAGGTGGATGATCAGGGAAGAGTAATAGTGGATGCAAAGACACGGTGTACAAGCAATCCAAAGGTGTATGCCGGCGGCGATTGCATCAATGGTGGAAAGGAAGTGGTGAATGCTGCCCAGGATGGTAGGGAAGCGGCATTCGATATATTAAGAAACCTGGGAATATCACCGAGTCTGCACGGCGAGAAATATTTCAAGTCTTTCGTATCGGAAAATAAAAATTAAGGGTTTATTTAATGGCTGATTTATCTGTAAATATTTGCGGTATCAAAAGTCCCAACCCCTTCTGGCTGGCTTCAGCTCCTCCTACAAATACGGGTGAGCAGGTTATGCGGGGCTTTGATGCAGGCTGGGGCGGCGCCGTATGGAAAACTCTGGGTGAACCCATCGTTAACGTAAACTCACGCTTTGGCGCTATTGATTATTCAGGAACAAAGGTCATTGGTTTTAATAACATTGAACTCATTACCGACCGACCGTTGGCATCTAATTTCAAAGAAATTTATGAAGTGAAAAAACGATATCCCCATAATGTGGTCATCGTATCCCTAATGGTAGAAACTAAAGATGAATGGCAGGAAATCATCAAGAGATCGGTAGATGCAGGGGCAGATGGACTGGAGCTCAATTTCGGATGTCCTCACGGCATGTGTGAACGGGGCATGGGCAGCGCTGTGGGAGAGGAGCCTAAAGTCCTGCAGGAAATTACTTCCTGGGCAAAAGAGTTCTCAAATGTGCCTGTCTTTGTCAAACTTTCGCCCAATGTGACAGATATCCGGGATCCAGGCATGGCGGCAGTGATGGGAGGTTGTGATGGTATTTCACTTATAAACACCATCAAATCCATCATAGGTGTGGACCTTGATACACTTGTGCCAAAGCCGAGCGTTGGAAAGGAAAGTACCAACGGCGGATACTGCGGTCCCGCGGTTAAACCTATCGCCCTACATCTGCTGGCGGTACTGGGCAAAGACCCGAAAATAAATGTGCCCATCTCCGGTATTGGAGGGATCTCAACCTGGCAGGATGCGGCAGAGTTCATCGCCCTTGGAGCAACTACCATTCAGGTTTGTACAGCGGTGATGCACTACGGCTACCGTATTGTGGAGGATTTGATTGATGGACTCAATAACTATTTAAATAATAAAGGGCTGAAATCGGTCAGCGAACTCACGGGCCAGGCTATTCCCGGATTTGTGGATTGGGGAGAATTGGATTTAAACTATGACATCATCGCAAAGATTGATGGAGATAAATGCATAGGATGCGGTCTGTGCTATGTGGCCTGTCTGGATGGTGCTCACCAGTGTATCCATACTCAGAAAGGACCCTGTCACGGTTGGCATGGTGAGGCAGATCATGGTTTTGGACCCCGTACTGAAGTGATGCCGCCCCTCCACCATGACGGAGGAGTACCCGCAATGAGCCATGTTCCCTTTGTGGATGAGGAAGAATGTATTGGCTGTAATCTCTGTATGCTCGTTTGCCCGGTACCGGATTGCATCACCATGGTTGAAGCTTCACATTCCGAGAGTAAGAAATCCTGGAAAGACCATGTGGCAAAAGGTTCAGCGTAATCTAATCAGAAGTTAAGGTGCTGATACCAATTCATCCCGGAGTTTGGTCCTGCAATAAGAGTTATTAAAAAATTTACATTATTGAGAATTGATGAAACCTGACCATCAATCAATGTTAGAAACAGCTATTCAGGAAGCCAGAATTGGTCTATCAGAGGGCGGCATTCCCATTGGCGCCGGGTTATTTGATTCTGATAGTGTTCTTTTAGGTCGTGGACATAACCGCAGGGTACAGGAAGGGGATCCTTCTATGCATGGTGAAACAGATGCATTTCGTAAAGCTGGCAGACAAACAACATACAGAGACAAAGTAATGGTAACCACATTGGCGCCCTGTTACTATTGCTGCGGATTGATTATCCAATTCAAAATTGGTAAAGTTGTCATAGGAGAATCCATTAATTTCCAGGGCGGTATTGATTGGCTGAAAGAAAAAGGAGTTGAAATAATCGATTTAAATTCGCAGATTTGTATAGACATGCTTAGGTCATATATTGAGAATAATCCTGAAATCTGGAATGAAGATATTGGAGAATAGTCTTTTTAATCAGTATTATTGATAGAAATAAAAACATCTCTGTTGCCGGGGGTATTTTTTATCAAAGCCAATTGCAGGAAATAATTAAGGAAAAATTGAATAGAAAAAATGGAATTTTTTGATACTAAAAACTACCAGTTCAATACTGAAAGTAAGGATGGGGTTTATATCATCCATGGCTTTACCAATACAACATATGAAACCCGGGATTTAGCTGAATATCTTGGCAGACAGGGGTTTTATACAAATGCCATTAATCTCCCTGGTCATGGCACTACCCCTGAAGATTGTAATCGGGTAAAGTTTACCGATTGGACAGAATATACCGAAAAAGGGGTGGCAGAAATGTCCGCACGCTGTGATAATGTCTATGTAGTTGGCATCAGCATGGGATCAGTTTTGGCTCTTCACTTAAGTTCCATTTTCCCCTTAAACGGCGCCGTATTTGCTTCAACTGTATTACAATTTAAAGATTATTTTTCAACACGAATCTTGACACCCTTATTTCATTGCCTGGTACCCTTCAGGGAAAAACGTTTATCCTATAAAAAAGATATTAGAGATGAGTTGAACTATTTTGGATACAAGGTTTGGCCCATGTCTGCAGTAAATGAAATGCGGAAGCTCACTAATTTGGTAAAGAAGGAGCTCCCTGCTGTTAAGTGTCCCGCTCTCATCGCCCATTCAGAAAGGGATATTTTATCCATTCAGTCGAATATTGCCCTGGTATATGATAACATATCATCTGAAATTAAAGAAAAACTCATTGTAAAAAATGCAACCCACAATATGTTTGTAGAGAATCCTGACCAAAAATTAATTTTCAAAAAAATCACCTCCTTCTTTAATCAGTTTAAAGATAATTAAGAATTACTACCACCAATAAAAAGCATGAATTTAAATCCGGTACAATATTTTTTAAAACGATATCATTCCCCTGAACTGAAGCCCAAAGAATTGAAAAGAATGCTGAATCTCTGGTTTCCTTTTCTGGTGAACCGCATTTCAATAATTTCAATATCTGAAGATTTTCACCACATGGATGTTTGTCTGAAGCATTCCTTCTGGAATCGAAATCCAAATAAATCTATCTGGGGCGGGTCCATTGCCAGCGCCATGGATCCCTTTTTCCCAATAATTATGAAACAGCTTTTATTGAGAAGGGGGTTGAAGACAGATTTTTATTCCCAGGCCATCAATATACAATTTATTAAAATGGTGAAATCCGATGTTAATTTTCATTTTAGAATCAATGAAGATGAGATTACCCGGGCAGAAAAGGCTTTAAATGAAAAGGGAAAATATTCAGGCTGGCATTCTGTGGAAGGGGTTTCTTTAGAGAATGAGGCCTGTGTAAAAGGCAGGGTTCAGGTATTTCTCCGAAAAAGAGGTTAGGAGAATGTTTTTATTTAGGTGGGTTTCAGCCCTAATTTTTCTGCTATGAATGACTATTTAGAAATACTATTTACAATCATACAAAAACCTATTCTTAAGGCGGGACTTTATGTCATTGGAGCTTTAGTTACTGCAAAATTAGCTGATTGGATTATAACCAGGGTCCTTTCCCGATTGGCAAGCCGTACAGCAAGCACCATTGATGACCGCATCATTCAAATTCTCCATCGCCCCATCTATTACAGTATTCTGTTTATGGGATTGGGAATTTCAATTCAACTATTCCAGCTCCCGGAAATTATCACCTTTGTTCTTATAGGCCTGTTCAAATCCGTGGCTATATTTATTTGGTCCATAGCACTATTTCAATCCTTTATGCATTTTATTAATTGGTACAGTCGTCACAAAACATTTGGAGAAAGCGTGGTTCAGCCCCATACTCTGCCTCTTTTTGATAATATTGGAAAAGTGGTTATTTTTCTGGTGGCAGTATATTTTATGCTCATTAGCTGGAATATTAATGTTACGGGATTACTGGCATCCACTACAATTCTTGCTGCCATACTTGGTTTTGCAGCCAAGGATACGGTGGCAAATCTTTTTGCGGGATTTTTTATTATGGCAGACACACCCTATAAACTGGGAGATTATATAAACCTCGATGGCGGTGAAAGGGGCTTTGTGAAACAAATTGGCCTGCGGAGTACGCGCATAATGACCCGGGATGATATCGAAATTACATTGCCAAACTCCCTTATTGCCAATTCTAAAATTATTAATGAAAGCGGCGGACCTAAGGAAAAGGAGCGTGTTCGAATAACTATTAGTGTGGCTTATGGTTCAGATATTGACCAGGTTAGATCGGTACTTGAGGGTATTGCAAAAAACAGTGAGAATGTATGTAAAAACCCTGAGCCCCGTATGCGGTTTCGGTCTTTTGGAGATTCAGGTATCACTCTTCAACTGCTTTTCTGGATAGAAAAACCAGAGGATCGAGGCCGAATTACAGATGAGTTAAACACTGCTATTTATAAACAATTCACTGAAGAGAATATTGTAATCCCGTATCCCCAGCGCACAATTCATGTGAAAACTCAGGATTCCCTGAAAATCAGCAAATAAAAATATTGACATTTTAAAGTCTCCCTTGAAAAACCAGTTTATGCTGGATCCAGCCCTGACATACCTCAATCATGGATCATTCGGCGCATGTCCCAAATTAATCTTTGATAATCTCAAAGATTGGCAGATTAGAATGGAAAAGGATCCCGTTCAATTTTTAGAATCAGATATTTTCCCACTTTTAGCAGACTCCCGGAAAGCCTTGGGAAATTTTCTAGGCTGTGAGGGGGATGATTTGGTGTATTATCCCAATCCCACTCATGCGGTAAATGCAGTGGCTCGCAGTCTCAAATTGAAAGCGGGCGATGAAGTGCTGAGTACCAACCATATTTACGGGGCATTGGATTTTACCTGGCAGCAGGTCTGCCAAGATTCTGGAGCAAAATTTATCAAGGCAGAATTACCACTTCCAATAAAATCTAAAGCCGAATTCCTGAATATATTTTTCAGTTATATGTCAGATAAAACCAGGGTCATATTTATCAGCCATATTACCAGTATGACTGCCATGATTTTTCCTGTGGAGGACATTATTCAGTTTGCCAAAGACAGGGAGATCCTCACCATTATTGATGGAGCTCATGTTCCAGGGCATTTGCCGTTGAATATTACTGAATTGGATGCTGATATTTATACTGGTGCCTGTCATAAATGGATGTGTGCTCCCAAGGGGACATCCTTTTTATATGTAAGAAAAAGTTTGCAGGACGAAATAATGCCGCCGGTGATTAGCTGGGGATGGGAGGGGGAACTTTCCAACACATCGCTGTTTCTGAATAGACATGAATGGCAGGGTACTCGAGATATGACCCCATTTTTAGTTGTTCCTGAAACCATTAAATTCCTGAATGATAATAATTGGCAGGAAAGGAGCAAGTTAAATAGAAAGTTGGTAATTTCAACACGAAACCAGTTTCTTGACTTGTTGAATGGTGAACCGATTTGTCCTGATGATTGGCTGGGGCAAATGGCAACCATTGAGCTGCCAATTGATGATCCCCTGCAATTTAAACGATCCTTAATGGAAATTTATAAGATCCAGATTCCGGTTTTTTCATGGGGAAATATCACCGCTCTTCGCTACTCTGTGCATTTTTATAATACTGAAGAAGACGTGAAAAGGTTGGTTGCAGCGGTTAAAGAGTTACTGCATTGAATTTACGGATATTTCTCTTATTATTTATAGCGATGCTGGCGGTAAGTACTTCCCCCATTATTGCCCGCTACCTGGAAAATGTACCAGCTGTAGCTATTTCGTTTTGGAGGATGGCCTTTGGCGCACTCATTCTATGGATAATAAGTATTTTTAGAAAACAACCCCCACTAACGAAAATAAACAGAAATAAAACATTGTTGGGAGGTTTTTTACTGGGAATCCACTTTGCATTATTTTTTGGTTCCCTAAAACTCACAACTATTGCAAATGCAACTTTTCTGGGAACTTTGGCACCCATTTTCACTTTTCTTATTGAAAAGTATTTTTTCAAGCGCAATCATAATCCTAAATTGGTCTTGGGATTAGCAGTGGCTATTTTGGGAGCTTTCATAATTGTAGTAAACCAGTTTGATTTCTCCAGCGATTATACCTTGGGGAATCTCTTGGCAGTTTTTTGTTCTCTATTTCTTGGAATGGCATTCATTATTTCAGAAAATGTACGGAAGTCAGTTGGTGCCATTAGCTACTCTCGTACCCTCTTTACTACTGCCGCCATAACTTTATTGGGTATATCCCTTTTAACCGCAACACCCATTACCGGTTTTTCAACTTATGAATTTGGAGGATTATTTCTATTGGGACTTATTCCAACTATTTTCGGTCATGGATTTATGAACTATGCCGTAGGCTTTGTATCGCCAACAATTGTTGCGTCTGCCCCATTAGGAGAACCAATTTTAGCCACAATTTTGGCATATTTTCTTTTCAATGAAGTCATTGGGATTCCAATCTTAATTGGTGGCGGGTTTACTCTATTGGGATTGTTAATTCTTACTGGGAAAAAATAAAATATCAATTATTTTCAGGAACGTGATTTAGATCAATAATCAGGTAATAGAAAATGCTATAGATTTGAATTGTAAGTCAAAGAACATTTCTGTTCATCCGCGACTTACTCCTCAAAATTCCTGCAATTGGCTTTGATAAACGGTAAGGCTCCCCTGAAAAGGGGAGCCTTTTTTTTATATAAAAAAACCCCGTTAAAAACGGGGTTTTTGCCTCCTCCTCTGTAAAAAAGTAATATGGTAAAACTCTCCCTCCCTCAAAAGAAAGTATAATCAATCATACCATATTACGTAAAAAATATTTCAAAAATCTAAAACTTACAAAAACTTTATATTGTAAGTATTTTGCCTACAAGAAATGTAGAGAGTTTTATTTTATCATGCAAGTAAATTATGTGCTTATTTAAAATTATTTTTTAATGGAAAGGAGTAAATAGTGAATCCACATTTAAGTATGCGCTCTGGAAATCCAGCACTATCTGCAAAAACATTTAAAAATGCCGTCAGTACGAGCGATGAGAAAATGACTATTGAAGGCACTGTAAATAAAACAGCGATGTCCCTTCTGCTGCTCATGGCGGCTGCATCCTATACCTGGTCGAATCCATCCCCGGGACTGATGATATTTGGTATGATTGGCGGATTTATCCTGGCAATTGTTACCATTTTTAAAAAAACCTGGGCCCCCTATACCGTTTCAGGCTATGCCTTATTAAAAGGCTTGGCACTGGGAGGGATTTCCAGATTTTTTGAAATGCAGTATCCCGGGATTGTGAGTCAGGCAGTTTTTCTAACTTTTGGAATTTTGGCCGCCTTACTTTTAGCCTATAAATCCGGGCTTATAAAACCCACCGAAAATTTTAAATTGGGTGTGGTAGCTGCCACAGGCGGGATTGCCTTTATGTACCTCATTAGCTTTATCATGAGTATTTTTGGCTCTGGGTTGTCTATTATGAATACGGCAAACACTTCTTTGTTTAGCATTGGTTTCAGCGTTTTTGTAGTCATAATTGCTTCATTAAATTTGGTTCTGGATTTTGATTTCATTGAGGAGGGCGCTGAGATGGGTGCCCCCAAATATATGGAATGGTATGGTGCCTTTGGTTTATTGGTAACACTCATTTGGCTCTATCTGGAAATATTACGTCTATTGGCAAAACTTCAGTCCAGAAGGAATTAGTAATAGGTGAAGACTGAAATTATCGTACGGGTAGTGGATTGCCATATCTTCCGCTGGGAGGATGGGAATCCATTGTACCTATTATTAAAACGTTCTGAAAATCAAATGTATCCCGGTATCTGGCAATGTGTTACGGGTAAAATTGAAAAAAATGAAAAACCTCATGAAACAGCAACCCGGGAATTAAAAGAGGAAACAGGTCTAACGCCCATTTCAATGTGGACAGTTGATCAGGTGAATCATTTTTTTGAAGCAGAACATAACCGCATGAACCTTATCCCGGTTTTTGGTGTAGAGGTGGAATCCTCAATAATCAACCTGTCACCAGAACATACCGAATTCAAATGGTGCAGCGTTGGTGAAGGTGTTGATCTCCTGCTATGGAATCAACAGAAACAAGGGCTATTAAATTTTCATCAAATGCTTACCAAAGAACCGGAAAAATTAAACCTATCCATCATCTTCTATAAAAAATAATTCACAAATTTATTCTTGCAAATGAGATCAAGTCTCATTTAAATTAATATAGTCAGGCAAATGCTTGATATTTAATAATCAATAATATATAAGAATTAAAAATGAAAACAATATTTACAGTTGTTTTTTTTGGAATCATTAATATGGCAATTGCACAGGATGAGTTCTTTCAGCCCGGGTCAACTATCGGTGGATATGGTGAGCTCCATTGGAATAAGGCCAATGATGCAGACGGGAATTCAACGAAAAACACCATGGATTTCCACCGCTTCATTATCTACTACGGTTATAACTGGACGGAGAAATGGTCCTTTAAATCTGAAGTAGAATTAGAACATAACTTTGTAGCTGATGATCATGGCGAGCTGGAATTGGAGCAAGCATTCGTGAATTACCATGCTGGTAACTGGGGCTTCCAGGGCGGTGTAATTCTTCCAACTGCAGGTTTATTAAACGAATACCATGAACCGCCATTATTTCTCTCTGTTGAACGCCCGGTTTACAGTAAATATATCATTCCCACCACCTGGTTTGGTAACGGGTTTGTCTTCTATGGTAACCATTCAGGATTCAATTTTCGATTAGCCCTTTTAGAAGATCTTAATGGCGACGGCATTGTAAAAGATGGACATATTAGAGGAGGTAGAGGCAAAGGATTTAAAACTACTGGTGAAAGCCTGACCAAAAATTTCAGCGTCTCTTATACAGGAATAAATGGACTTCGGGTGGGGGGCTCTTTCACAATGAATGAGGCGCCAACTTCTACTATAAAAGCTGAAACTATTCATACTTGGGAATATACCCAAACAGCAGGAACCGAGACTGAAGATGATTCTGATGATTTTTGGGAGTGGGCTGACAAAGTAAAGGAAATTGAAGGAAAAGATGGTGGATCAATTGGTGTATCCCTTTTTGAAATTAATGCTAAGTATGATGCCAATAAAATTTTCGCAGTGCTTGAGTATGGCAAATCTGATTTCAAGGGAAATAATGCAAATGACTTTACTGACTTCAGTTCCAGCGGCTACTACTTAGATATGGGATATAATATTGGAGATTTCGTAAATACGAACAAGCTCATTCCCTGGCTGCGTATTTCTAATGTTTCTAAGAATGATGATGATGTTAAAAAACAAACGGACTATCTCCGTTTTGGTTTAACCTGGTGGCCCATTAATGATGTGGCATTCAAAACTGACTTTGCCAATGTTACTACTGATGGTACTACCACTACTGAATTTAATTTAGGGATTGGATATAAGTTTTAATCTGTAAATCGCCCACGAAACACACCAAAAATACGAAAACAATACAACTAGTGAAAGAGTATAATAACAAAAGGGAAACTTTAACCCTAAACATTTAGGGTCTTTCGTGCTGTTCGTGGGCAGATGAATTAATGAGATTACATTCCCCAATATTTAAATTGAAGTATTTTATTCTAATATTAATTTCTGCAATCCTTCTTGGAGGAAGTCCAATTCGTGATGCCACTGAAAGTTATATTACCTCTCAATTTGAAGACAGTATTTCCGTAAAGATGCACACCCTGGTATTAGATACCGAATTAAAAGCATTGGTGCAAAATAGAGTAAAACAGAGGTTTTATAGAGATGAATTGTATTATTGGACCATCACCCAAAAGGACACAACTATTGCCTATGCCCTAATGGATAATGTTTTGGGTAAATCAATGCCCATCACTTTTTTAGTTATTGTTGGAATTGATGGTAGAATAATAATTTCGAAAGTGATAAAATATCGGGAGGCCTACGGCGGTGAGGTGGGCAATAAAAACTGGCTGGCACAGTTTACTCATTTCAGTGATACTTCAGATTTTAAGGTGGGAAAAAATATTGATGGAATTTCCGGTGCAACCATTTCTGTGAACTCCCTTGCAAAGGGGATTCAAAAAATAGCTGTTCTGTTTCCCTTTATAAAAGATAAATTAAATTAATGGATAATATTTCAAATATCAGTTTATATCAATTACCCCGGGGAATAAAGCTTTTACTCATGTTAACTGTTCTAAATCTTACGGCTGGAGTTGGTGTTGGGTTATACTATGTTGCCAATACAACCCACCTTTCCCCAGAAGGTACAACCGAACAATTTAGAGGTTCAACTGTAGATAATAATTTTGATATCCCTGAAAAATTTCCCAAACCAATAAGTGAACTACTCACCACCACCCACAACCATATTATTTCAATGACCTTCATATTTTTTATTATTGGAGGAATATTTTATTTTAATTCTATCATAACAGGATTTTGGAAAACCTTTTTTATAGCTGAACCCTTCTTTTCTATTCTTGCCACCTTTGGGGGGATCTGGCTCATTCGCTTTATTCATCCTGGCTTTGCCTATTTAGTAATGTTTTCCGGCATACTCATGTACCTAAGTTTTTTCTTAATGGCCGGAACCATCATTTACGAACTATCCATTAAAAAGTAACCCTTTCCCTTGTAGCACAAAACCACCATCTTGAGGGGAGGGGGGAGAAGATTTAGATGAGGGGAAATACGACAGCTTGCCCTACACGTCCATTCGTGGATTGCAGAATTTGTATTATTAATTAACCATATTAAAGGTTTTCCAAAGAATTTTATTTGTAAAATGAAATAAAAAATCAGTGTTTCAATAGTAATCTATATTTATTAGAATATCCTCAAAACTCAGTAAACTTTCCCTTCAATTAAAACTAGTATTTCATACAAAAGCCAATACAATGCCGGAAATAAAGAAATCTGAAAAAGAACTGAGCACGGTTTATAGTCCGGCTCAGGTAGAGAATAAGTGGTATCCAATCTGGGAAAAATCAGGCGCCTACAAACCCGCCGAAAATGGAAACGACAGCTTTACACTAATGATTCCCCCACCAAATGTTACCGGCATTCTGCATATGGGGCATGTGCTCAATATCTCCATTCAGGATGTGCTTGTCCGTCGTGCCCGTATGTTAGGAAAATCTACCCTCTGGTTACCAGGGATGGACCATGCCTCCATTGCCACCGAAGCCAAAGTAACCAAAATGCTGAAAGAAGAGGGTATTAATAAACGAGAGATTGGCAGGGAAGAATTTCTAAACCATGCCTGGAAGTGGAAAGAAAAATACGGTGGTATTATTTTCCAGCAGCTCAAAAAACTGGGCGCTTCCTGTGATTGGGACCGTGAAAAATTCACCATGGATGCGGACTACTCAAAAGCAGTAATGAAGGTATTTGTCCAGCTATATAATGACGGACTGATTTACCGCGGTGAGCGTATCATCAACTGGGATCCACAAGGACAGACAGCCCTCTCTGAAGAAGAAGTTATTCACAAAGATACTAAGGGGCATCTCTGGCATTTCCGCTATCCACTCAGCGATGGCAGTGCTCATTTAGTCGTTGCTACTACCCGCCCTGAAACCATGCTGGGGGATACAGGTGTTGCCGTAAATCCTAAAGATGATCGCTACACAGATTTGGTTGGAAAGACGGTTCTCCTCCCCATTGTAAATCGAGAAATCCCTATTTTTGCAGACGATTATGTAGATATGGATTTTGGTACGGGCTGTGTAAAGGTCACCCCGGCGCATGACACCAATGATTTTGAAATGGGTGAGCGAAACAATCTGGATATTATCAATATATTTCATCCGGATGCCTCATTGAATGAAAATGTGCCAAAGGACTATGTGGGACTAGACCGATTTGAAGCCAGAAAAAAGGTAGTGGAAGCAATAGAAACATTGGGGTTCCTTGAGAAAATTGAAGATTATGAACATTCCGTGGGGCATTCAGAACGAACCGACGCGGTTGTGGAGCCATATTTGTCAAAACAGTGGTTTGTAAAAATGCAGCCATTAGCAGAACCGGCTCTTGAAGTGGTAAAAGATGGCAAAGTAAAAATATACCCTGAACGCTGGGTGAAGACCTATAATCACTGGCTGGAAAATATTAAAGACTGGTGCATTTCCAGGCAGCTGTGGTGGGGACATCGCATCCCGGTTTGGTATAAAGGAGATAAAATTTATTGCGGTTTAGTAGAGCCAGAAGAAGATGGCTGGGTTCAAGACCCAGATGTATTGGATACCTGGTTCAGTTCCTGGCTCTGGCCTTTTGCCACTTTGGGTTGGCCGGAAAAAACGGAGGATCTAAAAAAATTCTATCCCACACAAGATTTAGTTACCGGACCAGATATCATATTTTTCTGGGTGGCGCGAATGATAATGGCAGGCTTGTATTTTTGTAAAGAAATTCCCTTTTCAAATGTGTACTTCACAGGAATTATCCGAGATAAGCAGGGACGAAAAATGAGCAAATCATTGGGCAATTCTCCTGATCCCCTGGACTTGTTTGAAAAATATGGAGCAGATGCGGTGAGGGTATCTATTTTAATGATTGCCCCTCAGGGATTAGACATTCTTTTCAGTGAAGAACGGCTGGAACAAGGCAGGAATTTTATGAATAAACTCTGGAATTCAGCCCGGTTCATTAGAATGAATCTGGATGAAGGTCCACTTGAAAAGCTCTCTAATCTCGATGTTGAAAAATTAGATTCCACCGATCGCTGGATACTTTCCCGATTAAATAATGTAATTGAGGAAGTAGATAAAGCCTATTCAGAATATAAAATGAATGAAGCCATTAAAAAAGTGTATGATTTCACCCGCGCTGATTTTTGTGACTGGTATATTGAATTTGCAAAAACACGATTTTATGGTGACGATGTGGAAGATCGTAAAACAGCACAAATTGTATCTGTTCATATAATGCGAATTATCCTGAAACTCCTCCACCCCTATTGTCCATTTATTACGGAAGAACTTTGGGCATCATTCAAAAACCAAGAGGAAAAATTATTAATCTCGGAGACATGGCCTTTATCTGATTCAAAATGGATAAATAATGATGTGGAACAGGAAGTCCAAATTCTAATGGATGTGATTTCTGCTGTGCGAAATATTCGAGCCAGCCTCAATGTTTCACCAGCCAAGGAAGCTGATCTTTCAATTAGAGGCAATGAAAATATGTGTGATTCTTTGTGCAAAAATGAAAATTATCTTCAAAGATTGGCAAAACTGAATGATATTCAATTTGGAGAAAATATTGCAAAACCCCCTCAATCTGCCACAGCTGTGGTGAAGGGGCTGGAAATTTTCGTACCCCTTGCCGGATTGATTGACATTAATAAGGAAGTTGAACGCTTGGAAAAGCAAATCCAGGATATGGAAGGACGCCTGAATGCTGTTACCAGGAAATTAGACAATCAGAATTTTGTTGAGCGTGCACCAGAGGATGTTATTACCCATGAACGGAATAAAATGCAGAATTATCAAGATGATTTAACAAAATTGCAGGAAAATTTGAATTCATTACAAAATTAAATTTATTTTATAATTACCCAAATTAAGCGCTGATGTCTGCAGCAACCACATATTACCAAACCAACCTTACTACCGATATCACCTACTTGAAAGGGGTTGGTCCCCAACGAGGGGGCGCCCTTAAAAGATATGGCATTGAAAATGTGGGGCAGCTCCTACATCATTTTCCTCGCCGATATTTAGACCGCACCAATATCAAATATATACGTGAAGTTAAAATTGGAGAAGAGGCTGTTATCATTGGAAAGGTTGCTTCCTTTGGTATGCAGCAGGCAAGGCGCCGCCGTTTCTTTCAAATGACCTTGAACGACCCCACCGGATACCTCACCTGTGTATGGTTTAACAGCATTTCATGGATTGTAGATAAATTTCAAGAAGGGGACTCCATTGCCGTTTTTGGTAAAATTGAATTCAGGAAGGGCTTTCAAATTACTCACCCGGAATTTGATATTCTTGAAGAAGGAGAAGACCCTGTAAACACCGGCAAAATATTGGCACAATATCCATCCACCGCCGCATTAAAAGCTGTAGGTTTAGAGGGACGCGGATTTAGAAAAATTATTAATGTAGCCCTGGAATTGGTCGTGGAGGAAATTGAGGATTATTTCACCCCTGAATTTCGAGATGAAGAAAAACTATTATCCCTCCATGAAGCATTGGAACAAGTTCATCAGCCCGATGACAAACCAAGTTTAAAAAATGCTATATACCGTCTCAAATATGATGAGCATTTTTTTCTTCAACTCCTCATGGCACTTAAAAGACAAGCCAAAGAAGAAAATTCAGGCCGGGTATTTTCCCAGCGGGGTAAATATGAAAAGGATATTTTTAAAAGCCTGGACTTCACCTTAACCGATGCCCAGATTAATGTGCTCAAAGAAATCCGCAGTGATTTGGCAAGGAGAAGTCCAATGAATCGTCTCATCCAGGGCGATGTGGGTTCTGGAAAAACTATCGTGGCAGTACTGGCAGCAGCCATCGTTATCAGTCACGGTTCCCAAGTAGCCGTGATGGCTCCTACGGAAATTTTGGCGGAGCAGCATTATTCCAGTTTTTTACAATTTTGTAAACCAGCCAACATTAAAATTGCCCTGCTCATTGGAAATCAGAAAAAAGCAGAAAAGGACAAAGTGTATTCACAATTAGAATCTGGGGAAATACAATTAGTGGTTGGAACCCATGCGCTCATTCAGGAAGGAGTGACTTTTAAAGATTTAGGAATGATTATTGTGGATGAGCAGCATCGTTTTGGAGTAGAACAGCGGAAAGCTCTTATTGATAAAGGGTATTCTCCAGAAGTATTGGCTCTTACTGCTACACCTATACCACGAACATTGGCATTTACTATCCACGGTGACATGCATATATCTATTATTGATGAACTGCCGAAAAACCGTCTACCCATTATTACAAAAGTTGTGGAACCCGTGCGAATGGATCAAGTTTATGATTTTATGAAAAAGGAAATGGATGCAGGCCATCAATGCTTTGTTATTTATCCCATAATTGAAGAATCCGAAAAAATGGATTGGAAAGCATCAGATACAGGGTTTAAAAAATTAAGTGAAAAGGTGTTTGCTGATTATAAAGTGGGTTACATCCATGGGAAAATGAAAAAGAAAACCCGTGATGAACAGATGGCAGCTATGGCAAATAATGAAATCCAATGTCTTGTGGCCACCACCGTTGTGGAGGTGGGAATTGATATCGCCAATGCCACCGTGATGGTTATTGAAAATGCAGATCGGTTTGGACTGACACAGCTCCATCAGCTGCGAGGGCGAATTGGAAGAGGCAGTTCCCAATCATATTGTGTCTTAGTGAAAAATAGTAAAACGCCTGAAGCAGAGCATCGATTAAAAGTAATGGAATCTACAAGCAATGGTTTTAAGATATCAGATGAAGACCTTAAATTGAGAGGTCCGGGAGAGTTCTTTGGAACACGACAACATGGATATATTAAATCAAAAATTGCTAATTTTGTAGAAGATGGTCCTATCATTAGACAAACACGAAAGCGTGCATTCCAAATGGTTGAATATGACCCCAAACTGCAGCTTGATAAACATCAAAACATTAGAAAACAATTTAAAGAAAACTATCGGCACATGCTGGAGTTTGTAAATATCAGTTAATTCAAAAAGGTAAAATGAATAATCTCAACAAAATATTAGCAGCTATAGTTTTTGTATTTTCATTGGTGGTATATATTATGACAATGGCTCCTACCACATCCTTTTGGGATTGCGGTGAATTTATTGCCACCTCCGTAATTATGGGGGTTCCCCATCCTCCGGGAACTCCCTTCTTTCTCCTTCTGGGAAATTTCTTTTCTCAGCTCCCAACTTTCGCCGATACTGGGGCAAGGGTAAATCTCATATCTCCTATTTTCAGCGCATTTGCTGTGATGTTTTTATATCTTATTATTGTCCAGCTTATTGAAGAGTGGCGGGGTGAGGCAAAAACCTGGCCCGACTTCCTCATTACTTATGGCAGTGCAATTATTGGGGCGCTTACTTTTGCCTTTACTGACTCCCACTGGTTTAATGCCGTTGAAGCCGAAGTATATTCCATATCCACCTTTTTTACCAGTATAGTGGTTTGGCTCATTTTAAAATGGAGCACAAATTCAGGCCATGCCGGCAATGTTAGGTATATTCTCATTATCGCTTATATGTTCGGATTAGCTATTGGTATTCATCTGCTGAATCTTCTCGCCCTTCCATTTATTGCTCTCATTGTATATTTTAATAAATATGAATTTAAGGTAGGCACCTTTATAGCCACCATGGGAATTACCCTTTTTACTTTTATAGTGATTTACCTGGGAATTATAAAGGGTATCCCCAATTTAGCCAATAGTTATGGATTAAATTTCCCCATTATTATAGTGCTGCTTATCTTTGCTGCAACGGCTTATGCTGTTTGGAAAAATCATAATCAGCTTTCTACTATTCTGGCTTGTTTGGTATTGATCCTTATTGGATTTTCAACGTACTCCACCATATTTATCCGAGCCTCACAACATCCCAATATAAATGAAAACAACCCAGATACTATTAAAGGTGCATTGGCATATATGAACAGGGATCAGTATGGCGACTGGGAAATTTTGAATCCTGCTTTTACTATGGGAAGAGCTGAATGTTCTTACTCCAATCGTTGGACTACTAATAAAAGTAATCCCACCACCCGTGAAGAATTGAATTTCCTCTGGAATTATCAAATTAAGGAAATGTATCTCCGTTATTTTGCCTGGCAATTTGTGGGAAAGGAAAATCATGCAGAGCGAACTTGGGAATTAGTAACGTTAAAAGGGGATGTCATTAAAAAATTACGAGGAGTGGATTGGGGTAGGTATGGCCTTCCGTTCCCTTTGCTTTTTGGTATATTTGGAATGATATTTCATTTTAGCAGAGATTGGAAGCGAGCCTTGGCAGTGCTCTCCTTATTTTTGGCTACGGGGATTATGATCATTTTGTATTTGAATCAATATGATCCTCAACCTCGAGAAAGGGATTACTCCTATGTGGGCAGTTTCTTCACTTTTTCAATTTGGATAGGCATGGGTGTAGCAGCGCTTCAGGAGAAAATAAAAGAGTGGCTGGAGGGAGTAGAAATCGCTGGTTTTGTTTCCATTGGTCTCACCGGAATTATTTTTGTTGTCATGCCATTTACCATGCTGGCAACGAATTTTAAAGAACATAACCGTGATGGTAATTATGTAGCTTGGGATTATGCTTATAATATGCTGAACTCCTGTGAACCAAATGGCATTCTTTTCACCAATGGCGACAATGATACTTTCCCGCTTTGGTATATTCAGGAAGTGGAAGGGGTGCGTAAGGATGTGCGCGTGGTGAACCTCAGTCTGCTGAATACACCCTGGTATATTGAACAGCTGAAAAATAAAGAGCCTAAAATAAATCTCAACCTTAAGGATGAAAATATTGCTAAGCTTGACCCTGTTTTTGGAACGGCATACGCCCTGAATAAATGGACAAAAATCTGGCCAGAATTAAAAGCACAGTATAATCAATACACCAAAGCCCAATATGGGACTAGCTATTCTGTTTCAAATTTTGGTATTTTAAGTAAATGGGGACCGGTTGACGCCCAGATTAAAGATGGTGAAAACCAGATCAGTTGGCAAATTCGCCCTAAGCTCAGTAATTATCTGCGGGTACAGGATATTATGATTCTTCAAATTATTGAGGATGCCATAAAAGACCGTCCTATTTATTTTGCCGTAACAGTAGCACCTAATAATAGAATGGGATTAGATAAATATCTTGAGATGGAAGGGTTGGTATATCGAGTCACATTTGAGGAATCACCTAAAAGTACATCCATGCCCAGGCTGAATTATGACCGCATGGTTCAGAATATCACCGAGGCTCCCGATTTCACACAATTAATTGTAGAACCTGATGATTATTGGAACCATATTAATGCGGGAAAGGGTATTTATCGCTATACTAACCTGGATAATGGAGACGTATATTTTAACGAAAATATCCAGCGCCTGATTCAAAATTATAGATCCAGCTTTCTCCAGCTTGGTTTACAAAATCTGTATTCTTCAGATGAGGGTGGAAAAGCGAAGACCCTGGATATTTTAGACAAGATGGATAATTATTTCCCCCAAAATGTAATTCCCACAACTGATGCAGAGTTGGATATTCAAATTGGTAGAATTTATATGCAGGCCGGGAAACCTGAAGAATTGAAAAAACGTCTGAAATCTGTGCAGCAGCGCAAGGACATCTCTTTGGAAACACAAATGTATATTGGTCAGATATATATGAATGAATTTAAGGATTACGATGGTGCAATTGAACATTATGAGAATTTATTTGATGAATATCCTTACATTCCTGATTTTCTCTATACTTTGGTACAAGCTTATGCAAAAGCGGAACGCCGATCTGAAGCTGTGGAAGTATTAGAACTCTGGCTGCGCTCTCACCCCAATGATTCCCAGGCAATTGACTGGCTGTCTATTCTAACACCGCCCGCCCAATAATGACCCAGAGCTCCACTCGCCCTATGGTGTCAGTGGTGATTCCCCATTATGGCGGCACAGAGATTCTTGGTGACTGTCTTACTTCACTGAATAAATGTATCTATCCCAATCTTGAAATCATCGTTGTAGATAATGATTCTCCTGATGATTCAGTACAATTTATAAAATCCACTTTTCCGGATATTAAACTCATCCGGTCCGAATATAACCGCGGCTTTGCAGGCGGTTGTAATTTTGGCGTCCAGCATGCCAAGGGGGAATACCTCCTCATTTTAAATAATGATACCATCCATGAACCTGACTGGATTGATCGCCTGGTTAAAATGATGGAGTCCAATCCAAAAATATCAGCCGTTCAGCCCAAAATAAAGAATTATGATAATCGGGACTATTTTGACTATGCTGGTGCTTGCGGTGGGTTTATGGACAAGTATTGTTTTCCCTTTGCCCGGGGCCGGATTTTCAATACAGTTGAAAAAGATGAAGGTCAATATGATGAAGCTATTCAAATATTCTGGGCATCTGGAACTGCCTTCCTAACTCGAAAGGATGTTTTTAATAAAATAGGCGGATTTGACGAAACTTTTTTTGCACACATGGAAGAAATTGATTACCATTGGAAATCTCAAATGCTGGGAAATGAGATTTGGGTGGAGCCAGCCTCGGTCATATATCATAAGGGGGCAGTAACCCTGCCGGTGTCATCCCCCCAAAAAACCTACCTCAATTATCGAAATAGCCTTATATTATTGTTAACCAATTATTCAGTTGGTACTTCATTTCAGTTAATATTCCCACGATTTTTAATGGAGTGCATTTCTCTAACTAAAGAGATATTGACATTTAAATGGGGTCATGCTTTTGCGATTTTAAGATCTTGGATGTGGATATTGAGTCATTTGAGCCTTTTAAAGAGAAGGCGAGATATTCTAAATCAGGACAAATTAATATCTCCTAAGCTGATATTTCAAAAAAGTATTGTTGTAAAATATTTTATTGGTAAAATAAAAAAATATTCAGAATTAGAATGGTAAAAAAGAGAGAAGACCTATTGGAATTATTTATTAATATTTATTATGATTAAGCCTTCTCTTTTCATAATTCGCAATATCTGGTGGCTGGTTCCTATAGTAGTAGTTTTCATTTTTTGGGAACATACTGCACCCATTCTTCTCATGTTGGTCTTTGCCTTTTTGGGACGGGTTATACTTCACCCTGTGGTTCGCCAAGTAGAAAAAGTGACGGGAAATCATAATTGGTCTGTGATGCTAGTGATTTCACTTCTGCTGGTATTTCTGATTATACTTTCAGGTTCCCTTTTCCCAATAATTGGCAAACAAATTGCAGCTCTGCAGTCTTCACTATCAATGGAAACTCTGGCAAAATTTCAGACAAAACTCACATTGGTATTAGAAAGCATTTTACCCTCATTTTTATTAAATATTTATAATGATGTGATGACTCATTTGGACGCCGCAATTTCAGAAATATGGGCAATGGGATTATCACATATTAAATCATTTATTGGTGGAGCAGGATCTTTGGCTTTTGCTTTAGGATCAGCCTTCCTCTCTTTCTTAATAATTATTGTTTTCATGGTCATATTTTTACTTGATGGGAAAAAGTTTACCTTTGCCTTTTTACATGCTGTACCAGGGGAGCATTATGGCACTGCCAAGGGAATGCTGGACAAAATATCACTACAAATTCAGGCGTATATACGGGGACAGTTAATTGCAGCCACATCTGTTGGAATTACATCAATAATTGGTCTATATATTCTACAATGGATCACCGGAATTTCAATTCCCTATACCATTCTAATTGGGATAGGAGCAGGACTTTTCAACCTTATTCCTTTTGTGGGTCCAATTGCGGGAATGATTCCCGCTCTGATTTTGTATTTGGTTACCGATCAAACTATGCCCATTCATATAATTTACGTACTTCTCATTATAATGGTATTTGCCATAGTGCAGCTTATCGATAATTTGGTAGTGTCTCCCTATATTATGGGTGGAAGTGTGGGGCTGCATCCGATTTTAGTGATAATTTTGGTATTGCTCGGTGCATCTGTAGGCGGTATCCTGGGAATGCTGTTTGTCATCCCAATTGCTGCTATACTAAAAGTTGTATTGGGTGAGTTTGTAATTAATTTAAAGAAATAAGTACATTGAATAGTTCACCACGGAGACACAAAGCCACCGTGATTTGTTCATCTGAAAGAAGAAAAATTAAAATATGTCCCAGTTATTTAAAATAAACCATTCGGATAAAAATACTTCTGCCCGCAGTGGTGTAATACAGACCGATCATGGAAATATTACCACTCCCTTTTTTATGCCGGTTGGAACGTACGGAGCGGTTAAAACGCAATCATCAGAAGAAATTGCAGAACTTCCCAGCTCGATTTTATTGAGCAATACTTACCATCTCTATTTACGACCGGGAACGGATATTTTACAAAAAGCTGGTGGACTGCATGGTTTCATGCATTGGGATAGGGCAATTCTCACTGACTCTGGCGGGTTTCAGATTTTTAGTTTAGAGGGTTACCGGAAAATTACCGATGACGGTGTCACCTTTCGCTCTCATTTGGATGGCTCGGAGCATCATTTTACTCCTGAAAAAATAGTGGATATCCAGCGTATTATCGGCTCGGATTTTATGATGATGCTGGATGTCTGTCCACCTGGAGATGCGGATCACCAAACCTGGATGGACGCCCTGAATACCACCACCAATTGGGCGAAGCGAGGCATGAAACATTTTCGAGAGACTGACCCACTTTATGGACATCAACAAGTTTTGATTCCTGTTGTTCAAGGGGGCACCGATAAAGAATTACGAAAACGGTCTGCCTCTGAACTGGTGGAGTTAGATGCAGAGGCCTATGCCATTGGAGGATTGGCTGTAGGTGAACCCAAACCTGAAATGCTGGAAACAGTGGAATGGATGGATGAGTTTCTCCCCAAAGAAAAACCCCGTTACCTCATGGGTGTTGGTACTCCGGCAGATTTAGTCCGTAACGTGGCTAGAGGGGTGGATATGTTTGACTGTGTTATGCCCACCCGCAATGGCCGTAATGGTCAGCTTTTTACGTTTGATGGAAAAGTAAATATCCGCAATGCCAAATATAAAACAGATTTCTCAGCCATTGATGATAATGGCATTTCACCTATGTCAGAAAATTATACCAAAGCCTACCTGCATCATCTATTTAAAACGGAAGAAATTTTAGGTTACCGCATTGCCACTCAGCATAACCTGCATTTTTACATCCATCTCATGCAAACCATGCAGGATAAAATTAAGGCTGGGAATTTTGAGAGCTGGGCTAAAGGGTTTTTGGAAAGGTATGAAGGAGAAGGGATTTGATTTTACCGAAACCCATCGGATAGCTCGAAGCCATTTGATGGATTACGAGGGTCAAAAGTTATAACTCAGAAAACTTATCGGTATACTCCACTAATTTACTGGCAATTCCTTCTTCGGTCATAGAGTGCCCCGCATCCTGTACAATTTCAAAATCTGCTTCAGGGAAGGCTCGGTGCAGCTCCCAAGCAGACACCATAGGACAGACCACATCATAACGACCCTGCACAATCACTGCCGGGATGTGCCGGATTTTATCCACATTTTCAAGCAGCCATTCATCTGTGTCGAAAAATCCGCGATTGGTAAAATAATGACATTCAATACGGGCAAATGCTTCAGCTACTTTTTCATCTTCAAAAGCATGGAGTGATTTCTCCGATTGAAATAGTTTACTGGTTCTGGCTTCCCAGATTGACCAGGCTTTGGCTGCTTCAATTCGCACAGAATCATCATTTGAGGTAAGCCGTTTATAGTAGGCTGCCACCATACCATGACGCTCATCTTCCGGGATGGGCTTTAGGTAATGCTCCCATGCATCCGGGTAGATATTGGATGCACCATTCTGATAAAACCAGTCAATCTCCTTTTTGCGGATCATAAAAATGCCTCGCAACACTAATGCTTTACAGCGGTCCGGGTGAGTGATGGCATAGCTCAGTGATAGAGTGGATCCCCAACTTCCACCAAATATTACCCACTCTTCGATTTCTAAATGCTCCCTGATTTTTTCAATGTCTGCCACCAAATCCCAGGTTGTATTTTCACGAAGTTCAGCATGGGGAATACTCTTACCACATCCTCGTTGATCAAAAATTATGATGCGCCATTTTTGGGGATCAAAATATTGGGGGTAAATAGTTTCAATTCCTCCACCGGGACCACCATGCAAAAAGATAACGGGCTTCCCATTTATATTCCCGGATTCTTCAATATGAATGGTGTGGAGGTCTGAGACCTTTAAATCAAATTGGTTATAGGGTTCTATTTCCGGGTAGAGTTGTTTCATATTTTCCTTTTGTATTATAATTGGGCAGTGTCACAATCCATTGTGCCACTACTAATAGAGTCTTTTCTTACAGACTCGATTCTTCAGATCTTTTCCTGCCAAATACCGGTTCAAATTATCAGCAAACTGCACCATCACATCATGTTGATATTCAGGAAAATTACCTGATATATGGGGTGATAAAAATACATTGTCTAATGCAAACAATGGGCTTTCTTTCGGCAAAGGTTCTTCTTCAAACACATCCAGTGCTGCTCCTGCTATTGTTTTAATTTGGAGCGCTTTAATTAATGCAGCCTCATTAATAATTTTTCCTCTGGCAATGTTAATGATGATTGCCGATGATTTCATTGTTGATAATTCCCTTTTATCAATCATTCCAATTGTAATAGGTGTCAGCGGACAAGCAACTACAACAAAATCGCTGTTTTTCAACAGATGGCTCAATTTTGAAATGGGGATGAGTTCATCTACGGTTTTCTTATGTTCTACTTTTTTCTGCAGACGTCGGGTAGCAATCACTTTCATATCAAATGCTTTGACTTTTTTGGCGATGGCCATTCCTAATGAGCCAAATCCAATGATACCTACGGTTTTGCCCTTAAGCTGTACCATTTGTTTTGCAACTTCCCATTGAGTCCAATTCGTGGTTTGCATAAATTCATAGCAGTCTTTAAATCGTTTGGCAAAATAAAGAATGGCTGACATAACAAATTCTGATACGGGTCCGGCGTGAACACCACTGGCATTGGTAATGATGGTTTTACTTTTTAAAATATCAGGAAATAAACTGTGTTCCAATCCGGCAACGCCAAAGTGGATCCACTTCAACCGATTAGTTGCATGAAAAAAGGATGTTTCTTTAATATGATAGGTGGTGAGAATATCTAATTCCGGGATTATCTTTGTTAGCTCTTCATCAGTAGGAATATGGATGTATTCCAGTCCATTTGTAGATATCACTTCAGACTTGAGAACAGAAAGCAAATACTTATACTTCTCAAGGTTTTTGGTAAGCTGAATGCCTATTCTTAAGGATGACATCTTGTCAAACTCCTGTCTCCTGCTTCCTGTCTTCTTACTCCTTGCCCCTTTCTCCTCAATTTATATACTGCCTCAACTTTTCAAACAACTGATGGGTGGCTTCCACATCCCGCATAACATATTCATTTACTGCCTCAATATTCCCCTCATCAAAGGCTTTAGCTACTGTATCCCCTTTTACTTCCCCCTCCTTTGGAGAAGGAATTCCAAAAGACCTGCAGGCTATATCCATGCTTACCGCATTAAAATTATTCCAGTTACAGAGATACATCATAAGGTCAATATGACTTTTATAGGAAAAGCGCCGTAGATCTTTGAAATTCCAATTATTGATTTCAATTCCATAATGGGCTGCTCGTACAATTAGAAATGGAATATCAAATCCAAGACCGTTATAGTGTATATATCTTGCATTTTTTGAACTGGAATGATTAATGATATTAAAGAAGGCCTTTAGTGTAGCTTCTTCACTGTTTTCACATATTACCTTATCTCTTGAACTTTCATCATCCTGCAGCCAGCGTAAACCAATACAGAGGACTCGTCCGAAAAAGGGGGAAGTAGAACGAATAAGAGATTCTGCATTTTCTGGGTCTTCGCCAGTGCGTTCAACCCGTACCTGAGTTTTTTGGGCGATTACCTCTTCTACTGACGCATCAATAGTTGGGCGGGGTATTGTTTCAATGTCTAATACGAGAAATGCCAAAGAATTACCTAATTTAGAGTTGTTGGTGAAACCGTTAATTTAAAATAGTTCAAGCAAGGCCGGGTATAGTTTCATTAATAAAAAACGGGAGACCAATTTGACCTCCCGTTACTTAATATTAAAGTTTATTTCTACCAGTCATCGTCTTCATCCTCCTCTTCCAGATACTCAGCTTCTTCTTCCAGCCAGGCATTGAATTCTTCTTCCGTTTCCACTGTTAGGAATCCACGCATTTTATAATGAGAGTTTCCACAAAGTTGAGCACAAGCGATTTGAAACCCCCTGAATTCATTCTTTTTTTCTTCACTTAATATTTCCCAGGTTTCCTGGCCTAAGCCCATATAATTACCACTTGGACTATATCGATTTGTATCTTTTATCTTATTTATAAATTCCGCCGAGGTCATGGTAGGTGTAAAATATACGGGAATAGTCATTCCTGGCAGGGCATCCTGTTTCACCCGCATTTCCGGAATACCGAAACTATGAATCACATCCTTTGAGGTCAGGTGAATGAGAACCTGTTGATTTACCGGTAAATGCAATTGATTGAGAGTAACAATATCATCAGCGCCAGCTCCACCCCTCACAAGACCAATTGGATTGGATTCCTCATCCACCAATTTAATATCAGTATCGCCAAACTCACCATCAGCCCCCGGGTAATGAATATTCCAGGCAAATTGCTGTGCTATAACACGGACCTGAATCGCCGCATCCGCATCGGGAACGGTGGTTCTCAGTTGTGACCAGAGCGGAATGGATAATCCAACTAGAAGAAAAGCTTCAACTATAATTACTCCATACTCTGCAAATTTTGAGTAATGAGATTGAACTCCATTATAATCAGCTTTTGGATTTGATTTTGAATTAAATTTAATAAGCGCGATAATGAAATAGAGCCCCCAGCCTGCAAATAAAATGAACATGACCCAATGTACCCAGCCTAACACCAAATCCATTATAAGGCCATGACTGGCAGCGTTTACCGGCAGCCCTAAATGATCACTTATTTTTCCAAGATATTCAATCATGTTTCCCCTAAGAATTATTTAATTTTTTTGTTCTCATTGAAATTTTAAAAATAGAATAAGCCACAATAAGTAAAATGAAAACAATGAAACCCAATAATGTCAATACGCCCATATTCATTCCATGGCTCATGGGTGCATCCGGATTGCCGTAACAAACTGCACAGGGATATATAAACCCCGGAACAAGAATTGAGATTATTGTAACTATTCTAATCATTTGTTAGTCCAGCAATCTCCTTTAAAAACCACTTCCCGTAAACCAATAGACCAACTGTAAATAAAACTGCAATTGATGCATAAATGATATATGTTATCTTTCCAAATTGTGACCATTCATTATAACACCAGTAACCAAAAAAAATGGAAAATAGAGTGGAGATACAAATAAAGATAATATGAAAAGATTTCAGGGACATTGATTTAATAATGACTCATGAGGTTTAAATCCCATAACAGCGGTATAAAAAGCAATAAGCTTAGAAAAAATACTGTTAATAATAATATCCAGTGAATTATTTTCTTTTCAGAATTTAAATGCATGAAGTTAGCAGCTACCAGATACCCTTTTATTGCGGCAATGGTAAGCCCCACAAATACTGCCCCGGCAATTGAATTTTGTACATTGAATTCCATGTAAGATGCAGCCACAGTAAGCGCTGTGCCAATTAATAAGAATACAAAAATTTTCCGGTAATTAGCAATATGGTGCGTCATGTCTTTTACTGACATTGATTCTCCTTAATTTAAAAGATATAAAATTGGAAAGAGGAATATCCAGACCAGATCAACAAAGTGCCAATAGAGACCCACGATCTCAATCCGGTTGGTAAACCGTTCAGGTTCATTGTCCCACATTTTTATTCCCGGTCCGAAAAAATAACCTAAGACAATCATGCCGCCAATGATATGCAGGCCATGGAGTCCAGTTAGTGTGAAATAGAGGGCCATATAAGTATCATGCGATGGTACAAATCCCTCATGAATTTTATGTGAATATTCAAAATATTTCACTATCAGAAAGACCAGCGCGCAAAGAAGAGTTGTTCCCAAATAGATCCTGAATTTTCTTAAATCCTTCATTTTTAAAGATACCCAGGCCATCACCATGGTTACACTTGAAGCAATTAGAACAACAGTATTAAAGGTTGCGTGAGGAATAGTTTCTTTCAGTATATGCATTATTGAACCATGTTCACCAATAGGCGGCCAAACCGGTGCACCTGTACGGAGCAATATATAGGCTGAAAATAATCCACCGAAAAGCATGACTTCTGATGCCAGAAATAGCCAAATCCCTAACTTGGAGTTATAGAGGCCGGTATCTTCTCTTACTTGAACATTATAGGGTATTTCCATCAACGATCCTTAATTAATTTTGAAGTTTGAGGCGTAAAATCAGTACTATCGCCAGGCACACTGTACTCGTAAGGGCCGCGGTAAACTGTGGGTACTTTTTCAAAGTTACCATGCCCCATCGGCGGTGAAGTTGTATCTGTCCATTCTATGGTTGTGGCCCGCCAAGGATTAGGGTCAGGTTCCGCTGCCTTTTTCCGCAATAAAGTACGAATTAGGTTGATGATAAAAGGAATTTGGGCAATTGCCAGCAGCCATGCTGAATATGACATGAATTCATTCAGGTGCAGTGTCCCCTGAGCATGGGCATAGGATTCTCCGCCATCTGCCAGGCGGCGGGAAACACCAGCCATTCCCTGAATAAGCATGGGCCAGAAAATTCCATTCATAAATATAAATGAAAAGAAAAAGTGGATTTTCCCGAGCGTTTCATCCAACATTTTTCCTGTCATTTTAGGGAACCAATAGTAAATTCCTGCAAAAATTGCGAATATCGTTCCCGGCGCAACTACGTAATGGAAGTGCCCGATCACATAGTAAGTATCATGAAGATGGATGTCTAGAGTTGATAATCCCAGAGGCAAGCCAGTTAAGCCGCCAATTCCAAACATGGGAATCCAGCCCAGGGCAAATAACATGGGTGTGTTAAAGCGGATAGAACCGCCCCATAGTGAGAGCATGAAACAAGACAATATTATAACTGACGGTACCGAAATAATCATGGTGGTGGTCTGGAAGAAAATAGACATTCCCTGTCCCATCCCCGTCATAAACATATGGTGCGCCCAAACTATAAAGGACATGAAACCCAAAAACACAACAGAATAGACGAGAGATTTATAACCCCAGATTGGTTTCCGCGTATTATTGGCGATGATTTCGGCTATAACTCCCATCCCGGGTAAAATTAGTACATACACTTCGGGGTGTGCTAAAAACCAAAATAGATGCTGCCATAACAATGGACTGCCGCCGCCACTGACATCCAGAGCCTCCCCGCCAACTACCAACCCTGAAGGCAGGAAAAAGCTAGTATCAAATACACGATCCATTAACTGTAAGAACCCAGCTGCTTCCAAAGGGGGAAATGCCAGTACCAGCAAAAATGAGGTGACAAACTGCGCCCAGACAAAGAAGGGCAGCCTCATCCAGGTGAGACCCGGTGCCCTGAGCTGTATAATGGTTACAATAATATTTATGGAGCCCAGAAGAGATGAGGTAATGAGAAATACCATGCCTAAAAGCCAAAAGGTTTGACCGGTAGTGGCAATAACTGATAAAGGGGGATAGGATGTCCAGCCGGAATTAGCAGCGCCACCAGGGAGGAAAAAACTGACCAGCATGATGACACCACCAATGAAATACACCCAATAGGATGTCATATTCAGTTTTGGGAATGCCATGTCCGGAGCGCCGATCTGTAATGGAACGATATAGTTACCAAATGCACCTACTACCAAGGGTACCACACCAAGGAAAATCATAATGGTGCCGTGCATGGCACCAAATACGTTATAGAGATCTGAGGGTAAATTCCCGATGCTGGCGAAACCATTTAACTCGGCCAGCCACTGGATCAGTCCGCCGATAACCGGAACCGCCTGATCCGGAAATGCCAATTGCCAGCGCATGACCATCATGAGGGAG
>ERZ813253.31-NODE-31-length-61367-cov-7.371146_pt1 | contig 61367 bp, 58 predicted proteins | sample MGYA00520893_ERZ813253 | MGnify/ENA primary metagenome ERZ813253 (study PRJEB31669, sample SAMD00080414) | marine metagenome | biome: oceanic hadal pelagic zone biome; feature: marine hadalpelagic zone; material: sea water | place: Pacific Ocean:Izu-Bonin Trench...
GGGGCGCGACGCCCTGATGGGCGCCGGCGTGGGGGCGCGCTCCGCGGGAGCGACGTGTCGGGCAGCGACGCGGCCACGCGCGGGGGTGACGGCGCCGAGGTCGGGCTCAGGCCGACGGCCCTCGATGACTTCGTCGGTCAAGGCCAGACCCGCGAGAATCTCAGGGTCTTCATCGCCGCCGCGCGTGATCGCGGCGAGGCGCTCGATCATGTGCTGTTTCACGGCCCGCCCGGCCTGGGCAAGACCACCCTGGCGCAGATCGTCTCTCGGGAGCTCGGGGTCGGCTTCCGCGCGACCTCGGGGCCGGTGGTGGCGCGGCCCGGCGATCTCGCGGCGCTGCTCACCAACCTACAGGCGCGCGATGTGCTGTTCATCGATGAAATCCATCGCCTCAGCCCGGTGGTCGAGGAGGTTCTCTATCCTGCGATGGAGGATTTTCAGCTCGATCTGATGATCGGCGAAGGCCCGGCGGCGCGCGCCGTGCGGCTCGACCTGCCGCCTTTCACCCTGATCGGCGCGACCACCCGCTCGGGCCTGATGACCTCGCCGCTGCGTGAGCGCTTCGGCATACCGCTGCGGCTCAATTTCTATGAACCCGACGAACTCGAGCACATCCTGCGGCGCGGTGCGCGGCTGCTCGATATGCGCTTGAGCGCCGACGGGTCGAGCGAAATCGCCCGCCGCGGGCGCGGCACCCCCAGGGTGGCGCTCCGCCTGTTGCGCCGGGTGCGTGATTTTGCCGCCGTGGCCGATGTCGAGGTGATCGATGCCGCCGTCGCCGACGCGGCGCTCACCCGGTTGGAAGTCGACGACCGCGGCCTCGACGCCATGGACCGCCGCTACTTGTCCATAGTGGCGGAAAATTACGCCGGCGGCCCGGTCGGCGTCGATACGGTCGCCGCCGCCCTGTCCGAGCAACGCGACGCTCTTGAGGAAGCCATCGAGCCCTACCTCATCCAGCAGGGGTTTCTCATGCGAACCCCGCGCGGCCGGGTCTTGACGCCGGCGAGCTACAAGCATTTGGGGCTGGTCGCGCCGCGCCGCCTCGCCGACCAGTTCGATATGCTCGACGAGGCGGTGGATGACTAGCTCCGGCGGGATCATCTCAGATGGCGTCCACCGCTACGGCCTGCGTGTCTACTACGAAGACACCGACGCTCTCGGCATGGTCTATTACGCCAATTACCTCAAATACGCCGAGCGGGCGCGAACGGAGATGATCCGTCTCCTCGGTTTCGCCACAATCAGCCGCGACAATGACACCGCTTTCGCAGTGCGGCGCTGTGCGGTGGATTATTTCAGCCCGGCGCGTCTCGACGACGAGCTCGAAGTGGTGAGCGGCCTGATCGCCATCGACGGGGCGCGCTTCGATCTTGAGCAGACCGTCATGCGCGGCGGGGATCGATTGGTTCGGCTCGAGGTGCGTCTCGCCATGCTGTCGGCGTCGGGACGGCCGACCCGCCTGCCGGGAGACTTCCGGTCGGCGCTTCAACCCTTTCTCCAATCCACCTGAGTCATTTTTTTGTGATGTGTGAGGCATAGCCGATGGAACCAAGCGTAGTTGAAAGCGTCGCCTTGAGCGGCTCGATGGCCGGCGACGGCCTCTCCATCTGGTCGTTGCTGGTCGATGCGGACATCATCGTCAAGGGGGTCATCCTGATTCTCGTGGTGGCGTCATTCTGGTGCTGGACGATCATCTTCGACAAGACCATCCGCTTCCGCCGTCTGCGCCGGATGGCCGATCGCTTCGAGGAGGCTTTTTGGTCGGGCGGCTCCCTCGAGGACCTCTATGATCGCGTCGGGCAACGGCCCGATCATCCCATGGCGTCGATTTTCGTCGCCGCGATGGCCGAATGGCGGCGCTCGACCGCCGGCAACCGCGCCCGCCCCGGCGGCGGTCAGGGCCTTACGGTGGGGATCCATCAGCGTATCGGCCAGGCCATGCAGGTGGCTCTGAACCGCGAGGTCGAGCGCCTGGAACGCTATATGGACTTTCTCGCAACCGTGGGATCGACGGCGCCCTTCATCGGCCTGTTCGGCACGGTCTGGGGCATCATGAACAGTTTCCAGTCGATCGCCGCGAGCAAAAACGCCTCGCTCGCCGTGGTTGCGCCGGGTATTGCCGAGGCGCTGTTCGCCACGGCGCTCGGCCTGGTGGCGGCGATCCCCGCGGTCATCGCCTACAACAAGCTGTCGGGCGACCTCAGCCGTTACGAGGGCCGGCTCGATGCCTTCTCGGCCGAGTTCTCGGCGATCCTTTCGCGCCAGCTTGAAGAGGATGAAACCTGATGGCGGTAACCTTCACACCCCGGCGCGCGCGCCGCAACCGGGCGATGATGAGCCAGATCAATGTCACGCCCTTCGTCGATGTGATGCTGGTGCTGCTGATCGTCTTCATGATCACCGCGCCGTTGCTTACCGTCGGCGTGACGGTCGATCTGCCGAAAAGCACTGCGCCCGAAATTTTCGGTGACGACGAGCCGCTGGCGGTTTCCATCAACGCCGAGGGCGTGATCTTTTTGCAGGATACCGAGATTGCCCTCGATGAACTCGGGCCGCGCCTGGTGGCGGTAACCGAGCGCAACCCGGAAGCCCGCATCTTCGTGCGCGGCGACAAGAACATCGATTACGGCATGGTGATGAAGGTGATGGGCGCCCTGGCCGAAGCCGGCTTCACCAATCTGGCGCTGATCACGACGCTTCCCAACAGCAGCGCGAGGTGAACGGTGCGGCGTGGTGTCACCTTCTCGTCGTTCCTCCATCTGGCGATCCTGCTGCTGGCGTATTTCGGCATGCCCTCCCTGTTCAGTAGCGAGGAGTCGCTGGAGCAGCCGATCCCGGTGACCCTCTATACGGTGCGTGACGAGACCGTTTTGCCGCCGCCCCAGGCGCCGCAGGTCGAGGCCGAGGCGAAACCCGAACCGGAGACCGAGCCGGAACCCGAAAAAGAGCCGGTGCCGATTCCCCCCGCCCCGGACGTTGTCCATGAAGCGCCGACGACGCCGCCCGAACCGATAACGACGAAACCCGAGCCGGCGCCGCGCGTTGCCGAAGTGGCCGCGCCGTCGCCCCCACCGCCGTCCATACCCGAACCCTCGCTCGTGCCGCCGCCGCCGCCGCCCAAGCCTAAACTGCTCGCCAAGGTCAAGCCCAAGCCGAAGCCCGAGCTCGATCCCATACTGCAGGTTAAGCCCGCCGCGCCCGATCCCCTGGCATCGCTTTTAAAATCGGTCATGGAGAGCGCTCAACACGCCATCAAGCTCGAACAGAAACAGGCCAATGCAAAACCCATCGAGCCGCAGCCGGTGACAACGACCATGTCGAAAATCTCCGACGAGCCGCTGTCGTCGAGCGTCAGCGACGCCATCCGCCGCCAGGTCGAGGATAACTGGAATGTGCCGGTGGGGGCGGCCGATGCCGCCGACCTGACCGTCGAAATTCGCATCACCTTGAGGTCGGACGGCGGGGTTATTCGCGCCGTGATCGTCGATCAGAGCCGCATGTCCGACGCCTTCTATCGGACCATGGCGGAATCCGCCCGGCGCGCGGTTCTGCAGGCGAGCCCCTTGCGCGACCTACCGCCCGAGAAGTACGAACAGTGGCGGGAGATTACGTTTACCTTTAAACCTCCAGTATGATACGTCAGACGGTATGGGAGACGACCTTGATCGATTCAAAATATAAAGGGTTTTTCAAGACCCTGATTTTCGCCGGCCTGGTTTCGCTGATGGCGCTTGTCGATACCGGCGCGGCGCGCGCCGAGCTGAAGATCGACATAACCCGCGGTAACGTCGAACCCATGCCGATCGCCATAACCCGCCTGGTCGGCGAGGGCGGGGCGGGCCAACTGGGGCGCGAAATCGCCCAGGTGATATCGGCCAACCTCGAGCGTTCGGGCCTGTTTCTGCCGATCGATCCCAAGGCCTTCATCCAGAAGCCGGAAACCATGAAGCAGCGGCCGCGCTTCGGCGAGTGGCGGCAGATCAACGCCGAGGCGCTGGTCAACGGCACCATCGAGATAGAGCCCGACGGTCGGGTCAAGGTGACATTCCGCCTGTGGGACGTGTTCGCCGAACGCCAGTTGACGGGGTTCATCTACCGCACCCAGGAGGAGAGTTGGCGCCGTGTAGCCCATAAGATTTCCGATGATATCTACAAGCGTATCACCGGCGAGGACGGCTATTTCGATACCCGCATCGTCTATGTCGCCGAAAGCGGCCCGGCGATCAAACGCAAGAAACAACTGGCGATCATGGATCAGGACGGCGCCAATCACCGTTTCCTGACCAATGGCAAGGATCTTGTTCTGACACCCCGCTTCTCCCCGACGGCCCAGGAGATCACCTATCTGTCTTATTTCCACGATCAGCCCCGGGTCTATATTCTCAACATCGACACCAAGCAGCAGGAAGTGGTCGGTGATTTTCCCAACATGACCTTCGCCCCGCGATTTTCACCCGACGGCAACACCATCATCATGAGCTTGGCGACCGACGGTAATTCAGACATCTACACCATGGATTTGCGAAATCGCGAAATCGCTCGGCTCACCAAACATTCGGCTATCGACACCTCGCCGTCCTTTTCGCCCGATGCGCGGAAGATCGTCTTCAATTCGGACCGCGGCGGTTCGCAGCAGCTCTACGTGATGGACGCCAATGGCAGAAATGTGAAACGAATCAGCTTCGGCACCGGGCGCTATGCGACGCCGGTGTGGTCGCCGCGCGGCGACTTGATCGCCTTCACCAAGATTGCCAAAAAGCAATTCTATATCGGCGTGATGGATGTCGACGGCGGGCGGGAGCGGATTTTGGCGGGCGGTTTCTTCGTCGAAGCCCCGACCTGGTCGCCCAATGGGCGTGTTCTGTCCTACTTTCGGCAGACCCCCGGGAACGATATTGAGGATGACACGACGGAACTCTATTCGATCGACTTAACCGGCTATAATGAAAGACTTCTGGTGACGCCGCTCGACGGTTCCGACCCGGCATGGTCGCCCTTAAGACCATGACTTGCGTAGGGTCGCATGGGCACAGTATAGTCGCTGAGTTCAAGTTGGCCTCAGGGATTGTGACGCGGTTAAGCACGTGTCATGCTTCCTGGTGCGGTTTGTGAACTGTTTATAATTATTAATGCTTATTAATGCCGCCCAAATCGCGTATACGTCATATGAATCATAACCCTATCCCGGCAGGAGGGAGCTTCTAGATGCGGACCAAATTAGTTAGCCTTTTCGCGGCGCTGTTCCTTGTCGCTGCGTGCGAGACCACGCCCGAAGAATCGGCTTCAACATCTGGGGCGGGAACGACCTCCTCTACGAGCAGTGGGGCGAGTTCGAGCGTCACCGCTACGGCTGTGACGCCCGAAGCGGCAGCTGTGACGCCCGAAGCGGCAGCGGACAGCATGATGTCTGAGCCGACGCCCGGATCCCAGGAAGATTTGACGATCAATGTCGGGGATCGTGTTTTCTTCGGCTTCGACAAGTCGGTGATCAACGCGTCTTCCGAGAAAACCCTTAAACGCCAGGCGGCGTGGATGCGCAAATATTCCAACGTGACCGTCACCGTCGAAGGGCATGCCGATGAACGCGGCACCCGGGAATACAATCTGGCCTTGGGCGAACGACGCTCGGTTGCGGTGAAAAATTTCCTGGTCGCGCTCGGCATCAGTTCGAGTCGGATCGCGACGATCAGTTATGGCAAGGAGCGTCCCGACGCGCTGGGTCATACGGAAGCAGCCTGGTCGCAAAATCGGCGCGGCGTTACGAAATTAAATTAAGAGGCACGTACAGAGTGGCGGCTGAGCAGGTCGCCATTCTCTTTAAAGTGACCTCCCGATAAGGCAATCAGGCCCGGTCCCCGCTTCGTGAGCGAGGACCGGGCCGATTTGTTATTCGAGCGACATAATCTCGACATAATTTTGCGTTCGACTGCACGGGCTTGTTTCATTGTTGCTGATCCACGGGGCGGGATTGATATGAGGATATATTCGCGGCTTCTCTTGACGGCGTTCGCGGCGGCTTGGCTGATCGCGGCCCCGGCCCCGACCATGGCGCAGAATGCCGATCTCGGCGGGTTGAGCGAAGATCTTCAGCGTCTGCGCAACGATATCAAGGATATCCAGCTCTTTATCTTCCGCGGTGAAGGTGCCGCGCCGTCGATTCAGCAATCAGGCGTGGCCCTGGAGGCATCCGAGATCGGGGAGATGGCGGCGAGTCTCGAAGTCAAGTTCGGCATGGTCGAGGATCAATATCGCACGCTGACCGGCCAGATCGAGGAAATTGCTTATCGCATCGGCGTGGTCTCCGGGAGGGTCGAGAAGCTGGTCAGCGACGTCGACTTCCGACTCAGCGCCATCGAACGGGCGCAGGAGCAGGCCTTGGCGCGCACGGTGCCGCAATTTAATCAACCCGCGTCGGCCACAAACGTCGGCCAGTCACTCAGTGGCGTGCCTTCGGCCTCGACCCAACCCGGTACCCTCGGCACCTTGTCGGTGAGCGCCCTATCCACCGATGACGAGGCCCTTGCATCGACGCCGCCGCCGGCGCCGGCACTCCCCGCCGGGACGGTCAAGGAGCAATATAATTATGCTTTCAGTCTGCTGCGTCAGCAGGAATACACCGAGGCCGAACGGGCTCTGACCGCGTTCATCGAGGTGCATCCCAGCGATCCGCTCGCCGGCAATGCCAACTATTGGCTGGCCGAGACCTATTACGTGCGGGGTGATTTTCAAAAAGCCGCTGGCTATTTCGCCGCCGGCTACAAAAATTTCCCCGACAGCAACAAGGCGTCGGACAATCTGTTGAAGCTGGCCATGTCCCTGGCCAATCTTGACCAGACCGACCAGGCCTGCCTGACCTTCAAGGAACTCGCCGAGCGTTACCCCGACGCGCCGCCGTCGATCAAGCAAAGGGCGGCATTCGAAAGCCAACGCGCTGGTTGCGGCTGATCCCCCGGCGCCGCTTGGCGCCGATGAATTCGAACAATTACCCCAGGCGCCGCTTGGCGCCGATGAATTCGAACAATTAATGGTCCCGCTCGGCCCCTTCGAGAAGGGGCCGACCCTGGCCGTTGGTGTCTCGGGCGGACCCGACAGCATGGCCCTGTGCGCGCTTGCCGACGATTGGGCGCGCCGGCGGGCGGGGCGTATTCTGGCGCTGGTTGTCGACCATCGCCTGCGGCCCGAATCGGGCGATGAGGCCCGCCGGGTGATCGGTTGGCTCGGCGGTCTCGGCATCGCTCATGCCCTGCTGATCCGCCATGGCCCCGATATTCCGGTGGCGGTCCATGCCACCGCCAGGGCGGCCCGCTACCGCCTGATGGGCGACTATTGCCGGGACAAAGCCATTCTCCACTTGCTGCTCGCCCATCATCGCGACGATCAGGCCGAGACCCTGCTGCTGCGCATCGCGGGGGCCAGCGGGCTCGATGGTCTTGCCGCCATGGCGGCAGTCGTCGAGGGCTTAGGTCCGCGCTTGCTGCGGCCGCTGCTTGGCCTGCCCATGGCGCGGCTGCGCGCCACCCTGGCGGCGCGGGGCCTGCCCTCGATCGACGATCCTTCGAACCGCAATCTGGCTTATGGGCGGGTGCGCATGCGGCGCCTGGCGCCGATCCTTGCCGCCGACGGCGTCGATGCGGAGCGATTGACGCGCACCGCCGCCGCCCTCGGCCGCGCCCGCGTGATCACGGAGGGCGCCGTCGCCGATTTCCTCGCCGCCGCCGTGACGATCCATCCGGCGGGGTTTTGCCGGCTCGACGGCGATGCCTACCGCGAAGCCCCCGACGAGATTGCCAAACGGGCCCTGGCGCGGATGCTGCTCTGCATCGGCACCGCCGCCTATGGGCCGCGCGGCGAGCGCTTGCAGCGTCTTCACGAGGCCTTGGCCGACGGCCCCCTTACCGCCGGCCGCACCCTCGGCGGCTGCCGGATTTTACCGCATAAGCAGGCTGTTCTGCTGTGCCGCGAGCCCCGGGCTGTGTCTGGCCCGGCGCGGCTTGAAGCCGGCGGATCCCTGCTGTGGGACGGGCGATTTCAGGTGCGAGCCGGCAACGGCGGGAAGCCCATGACGGTGCGCCGACTCGACCGGGAAGGCTGGTCGCTCATCCCGAAACCAGACCGCAAGGCCTTGCGGGGCCGTTTGCCGGGCGCGGTAAGACCCAGCCTGCCCGCGTTATACGATCTTGACGGGATCGTTGCAGTCCCCCATTTAGGATATATGAGACGGGGTTTAGGGTATGAGTATGATGGGGCCTGTAGCGCCGAATTCAGACCGGCCCGAAGCTTGGCGCCGGCTGCCTTTGCCTTTGCGGCGGCCGCGGGATAGTGTATTCCTTCGGCCAACGGCATGAGGCGTTTCTTGGGTTTGCCCCTCTTTGATTGGCTGTGAGACTATAGGATTTGGAACGTGAATAAATTTGGGCGTAACCTCGCGTTGTGGGTGGTCATCGGATTTCTGTTGATCATGCTGTTCAACATGTTCCAGTCACCCTCTGGGCAGAGCCCCCAGGATCACCTGGCCTATTCCGACTTCATCAATGAGGTCAAGCGCGGCAATGTCCGGAACGTGACGATCCAGGGCAGCCAAATCATCGGCAATTTGGAAGACGGTCGCCTGTTCAGCAGCTATGCGCCCGACGATCCGAATCTGGTCTCGGTGTTGACCGATAACAAGGTTCGCATCAGCGCCGGACCCAGTGAAGAGGGCGGCACGTCCCTGTCGGGTTTCCTGCTGTCCATGTTCCCCATGGTGCTGATCATCGGCGTTTGGATTTTCTTCATGCGCCAGATGCAGTCGGGCGGCGGCAAGGCCATGGGCTTCGGCAAGTCGCGCGCCAAGCTGCTGAACGAGAAGCTCGGGCGCATCACTTTCGATGACGTCGCCGGCATCGACGAAGCCAAGGAGGAACTCGAGGAAGTCGTCGAATTCCTCAAGAACCCGCAGAAATTCCAGCGCCTCGGCGGCAAGATCCCCAAGGGTTTGTTGTTGATCGGCCCGCCCGGCACCGGCAAGACCCTGCTGGCCCGCGCCATCGCCGGCGAGGCCAATGTGCCGTTCTTCACCATCTCCGGTTCCGACTTCGTCGAAATGTTCGTCGGCGTCGGCGCCAGCCGGGTGCGCGACATGTTCGAGCAGGGTAAGAAGAACGCCCCCTGCATCATCTTCATCGATGAAATCGACGCGGTCGGCCGCCATCGCGGCGCCGGTCTCGGCGGCGGTAACGACGAGCGCGAGCAGACCCTCAATCAGCTGCTCGTCGAGATGGACGGCTTCGAGGCCAACGAGGGCGTCATCCTGATCGCCGCCACCAACCGGCCCGACGTGCTCGACCCGGCGCTGCTGCGCCCCGGCCGCTTCGACCGTCAAGTAGTGGTGCCGAACCCCGACATCCTGGGCCGCGAAAAAATCCTCAGGGTGCATATGCGCAAGGTGCCGCTGGCGCCCGATGTGGAGCCCCGGACCATCGCCCGCGGGACGCCCGGTTTCTCGGGCGCCGATCTTGCCAATCTGGTCAACGAGGCGGCCCTGCTGGCGGCCCGGCTGGGCCGGCGGGTGGTGACCATGGCCGAATTCGAATCCGCCAAGGATAAAGTGATGATGGGCGCCGAGCGGCGCTCCCTGGTGATGACCAAGGAAGAGCGCCGTCTGACCGCCTATCACGAGGGAGGTCATGCCCTGGTCACCGTCCATTGCCCGCAATCCGATCCGATTCACAAGGCGACGATCGTTCCGCGCGGCCGGGCGCTGGGCATGGTCATGCGCCTGCCGGAGACCGACCGCCTTTCCTTGTCGCGCGAGAAGATTCTGGCCGATATCACCGTCGCCATGGGCGGCCGAATCGCCGAGGAGCTGGTCTTCGGCTCGGACAAGGTCACCAGCGGCGCCTCGTCCGATATTCAGATGGCGACCTCGCTCGCGCGCAGCATGGTCACCCAGTACGGCATGAGCGAAAAACTGGGTCCCCTGACCTATGCCGAGAACGAGCAGGAAATCTTCCTCGGCCATTCGGTCACTCAGACCAAGCATATCTCCGAAGCGACCGCCGAAATTATCGACTCCGAGGTGCGCAGCATCGTCGATCTCTGCTACAAGCGGGCCCACAAAATCCTCTCGGACAATCTCGAAAAGCTCCATGATCTGGCCAAGGCCTTGCTGGATTACGAGACCCTCACCGGCGATGAGATCGTCGCCCTGCTCAAGGGCGAATCGATCGTCCGACCCGACCCTGCCGATTTGGACGAGGATGCCGGCAAGCGGGCCTCGGTGCCGTCGAGCGGCAGCAAGGGCGCCGCCGGCAGTCTCGAGCCCGAACCCCAGCCCGGTTCCTGAGCGCCGCAAACCATCACTCCGCCGTCGCGCCTCTATTTCAATCCCGTCGGGCTGCTGTCCGGGGGCACCGCCGCCGCCGCTCTTGAGAGCGGCGCGGGCCGTCCCTTGGCTGGGGGGCGGCTGGCCTTCACCGCCGTGGAAATCCTGCGCCGGGAGGGCGACGCGGTTATGGCGACCGTTGCCGAGGCCGAAGCCATGGTGGGCGGGCCGGAGCGGCTCGAGCGCTTGTCGGCGCCGCGCGCCTCCCTCTGCGGCATCCCCATGGACCGCCCGGCGATCATGGGCGTGGTCAATGTCACCCCCGACAGCTTCTCCGACGGCGGCGATTGCGCCGACCCCACCGCCGCCATAGCCCGGGGGCGGGCGCTTTGCGAGGCCGGCGCGGACATCATCGATGTGGGCGGCGAATCGACCCGGCCCGGCGCCGACCCGGTCGAGCCGGAGATCGAGCTGATGCGTGTCCTGCCGGTGGTGCTGGCGCTCGCCGCCGACGGTCTGGCGGTCTCCATCGACAGCCGGCGCGCCTCGGTGATGGCGGCGGCGCTCGACGCCGGGGCTGTCCTGGTCAACGACGTGAGCGCCTTGACATACGACTCCGAAAGCCTCGCCCTGGTCGCCGCCCGGGCGGTGCCCGTGGTGCTCATGCACGGTGGCGGCGACCCCAAGACCATGCAGGACGACCCCCACTATGATTGTGCCCCCCTCGACGTCTTCGATTATCTCGAAGCCCGGGTCGCCGCCTGCATCGGGGGCGGCATTTCACGGACAAGCATCGTTGTCGATCCCGGTATAGGCTTCGGCAAATCCGCAACTGGCCACAATGTGGAAATCCTCCAGTGCCTCGGGCTGCTCCAGGGTCTCGGCTGCCCGGTGTTGCTCGGCGTGTCGCGCAAGAGCTTCATCGGCCTCTTGGGCGGTGCGCACGAGCCCAAGCAACGCCTGCCCGGCAGCCTGGCGGCGGGCCTCGCCGGTCTCGATAAGGGGGTGCAAATCCTGCGCGTCCACGATGTCGCCGAAACCGCCCAGGCCCTCGCCGTATGGCAGGCCCTGGCGGCGGATTTGAGTAGCTAGCGCAATATCCGGACGGAAGCGCTATACTTGACGGCGACTGTTTCACCTAATTTGAAAGTCAAATTCGTGACCCGTAAATATTTTGGCACCGATGGCATTCGCGGCACCGCGAACCAGGGGGTGATGACGGCCGAGACCGCCTTGCGCGTCGGCCTCGCGGCGGGGCGGCAGTTTACCCGCGGCGGCTATCGCAATCGGGTCATCATCGGCAAGGATACGCGGCTGTCGGGCTATATGATCGAGCCCGCGCTGACCGCCGGTTTCATTTCCATGGGGCTCGATGTGATCCTGGTCGGGCCCATGCCGACGCCCGCCGTTGCCATGCTGACGCGCTCCCTGCGCGCCGATCTCGGGGTCATGATCACGGCGTCGCACAACCCCTATGAAGACAACGGCATCAAGCTGTTCGGTCCCGACGGCTACAAGCTGTCCGACGATATCGAAGGCGAAATCGAGTCGCGCATGGATGCCGATATGACGCAAGACCTGGCGCCGCCGGGGCAGCTCGGCCAGGCGCGGCGTCTCGACGACGCCCAGGGCCGCTACATCGAATATGTCAAATCGACCTTTCCCAAGGCGCTCAATCTCGAAGGTCTCAAGATCGTCGTCGATTGCGCCAACGGCGCCGCCTATCGCGTGGCGCCGACCGTGCTGTGGGAGCTTGGCGCCGATGTGGTGCCCATCGCCATCGACCCGGACGGCTTCAACATCAATGCGGGCTGCGGCTCCATGGCGAGCGATTACATGTGCGAGCAGGTCGTTGCCCATAAGGCCGATATAGGCTTTGCCCTGGACGGCGATGCCGACCGGCTGGTGGTGTCCGACGAAGCGGGCCGCCTCGCCGACGGCGACCAGCTCCTGGCGTTGATCGCCACCTCCTGGTTGCTCGCCGGCGAGCTGCGCGGCGGCGGCGTGGTCGGCACGGTGATGTCGAACCTCGGCCTGGAACGCTACCTCGAAGGCCTCGCACTCAAGCTCGTCAGGGCGCCGGTGGGCGATCGTTATGTGGTCGAGCATATGCGCAAAGACGGGTTTAATCTGGGCGGCGAGCAATCCGGCCATATCATCCTCGGCGATATCGCGACCACCGGCGACGGCCTGATCGCGGCGCTGCAATGCCTCGCCGTGCTGGTCGAGACGGGGCAGCCGGCGAGCCAAGCCATGCGCGTCTTCGAGCCCTATCCGCAAACGCTCAAGAACGTGCGCCTCGCCGATGGCGCGGCCTCGCCGCTCGACGTCGAGACGGTCAAGGGCGCCATCGCCGACGGTGAGAGCCGCCTGGGCGACGACGGCCGTGTGCTGGTGCGCAAATCGGGCACCGAGCCGGTGGTGCGCGTCATGGCCGAGGGCCAGGACGAACCCCTGGTGCGCCGGGTTGTCGACGATATCGTGCAGTCGATCGAATCCTGCGCTTGATTGCTGAAAAAGCGTCATCGAAATATGACCAGGCCCAAGAGACGGCCCGCCAATCCGAATTTTTCATCGGGCCCCTGCGCCAAGCATCCGGGCTGGCGCCTGGACAATCTCGCCGGCGCCCTGGTCGGCCGCTCGCACCGGTCCGCGCCGGCCAAGGCGAAGCTTGCCGAGGTCATCGAAGGCTGCCGCGCCATCCTCGCCCTGCCCGATGATTACCGCATCGGCATCATGCCGGCGTCGGACACCGGGGCGTTCGAGATTGCCCTGTGGTCCATGCTGGGGCCCCGCGGCGTCGCGCTGCTGTCCTGGGAGAGCTTCGGCAACGGCTGGGCGACCGACGTGGTGAAGCATCTGCGCATCGACGATGTACGCCAGCACAAGGCCGACTACGGCGCGCTTCCCGAGCTTGCCCTGGTCGATTGCGACCGCGACGTGGTGACCGTGTGGAACGGCACCACCTCGGGGGTGCGGCTGCCCGACGGCGATTGGATCGATTCGGCCCGCGCCGGGCTGGTCTTTTGCGACGCCACCTCGGCGGCCTTCGCCATGGCGCTTCCCTGGGACAAGCTCGACGTCACCACCTTCTCCTGGCAGAAGGCGCTCGGCAGCGAAGCGGCCCACGGCATGTTGATCCTCTCGCCCCGAGCCGTCGCGCGGCTGGAAAGCTACACGCCCCCCTGGCCTTTGCCCAAGCTGTTTCGCCTGACCAAGGACGGCAAGCTGGCCGAGGGCCTGTTCCGCGGCGAGACCATCAACACGCCGTCGATGATCTGCGTCGAGGATATGCTGGATGCGCTGTCCTGGGCCGAGTCGGTCGGCGGCCTGGCCGGCATGATCGCCCGCTCGGAGGCCAATCTCGCGGACGTCACCGCCTGGGTGGGCTCGAGCGACTGGGCGGCTTTTCTGGCGAGCGCGCCCGAGACCCGGTCCTCGACCTCGATTTGCCTGTCCATCATCTCGCCCTGGTTCAAGGGCTTAGGCCCCGAGGATCAGGCGCAGGCCGCCAAGGGCCTCGCCCGCCTGCTCGACGAGGAAGGCGTTGCCTTCGATCTCGAGCCCCACCGAGACGCGCCGCCGGGCCTGCGCATTTGGGGCGGGGCGACGGTCGAGACCGCCGATATCGAGGCCCTGCTGCCGTGGCTCGATTGGGCCTATGAAATAATCGCGGAGACGCATTGATGATTAAGGTTCTGGTCGCCGACAAGGTGGGGGCGTCGGCGCTCGAAATATTTAGCGATAATGACATCGTGGCCGTGGTCGATACCGGGCTGGCGCCCGAGGCGCTGATTGAACGCATCGCGCAATTCGACGGGCTGGTGGTGCGCTCGGCAACCAAAGTCACCGCCGACGTGCTGGCGGCGGCGAAGCGCCTCAAGGTGGTCGGCCGCGCCGGCATCGGCATCGACAATGTCGATCTGGCGGCGGCGACGGCGCGCGGCGTCGTCGTCATGAATACGCCCTACGGCAATTCCATCACCACCGCCGAGCACGCCATCGCCCTGCTCATGTCGTGCGCCCGCAGCCTGCCCGCCGCCGACCGCTCGACGCGCGCGGGCAAATGGGAGAAGTCGCGTTTCATGGGCGTCGAGGTGGCGGGCAAGACTCTGGGGCTGGTGGGCTGCGGCAATATCGGCTCCATCGTCGCCAACCGCGCCCAGGGCCTGGCCATGCGGGTCATCGTGTATGACCCCTATGTCTCGGCGGAGCGCGCAGGCGAACTCGGCATTGAGAAAGTCGAGTTTGATGATCTGCTGGCCCGCGCCGATTTCATCTCGCTTCATGTGCCGCTCAACGACCAGACCAGAGGCATGATCGATGCGGCGGCCATGGCCAAGATGAAGCCCGGTGTGCGCATCATCAACTGCGCCCGCGGCGGCCTGGTGATCGAGGACGATCTGGCGGCGGCCATCGGGGAGGGCCATGTGGCGGGGGCGGCGCTCGATGTGTTCGATGCGGAACCCAAGACCGAGAGCCCCCTGTTCGCCATGGAGGAGGTGATTGTCACCCCCCATCTCGGCGCCGCAACGGTCGAGGCCCAGGACATGGTCGCCCGCCAGGTCGCCGAGCAGATGTCGGACTTCCTCATCCACGGCGCCGTCACCAACGCGCTCAACATGCCGTCGGTGAGCGCCGCCGAGGCGCCCAAGCTCAAGCCCTACCTGGCGCTCGCCGAGCGGCTCGGCAGTTTTGCCGGTCAGCTCACCGAGAGCGGCTTGCAGGCGGTATCGGTCGAGTATGAGGGCGAGGTCGCGAGCCTCAACACCAAGGCCTTGACCGCCGTCGTCCTGCAAGGCCTGCTGGCGCCGCAAATGGACGCGGTCAACATGGTCAACGCGCCGCATATTGCAAGGGAGCGCAACATCGCGGTGAGCGAGACCCGCCATGAGCGGCGCGGCGATTATCATTCGCTGATCAGCCTTACGGTCACCACGGATCGGCGCAGCCGCGCTGTCGCCGGCACCCTGTTCGCCGAGAACCGGCCCCGGCTGGTGCGCATTAAAGGCATCGAAATCGAGGCCGAACTCGGCCCTTATATGCTCTATATCACCAACCAGGACGTCCCCGGCATCATCGGCCATATCGGCACGACCCTGGCCCAGGCCGGGGTTAATATCGCCACCTTCCACCTCGGGCGCGCGGCCCCGGGTGGCGACGCCATCGCCCTGATCGAGGTCGATGAAGCGCTCGACGAGGCGGTTCTGGCGGCGGTGCGCGCCATTGACGGCATTTCCCAGGCGATTGCGCTGAGATTCTGATTGTCCGCCGCTGTTCCACCCTTTATAGGCTTCATCGACGCTGAGAGAAGATTACGGAAAAAGGACTAAGGCATGGCCAATGTGGTCGTCGTCGGCGCCCAATGGGGCGACGAAGGCAAGGGTAAGATTGTCGACTGGCTATCGGAGCGCGCCGACGTGGTGGTGCGCTTTCAGGGGGGCCATAACGCCGGCCATACCCTGGTCATCGGCACTGAGGTCTACAAACTCAGGCTGCTGCCCTCGGGCGTGGTGCGGTCCGACAAGCTGTCGATCATCGGCAACGGCGTGGTCATCGATCCCTGGGCCTTGCTCGAAGAAATCGACCAGATTTCCGGGCAGGGGGTCTCTCTGACGCCGGAGAACCTGCGCATCTCCGAGATCGCGGCGCTGATCCTGCCGCTCCATGGCCGGCTCGACCGATCCCGCGAGGAAGCCCGGGGCGAGGGCAAGCTCGGCACCACCGGGCGCGGCATCGGTCCGGCCTACGAGGACAAGGTGGCGCGCCGCGCGATCCGGGTTTGCGACCTCGACGATCGCGCCGGGCTGGAGAGCAAGATCGATGAGCTGTTGCTTCATCACAACGCCCTCAACCGGGGCTATGGCCTGCCCGAGGAGGATCGCGGCGAGCTGATCGACCAGCTCCACGACATCGCGCCCAGGATATTGCCCTACGCGGCGCCGGTCTGGGAAATTCTCGATGAGGCCCGCAAAAAGGGCCGCCGCATCCTGTTCGAGGGCGCCCAGGGCGCCATGCTCGATAACGATCACGGCACCTATCCCTTCGTCACCTCGTCGAACACCGTGGGCGCTCAGGCCGCGGTCGGTTCGGGCACCGGTCTCGGCGCCATCGACTATGTGCTGGGCATCACCAAGGCCTATACCACGCGGGTCGGCAGCGGCCCGTTCCCCACCGAACTCACCGACGAGATCGGCCAGGGCCTCGGTGAGCGCGGCCATGAGTTCGGCACGGTGACCGGACGCGCCCGGCGCTGCGGCTGGTTCGACGCGGTGATGGTGCGCCAGGCGCTCAAGATCAGCGGCATTACGGGTATCGCCCTGACCAAGCTCGATGTTCTCGACGGCGTCGATCAGCTCAAGGTCTGCACCGGCTATCGCCTGGGGGCCGAGACCCTCAACCGCCTGCCGCCGTCGATGTCGGACCAGGCCGGGGTCGAGCCGATCTACGAGACCCTGGAAGGCTGGTCCGAAAGCACCCGGGGCGCGCGCTCCTGGGCCGATCTGCCGGCGACCGCGGTGAAATATATCCGCCGCATCGAGGAATTGATCGAGGCCCCGGTCGCCATGGTTTCGACCAGCCCCGAGAGGGAAGATACGATTTTGGTGCGCGATCCGTTCGCCGATTGAGGCCGTTCGCCGATTGAGGCCGTTCGTCGATTGAGGGGTTTGATATGCCATTGATACGAAACGCTATTCTGGGAGCGTTTTTACTTATCGCCTCGGCCGCCACGCCGCTTTATGCCCTGGAGGCGGGCGATTTCCCGGCGCCCGGATTTCGCGTCATCGATACGCCCCATGGCTTTGGGGCCCTGGTCAAGAAGCTCAACAGCGCGATCAAGGGCAACGGCATGGCCGCCGTGACCCGGGCCTCGGCGACCAAGGGCGCCGCTAGCCTCGGCGTCACCATTCCCGGCAATATGGTGATTGGGGTCTATCACCCCAAATTCGCCGTTCGCATGCTCGAGGCCAGCATTCCCGCCGGCGTCGAGGCGCCGCTGATTTTCTATATTACCGAGAATGCCGATGGCACGGCGAGTTTGAGCTATCGTAAACCGAGCGCCGTCTTTGCTCCCTACGGCAGCGACGACCTCGATACCATGGCTGCCGAATTGGACATCATCTTCGCCGCCATCGCTACGGCGGCTACCAAGTAACTACCAGCTATTGCGCAGCTCGCGCAGCTTGACGAAGACGGTCTTGGGGTCGACCTCATCGGGCAGGTCGGGAAAGGCCTCGCGCAGGCGGGCGATCACCGTCGGGCTGTGCAGGCGGAAGAAGGCGTTGATCTCCTTCTCCAGGCCGAGGGTCGAGACCAGGGCGTTGTCCGGGTCCTGGTCGCCGACTTCCGAGAGCAGGGATTTCGCGCGCGTATTGTCCGGTTCCCGATCCAGGGTAAATTCCAGATTGTTGGTGATGTAGTCGTGGCCCGGATAGATCAGGGTCTCGTCGGGCAACGCGGCGAGCTGGGTGGCGAAGGTGTGATAGAGCTCGGCGGGATGGCCGCCGTTATGGCAATTGCCGGCGCCGGCGTTAAACAGGGTATCGCCGCAGAACAGCGCCGGCGTATCGCTCTTCGACAGCAGACAGATATGGCTCATGGTATGGCCCGGCGTATCCAGACATTCGAGCTCGACCGTGCGCCCGACCTTGATCACATCGCCGGCCCCGAGGCCCTGGTCCATGCCGGGGATCGAGTCTCTGGCGTTGGCGTGGGCCAGCAGTTTGGCGCCGGTCGCCGCGATCACCGCCGCATTGCCGCCGGTGTGGTCGCCATGTTCGTGGGTGTTGAGAACCTGGGTGATCTCCCAACCCTTGTCCTTGGCCAGGGCCAGGCATTTGGCGTGATCGAGCGGGTCGATAGCCATCGCCTCGCCGGTCTCGGGGCAGGCGATCAGATAGTTGAAATTGCGGTAGGCGTTGGCGGTCCAGACTTGCTCGACGATCACGGCGGCTCTCCATTGGGGTTGTGCGATGGATATTGTATCATAGCGCAGCACAAGGAAGCCGGACCATGAGCGATAAAATCAGCAAGCGCGAGGGCGAATGGATGTCGAGCCTGACGCCCGAGCAATATCAGGTGACCCGCCAAGGCGCCACCGAGCGGCCGTTCAGCGGCGCCTATGTGGATTGCAAAACCCAAGGCGTCTATCTCTGTGTCTGCTGCGGCGAAGCGCTGTTCTCATCGGAGACGAAATACGATTCCCGCTCCGGCTGGCCGAGCTTCTGGCAGCCGGTCGCTGAGGGCGCCATCACCAGCGAGACCGACAGCTCCCTCGGCATGCGGCGCACGGAAGTCTCCTGCGCGCGCTGCGACGCCCATCTCGGCCATGTCTTCCCCGACGGACCCGAGCCGACCGGCCTGCGCTACTGCATCAATTCCGCGTCCCTGAAGCTCGACCCGCAAGAGAATTGATTGCTTTTAGGCCGAGCTGGCGCCGTCGAGGACCAGGCCGGCGCCGGAGATCAGGCCGGCGTCGTCGGAAGCGAGGAACAGGATGGCCCCGGCGATGTCTTCGGGCACGCCGATCCGGCCGAGCGGTGTGCCGGCGACGCTCTCTGCATACATGGCTGCGGGTTCCATGCCGATCTGGTGGGCCTCGTTCTCGAGCATGGGGGTGATGACGTCGCCGGGACAGACCGCGTTGATGCGGATGCCGTCGCCGCCGTGGTCGCGCGCCATGGCGCGGGTCAGCAGCATGACGGCGCCCTTGCTGGCGCAATAGGCGGCCATGCCGTTAGATGCGGTGAGCGCAGCGGTCGAGGCGACATTGACGATCGCCCCGCGACGACCCTGGATACGGGCTTGGGTCTTCATCACGCCGAGCGCCGCGCGGCTCAGGTAAAACACCGCATCGACGTTGACCGCCATGGTCTCGCGCCAGGCGGCATCGCTGGTCTCAAGGGCGTCGGCGCGGAAGATCACCCCGGCGGCGTTGACCAGCACATCGAGCCGCCCGAGCCGATCCACCGCCGCCGCCACCAGCCGGTCGCAAGCCGCCGAGTCGCCGAGGTCGGCGGCGATGAAATGAGCCTCGCCGCCCGCCGCGATTATCTCGTCCGCCACGGCGCCGCCGCGTTCGCTATTGCGCCCCGAAATCACCAGGCGTGCACCGGCCGCGCCGAACCGTCTGGCCGCCGCGGCGCCGATGCCGGATGTCGCACCGGTCACCAGAATAGCCTTGTCGTTAAACTTCACGGCGGGATCAGAATTCCAGCATTTCGGTGATAGCCTCGATGCCGACACGGGCGCAGGCGTCATCGAGATCGCCCCCCGGAGCGCCGGAGACCCCGACGGCGGCGACGATGGAGCCGGCGGATTCCACGGTTACGCCGCCGCCGACCATGAGCGCGCCGGGCACGTAGCGAACCCCCGATTGCGGTTTGCCGACCTGGGTGTTTTCGGCCATGGTCAGGGTGTCGGTGCGAAAGCTCACCGCCGTCCAGGCCTTGCGGCGGGCGACCTCCACCGTGTGCGGCCCGGCGAAACGGTCGCGCAGCAGAACCTGGAGGATGCCGAAGCGGTCAACCACCGCGACGGCGGTCTGATATCCCTTGTCCCGGCAGTCCGCCAGGGTCGCCTCGGCCAACGCCAGGGCAGCCTCCGGGGTGAGCAGCTTGAAGCTCATCAGACCATGGCTATCGGCGCGGGCGGGCAGGGCGGTGACGAGCACGAGCAGGGCGGCGCCGAGCACGGATTTTAGCATAATAATTCTCCCTCAGAGTCAATCTTGGTCGAAGCTGGCGCCTCGTGGGTTCGGTGTCTTGGACAGTTTACCGACAACGAATTTAATTGTCGCCCGGCTTGTCCGTCATGCGAACATTTCAGCGGTTATTTCAGCGAACCAGCGTTCCCCGGCCCGGGCGGTTTCGAGGCGGACATCCGGATCCTCATCGGCGGTGCTGGATCCGCCCTCGATGCCCGTGATACGGCCGTCCACGACCTTGTATCGGCCGGAGGAAATCAGGCCGTCGCCTTCGCCGAGGATGAAGTAACAGGCATTCTCCAGCGCCGTCGGCGGCGCTTGGCGGCCGGTCAGGTCGGCGCCCAGGGCGGCGGCGCAGGCCCGCGCCTGGGATGCGGCGGCGAAGGCCGAACGCGGCATGTCGCCGGGCTCGATGGCGTCGCCCAGAACGTGGATATTGTCGGCGCGCAGGGATGAAAAATCACGCGCATCGACGGGGCACCAGCCGGTTTCATCCGTCAAATCGGCATCCTCGGCCAGAGACCCCGCCCGTTGCGGTGGGATGACATTGGCGACATCGGCGGTAAAGGTTTCGTCTTCGGTGATCAAGGCGCGGTTAGCCGGGTCGACGGCGAGCAGCGCGCCGCCGAAATCGCCCGAAAGCCATTCGATGGTGTCGCCGAAATCCCGGTCCCAGACTTCCAACATGGCGTCCATCAGGGGAAAGGTGTCGTTGGCGTCGAGGATGAGGAGCTTCGAGCGCGGCTTGTCGCGTTTCAGATAGTTGGCGATCAAGGACGCCCGCTCGTAGGGCGCCGGGGTGCAGCGATAGGGTCTGGGCGGTACGGCGATGACCACCACGCCGCCGTCCTCCATGGCGGTCAACTGACGGCGCAGGATTTCCCATTGCTCCGCGGTGGTCGATCCGTAGGCATGGGGCATGAGGGTCTCGGCTTCGGCGTTGTAACCGTCGATGGCCTCGCCGATCAGCGAGACTCCCGGCGCCACGATGAGCCGGCCGTATTCGAAGCGGCTTCCATCGTCGAATCTAAGCCTGCGTCGATCCCCCTCGATCGCCGTAACCCGTTGGTGAATTAGACGTAGATCGGCCATGCGCTCGATGGCGAGATAGTCGAAGCGGGTTATGTCCAGGGTCTGCATGCCGGCGAGATAGCGGTTGGAGAAGAACGGCGCGACGTAATGCCGGTTGGCTTCGATCAGGGTGACATCGATGGTGGGGAAATCCGCCGCCAGCCGCCGCGCCGCGATGACCCCCGCCGGCCCGCCGCCGACGATCGCCACTCGGGGCCGCGCCTGGCCGATTGCGGCGGGGGCGAACAGACCGAGGCCGGCAATCGCCAGGCCGCCGCCGACGATCTGCCGCCGGCTGTATCTGCCCGCCCAGTCTCTACTCATGAGCCAATCCAGTCCTGATCATCACCGGGTTCAGTATTAGGGGGGCGAGGGTTAAATCGCTGGATAAAGTACCGGGATCATCGGCCTTCCTTCGGCTTCTCCTTGACAGTATGGGCTCTAGGGGTTTCAATAGAAGTAATTGGTCGAATTGGTATGTTATTGGCTATTCCATTCGCACCTTAAACGGCTTTCGTAAAAGGTCGAAAATTTCCAAACAAACAATCATAACGAGGAGGGCATTATGAATTTTCCTAAAAAAATCGCGGCCGTCATTGGCGTTGCCGCATTTTTCGGGCTCGCGGGCCCGGGACTGGTCGCCCAGGAAATTTCGGCGGCATTGGGAGATGTTGACGATCCGATCATCATTCCAACCCATAACTGGTCATCGCAGGTCGTGATGTCCAATGTGGTCGGGCAGCTATTCGAGAAGATGGGCTACACGGTCGAATATACCCCGACGGATAGCCAGACGGTCTATGAGTCGATCCGTATCGGCGACGTTGCCCTTGAATTGGAAGTCTGGGAGGGTTCTTTCGCGACCTCGTTCAACGCCGCGTTGGACAAGGGCGGCATTATCGACGCCGGAACCCATGACGCCATCACCCGCGAGGAATGGTGGTATCCGTCCTATGTGGCGGACCTCTGCCCGGGCCTCCCCGATTGGAAAGCGCTGGCCAAATGTTCCGATCTGTTTATCACCCCGGATACGGCGCCCGCGGGCCGCTATCTCGACGGTCCCGTCGAGTGGCTGCACGACACCAAGCGCATCGAAGCCCTGGGGATGAACTTCAAGACCGTCAACGCCGGCGCCGGGGCCACCCTGTGGGCGGAGCTCGAATCCGCCGCCAAGCGCAAGGCGCCCATCGTGCTGTTCAACTGGTCGCCTAACTTCACCGACGCGGTCTATGGCGGGGAGTTCGTCGAATTCCCGGCCTTCGACGAGAAGTGCAAGACCGACGCATCCTGGGGGGTTAACCCGGATATGACCAATGACTGCGGCAGTCCGGCCGGCGGCTATCTCAAGAAGGCCGCCTGGTATCAGATGCCGGTCAAGTGGCCAGCGGCATACAAGGTCCTGTCGCGCATCAACTTCACCACCTTCATGGTCGGCACCATGTCCAAGCTGGTCGACACCGACGAGATGGAATACGAAGAAGCCGCCGCGAAGTGGATTGAAGATAACGAAGACGTCTGGTCTCCCTGGCTCTATGCGTCTCAATAAAATTTAATGTCGTATTAGCCACCATCGGGTTACCCTCGATGGTGGCTTTTTTTATACGCCTCTACGATTGGGCCTTTAACGGCTGGGGAAAACCATGATGACAACAGGCGTTCAACCGGCAATCCGTTGCCAATCGCTGTACAAGGTGTTCGGACTCGATGCCGATGAACTCGCAAAATTTCGCGCGGGCTCGATCGACGAGGATTATCTCGATGCGAACGGCATGGTCGCCGCGGTCCGGGATGTCTCATTGGACGTCTTTCCCGGAGAGATTTTGGTCGTCATGGGCTTATCCGGGTCGGGCAAATCGACCCTGGTTCGTTGTCTTTCACGCTTGATCGAAGCGACCTCGGGGATGGTCGATATCGAAGGGCGGGATCTGCTCGCCATGAGCGATAACGAACTGGTCGAGCTGCGGCGCAGCAAGATGGGAATGGTGTTCCAGAATTTTGCCCTGCTGCCCCATAAAACCGTATTCGAGAACATCGTTTTTCCGCTTCAGATGCGGGGCATGAAACGTCGCGACTTCGTGGAACGCGGCAACGCCATGATCGAACTGGTCGGCCTCGACGGGAAGGAAAACAGCTTTCCCCGCGAACTCTCCGGTGGCCAGCAGCAGCGCGTCGGCATCGCCCGGTCCCTGGCCGCCGAGCCGGATATCTGGTTTCTCGACGAGCCCTTCTCGGCGCTCGACCCGCTGATCCGACGCGAGATGCAGGATGAATTCCTGCGCCTTCAGGCCTTGTTGCACAAGACCATCATCTTCATCACCCATGATTTCGACGAGGCGCTGCGCTTGGCGGATCGCATTGCCATCATGTTTAACGGCCGCATCGAACAGATCGGCACGCCGGCGGAAATCGTTCTCAATCCGGCGACGGAATATGTCACCAAATTCACCAACGACGTGCCGCGCGAGAAGGTTCTGACCGCCGGCTCCGTCATGGATGAGAAACGCGAAGGCGACGACGAGTCGGCGGAACCGGTGAAGATGGACGACCGTATCGACGGCATCGCCAATTATATTCTGGGCCTGAACAAGCCGGTGCCGGTGGTCGATGACCAGGGCCGCCGGGTCGGCATGCTGCACCGCGACAGGGTGCTCGATATCCTGTTCCCCGATTCCGCCAGGTCGTGAGCCGCCGGGGCTTGCAGCCATGAGGGACTTATTCTTATCCGGCCTCCAGCCCGACAGGCGCACCCGGGGCCTGGTCGTTCTGCTCGCCCTGTTCGCCACCATCCTGGCGATGAAATACTACGGCATTCTTCCCGACAGCCTTGACCGGATGCCGCCTCACTCCGAGGAAAGCAGCATCGACAGCCGCTTGTTGTCCGCCATTCATGTGGAAATCATCCCCATGGATGTCTGGCTCAACGTGAGCTTCGAGTTCCTCCGCGAGGACCTGGGTTTTTCCGTTGTCACCCGCGCCGTATCCAGAAGCATGAAGGCGGTGATCGACGTCTTCAACAATATCCTGCTCGGCGGGCGCAAGGGATTCGGCTTCAGCGCCATGCCGTGGCCCGCCCTGGCGGCCATCGCCTTCATCCTGGGCTATGCCTTGAAGGGCTGGCGATTGTCCCTGCTGTCGGGCGGGACGGTGTTGTTCTTCGTGGCTTTCGGCCAGTGGAAATACGCCATGCAGACCCTTGGGCTGTTGGCCGTCTCGGTTCCCGTGTCGATCTTCCTGGGGTTGTTCCTGGGTATTCTCGCCTATAAGCGAAAATCCGTCGAGCGGGCGTTGCTGCCGGTGCTCAGCGTCGCCCAGACCATGCCCCATTTCGCCTATCTAATTCCCGTCGTCGTGTTCTTCGGCGTCGGCCACCAGACCGGCGCCATCGCGACCATCATCTTCGCCGTGCCGCCGATGGTCCGCCTCACCCTGCTCGGCCTCCAGGCGGTGCCGCCGGAAATCGTCGAGGCCGGCAAGATGAGCGGTTGCGGCAAGTGGCAGCTTTTATTCCGGGTGCAATTGCCGAGCGCCCGCGCCGAAATCATGCTCGGCATAAACCAGGTCATCATGCAGTGCCTCGCCATGGTGGTCATCGCCGCCTTCATCGGCGCGCCGGGCCTCGGCTATCGGCTTCTGCTCAAGCTGCAAACCCTGCGGCTCGGCCAATCCGTCGAGATCGGCGTCGCCATCGTTCTTATGGCGATCGTGCTCGACCGGTTGTCCCTCGCCTGGGCCGAGAAGAAACGCGATTACACCGCCGATCTCCCGTTCCTGGTGAGATTCAAATATCCGATTTATATGATCATCGCCGTGGCGGCGTCCTATGGGGCGGCGCTCTATATTCCCGAGCTTATCAAGATGCCCAAGAGCCTGACCGTCAGCACGGCGGCTTTTTGGGAGGCCATCATCGATTGGACCGTGATCAACTGGTACGACGGTCTGTACGCCTTTCGCGCCTTTCTGTTGGTCGATGTGCTGATCCCCATGCGCGACAGCTTCCTGTTCGCGCCGACCATCGCCGTGTTCGTCCTGATCGGCGGGACCGGGTTGATCCTGGGCGGCTGGTATTCCGCCGCCCTGGCTTTGGGTTTTTTCGTCTTCATCGCTCTGACCGGCTGGTGGGACCGGGCGATGATCAGCGCCTACATGGTGAGCTTCGCGGTGTTCATCTGCATCATCATCGGCATTCCCCTGGGCATTTGGGGGTCGAGGACGCCCAAGCGGGTGCGGGTCCTGCTGTTGATCTGCGATTCGCTACAGACCTTCCCGTCGTTCATTTATCTGCTGCCGGTGATCATGCTGTTTCAGGTCAACGACGTGTCGGCCATCGCCGCGGTCATCGTCTACGCCATCATTCCTTCCGTGCGCTATACCATCGAGGGGTTGCGCAACGTGCCGGCCGAGCTCCACGAGGCGGTCACCATGGCCGGCTGCAACCAGCGCCAGCGCTTGATCCAACTGGAGCTTCCGGTGGCGCTGCCGCATATCATGCTGGGCATCAACCAGACCACCATGTTCGCCTTTTCCATGGTGATCATCGCCGCCTTTATCGGCACCATCGATCTCGGCCAGGCGATCTTCAAGGCGCTCTCGGAGAGCAATCTGGGTAAGGGTTTGACCCTGGGACTCTGCGTATCGTTCCTGGCGCTGTCGGTGGATCATTTGATAACCAGATGGGCGCGGGAGCGCAGACGGCTGTTGGGGTTGGATTGAAGCAAGAGAAATTCTGGACATTGTCATGACAAAACGTGTTGCCATTATCGGAGCCGGTCCTTGCGGATTAGCGCAATTGCGGGCCTTTGCCTCGGCGCAGGCCCAGGGCGCCGATATTCCCGAGCTGGTTTGTTACGAAAAGCAAGGCGACTGGGGAGGCTTGTGGAATTACACGTGGCGCACCGGTCTCGACGAGCGTGGCGAACCCGTCCATGGCAGCATGTATCGCTATCTATGGTCCAACGGACCCAAGGAATGTCTGGAATTCGCCGATTACACGTTCGATGAGCATTTCGGCTTTCCCATCGCCTCCTACCCGCCGCGCGCCGTGCTGTGGGATTACATCAAGGGCCGTGTGGAAAAGAGCGATGTGCGCAAATACATCCGCTTCAACACCGTCGTGCGCGATGTGACCTATTCCCAGGCGAGCGGAAAGTTCACCATCGTCGCCCATGACCTGGAGGCCAATCATACCCAGTCGGACGACTATGATTATGTGGTCGTCGCCAACGGCCATTTCTCGATCCCCAACGTGCCGCATTTCGAGGGCTTCGAGACCTTCCTCGGCCGCGTCCTGCACGCTCATGATTTCCGCGATGCGGTCGAGTTCGCGGATAAGGACATTTTGATCATCGGCACCAGCTATTCGGCCGAGGACATCGGTTCGCAATGCCATAAATACGGCTGCAAATCGGTCACCGTGAGCCATCGCACCAACCCCATCGGCTTCGATTGGCCCGAGAGCTGGCAGGAGGTGCCGCTGCTCACCAAGGTCGAAGGCAAGACCGCTCATTTCAAGGACGGCACGACCAAGGATGTCGACGCCATCATCCTGTGCACCGGCTATCTCGTTCACTTCCCCTTCCTGCATGACGATTTACGCCTGGAAACGGCTAACCGGCTGTGGCCTCTGGGGCTCTATAAAGGGGTGGTCTGGGAGGCCAACCCGAAGCTGCTCTACCTCGGCGTCCAGGATCAGTATTACACCTTCAACATGTTCGATGTTCAGGCCTGGTATGCGCGCGATGTCATCCTGGGGCGCATCGAGCTTCCCTCGGCGGGCGACATGACGGCCCATAGCCAAGGCTGGCGCGACCGCGAGGAGACCCTGGCCGATGAGGAACAGATGATCTATTTTCAGGGCGATTATGTGAAGGACTTGATCGCCGAGACGGATTATCCTGATTTCGATGTCGACGCGGTCAGCAAGACCTTCATGGAATGGGAGCATCACAAGGAAGCCGACATCATGGGCTTTCGCGACAACAGCTACCGCTCGATCATGACCGGCAGCCAGTCGCCCAAGCACCATACGCCGTGGATGGACGCCATGGATGATTCCCTGGAGGCCTATCTGGCGGATGCCAAGAAATAGGATAAGGAGCACGAGGTGACTGTGGTCTCGCCGCCCCGCCTGCTGCAACCCGGACTGATCCCCTATGTGCCGGGCGTTGAGCGCCATCGCGCGCGGGACGGCGGCGCCTGCGTGATTGCCCTAGAGACCGGTGATCAGGTTACCCTCGTGGATCGCGAGGGGCGGCAGCGTTGTGAGATCGCCGCCCTTGGCGCCGACCTCGGCGCCCTGGGGCTGGACGGGAGTGAACCCGCGAGCCCGCTGCGCGATGAAGCCGCGGCGGCGGCATTGCGGCATCACGGGCTGGATTGGGACCAGGTCAAGGTCGCCGTCTTCTTCGGCGACGGTTCGCGACCCGGCGATACCGCCGGCTTTACCGCCGAGCGGGCGCTGGTCTGCATCGTCGCCGCCCCCGGCGGGCCCATGGCGGTGGACGCCCAGGACCCGCCAACGGAGATAGCGATCACGGTCCAGCGCGCCCGCATCGATCCTCAAATCGACTATCCCCTGCCGCCGCCCCTGGCCGACGCCCGCCTCGATTTCCGCATCACCAAGGGCACCGCCCAGGCCTACGAGGTCAAGGCCGGGGAGTTTATCCAGATCATCGATGTGGAGGGGCGCGAATGCTCCGATTTCCAGGCTTTTCATCGCGCCGATCTTGACCGTGGCGTGACCCGCGACATCGATCCGACAACGACACGCTACATCATGGGCGCGCTCTATCCCGGCCCCGGCCTGCGATCGAAATATTTTGACGTGGATGAGCGGCCCCTGGTCGAGGTCATCCGCGATACGGTGGGCCGCCACGACACCTTTGGGCTGGCCTGCACCGCCAAATATTACGACGACATGGGCTATCCCGGCCATATCAACTGCTCGGATAATTTCAACACGGTGCTCTCTCCTTACGACATCGCCCCGCGCAAGGGCTGGGTGGCGGCCAATTTCTTCTTCAACACCGCCGTCGATGCACCGACAAACGGGCTCTCTTTCGACGAACCCTGGTCGCGGCCCGGCGATTACGTTCTGATGCAGGCCTTAACCGATCTTGTCTGCGTCTCGTCGGCGTGCCCTTGCGATATCGATGCCGCGAACGGATGGAACCCGACTGATATTCACCTGCGGGTTTACCCCGCGAAAAACGTCTTCTCCAAAGCGGTGGCATACAGAATGACCCCAGACGCAGAACCCCAGCTCACCCGCGAGACCGCGTTTCATGCGCGGACCTCGGGCCTCACCCGCAAGTTCACCGAATATCGCGGCTTCTGGCTGGCGACCAGCTATACGGATTACGGCGCGATTGCCGAATATCACGCCTGCCGCGAGCGCGCGGTGGTCACCGATCTGTCGCCCCTGCGCAAGTTCGAGGTGCTCGGCCCCGATGCCGAGGCGCTTCTGCAATATTGCCTGACGCGCAATGTGCGGCGCCTGTCCGACGGCCAGGTGGCCTATAGCGCCATGGTCAACGAGACCGGCGGCATGCTCGACGACGGCACGGTGTTCCGCTTAGGCCCTGACAATTTCCGTTGGATCGGCGGCGACGATTACGGCGGCATCTGGCTGCGCAAGCAGGCCGAGGAATTGGGCCTGCGCGTGTGGGTCAAAAGCTCGACCGACCAGCTCGCTAATATCGCCGTCCAGGGGCCGCTGAGCCGCGACATCCTGCGCCAGGTGGTGTGGACGCCGCCGGCCCAGCCCAGCCTCGAGGAACTCGGCTGGTTCCGCTTCACCATCGGGCGGATCGGCGATTTCGACGGCATCCCCATTCTGGTGTCGCGCACCGGCTATACCGGCGAGCTGGGCTATGAGGTCTGGTGTCATCCGAAGGACGGCACCGCCGTCTGGGACGCCATCTGGCGGGCCGGTAAGCCCCATGACATGGCGCCGCTCGGCCTCGACGCCCTGGATATGCTGCGCATCGAGGCCGGCCTGATCTTCGCCGGCTACGAGTTCGACGACCAGATCAACCCGTTCGAGGCGGGCATCGGGTTCGCCGTGCCGCTGAAGGCCAAGGCCGACGAGGAATTCATCGGCAAGCAGGCGCTGATGCGGGCCAAGGAGCACCCCAGCCGGACCCTGGTCGGCCTCGAACTCGAAGGCCACGAACCGGCGGGCCACGGCGATTGCGTCCATGTGGGTCGCAGCCAGGTCGGGGTGGTGACCAGCGCCACGCGCTCGCCCCTGCTGAACAAGAATATCGCGCTCTGCCGCATGGCCATCGAGCATTCCGAGATCGGCACCGAAGTCGAGATCGGCAAACTCGACGGCCAGCAGAAACGCATCCCGGCGACCGTGGTGCGCTTCCCCTTCTACGACCCGGAGAAAACCCGGGTCCGGGCCTAATACATAATCGGCGTCTCGTCGATCGGCAGCGGCTCGGGCCTGTGCCAGGACCAGCCCGATAGCGTCGTCGAATGGATGCGCAACGGGCGCTGGACCAAGCAGCGGGACTTCGGCGAGGGTATCGCCGGCCAGGCGGGGTTTCCACCCCAGCCCGATCGGCCCGACGTCGATGACTGGCTGTTTCCGGTGATGCCATGCTGATGGTGTCTCTGAACGAAATCCAGGTGACCACGCGCAAGGCGGGCCAGGGCTGCGGTCTGGCCTATGGGCTGGCGGAGGATCTGAACCCGTTAATTGTCGGCTCAACTCTCGGCGACAGGCTTCTCCTGGGATCCGGCGGAGCCGATTACTCTGCGCGGGGTGATGGGGCCGGATTTGCTTCCCGGCTATCTCTCGATCCGCCGCGCCCGCCCCCGGAATTTGCTGCGGCATGGGACAAGGCCGCGGCTCAGGGCGTCGCCGTAGAGTCCGAGCCCTGGCGGCGATTGCAGCAGTTTGCGGCGAGGATACTTGTACCCGAATCCGAATATTCCCGCTTGCATGGCGCCGGCGCCGGCTTCATCGACCGGGATTAGAACTGTCACTCGTTATCCTTAAAAACTGGTTGATGCTCGAATGATCTGTGGTTAGGCTTGAATCAACTCACTTGGTGAGTGGCGTCAGAATAAGGCTAATAATCCAATCGCCACGAACGCAGATACGACGAATAGATTGAAAAAACACAAGGGAGACAGTCATGAAACCAATTAAAATTGGCGCTTTGGGCCTTATCGCGGCGGTGGCGTTATCACTGTCGAGCGGTGGGGCTCTGGCTTGCGTAATCAAGATCGGCGGTCTCGCGCCTTTGTCGGCGCCGGGCGCTGTCGGTGGCGGCGAGGGTATGCGCGCGGCCATGTTGATCGCCCAGGATGATATCAACGCAGCCGGTGGTATTCTCGGTTGCGACCTCAAGGTCATCATCGCCGATACGGAAGGCCTGCCTGAGAAAGCCTCGGCCATGATGGAGAAGCTGATCACCCAGGACGGCGTTGTCGCCGTCGGCGGCGGCTATCACAGCTCGGTCGGCGTGGCGTCCAAGGATGTCGCCAACAACCGCAAGATCCCCGTGGTCTTCGCCGAGACCTGGAACGACACCATCACCGGCGACAAGCAGAAGTACATCTTCCGCATCGCGCCCTTGAGTTCCTGGGCGTCGGCCACCCTGTGGCAGGCAGCGCTGCTGGTGCCCAACATCAAGAAGGTGGCGATTCTCACCGAAAACACCGACTACGGCATTCCGGCCGCCCAGGAGACCTCCAAGGGTCTGATGAGCGGCGGCGTCGAGGCGGTGACGTTCAGCGTCGATATCGGCACCCAGGATTACGCCGGCATCGTCGAGCGTATGAAGGCCGAGAAGCCCGACTACATCATCGTCCTGGCCACCGGCGAGGCGGGCTACAACTTCGCCCAGCAGGCGGCCGACGCCGGCATGGGCCCCATGGACATTCCGTTCCAGGCCGGTCAGGTGGCGCTCGAGAGCAAGGCCTATTGGGAGAACGTCCCCGACGGCAACTTTGCCTTCGTGCAGCGTATCGGCACACCGGCGAGCGAGTGGGGCGAAAAGGCGCTGGCCCTCAACGAAAAATATAAGGAGATGACCGGCCGGGGCGTCATCGAGAGCTATTCGATGGCGGCCTATGACTCGATCGCTATATTTGCCCAGGCCATGGAAGAGGCCGGCTCCACCGATGGCCCGGCCATCGTCGCTGCGCTCGAGAACATCAGTCACGAAGGAACTCTGGGTCGCATCTACTTCCCCTATGGGACCGGTAAGGACCCGAGCGAGGACGGCAAGGGTGACGAGTGGTGGCATCAGTGGCCCGATCCCGCCATGACCATGATCCAGTATCAGAAGGAAGGTCAAAGCTCCCTCGATGCGGTCATCATCTGGCCGGAAGTCTACAAGACCGGCGACGCGATCTACGTCGGTCAGTAAGCATAGAGTCTAAAGTCGATATCCCGTCGGCGGCGCCGCATTACGCGGATTGTCGCCGGCGGAATTTCGCTTAAAGCCATACTGTTGGCCTGGACTCTGGTGGAGTAGAGCGTGGAATTTCCTCATATATTCTGGTGGACGTTTGCCTGGATGGTCTTCTGGGCGATGACCGGCAGTTTTGCCATCCGTCACGCCTATCTGCGGCGCGACCTGGACACGTCGAACGCGCCTTTCGTCGGCGCCATGCTGGGCGCGGCGTCAGGCCCCTTCGGTCTGGCGCTGCTCTATATGAACACGCCGACTATCACCACCCGATTGATGGTTGCCCCGCCGCTCGCCGCGGTCGGTATTCTGATGATCGCTTTCGGGTTTGCCGATCCGGATAACTTCTGCGTCTCGAACGGCTCTTTCGTCGCCTCGCAGATCGTCAATGGCCTGATCATCGGCATCATCTACGGCTTCATGGCGCTCGGGCTGACGCTGATCTTCTCCATCCTCGGCGTGGTCAGCTTCGCCCATGGCGAGTTCTACATGATCGGCGGGATGCTCACCTATTTCCTGACCGCGGTCTGGTTCCCCGGCATGAACCCCGTAATGGCCATCTCGATCGCCTGCCTCATCGCTTTCGCGCTCGGCGCTCTGTTCGAGAGGTTGTTCCTGACCCCGATGTACGAGGGCAAGGTCGACAGGCCGGTCGAATACGGCATCCTGGTGACCTTCGGGCTGGCCTTCACCATTCAGTATTTCGTCCAGGCCACCGCCGGCGCCAACCCGTTCAAGGCGGCCCGCTATTTCGATTTCCCCCGCATCCGCCTGCCGTCCGCCGAAGACCCCTGGCTGATCAAGACCAGCCGCGGCAACATGGAGCTGTTCGAAACTGTTTCCATATCCAATCCGCGCTTCACGGCGGCGGTGATGTGCATCATCGTGTTCGGCCTGCTGCTGCTCTTCCTGCACCGGACCTGGCAGGGCAAGGCCCTGCGCGCCGTCAGCCAGGACCGCGAGGCGGCGGCCATCGCCGGCATCAACCCCGACAGAATGAACATGCTGGCCTTTGCTCTCGGCGGCATGATCGCGGCCCTCGCCGGCGCCATGCTGGTGCAGGCGTTTTCCTGGCTGCCCCAGGTCGGCGCGATCCCGGCCATGCGCTCCTTCGTCATCCTGGTGCTCGGCGGCCTCGGCTCTATTCCCGGCGCCTTCGTCGGCGGGGTCATCGTCGGCCTGTTCGAGGCGGCGGGCACCGGCTGCCTGCCGGACGCCCAGAAAGCGGCCTCCTATATCCCGGCCTACGGCATGATCATCCTCACTCTCACTCTTCTGCTGCGGCCGACCGGGCTGTTTGGCCGCCGGTTCGCCAGCGGGGCGCACGGTAAGTTTTGACCAAGTCACACATACCTCAAGTGGCAGGCCTGGCCCTGGTCATATTTTTAATGAGTTTTCCGTTTATCTATACGGCGAATGACTATCCCTACATCATGCATCTGCTCATCGCCGGCTTCTACTACGCGATCCTGGCGTCGAGCTGGTCGATGCTGTCGGGTTACGCCGGACAGTTCTCGTTCGGTCACATGGGGTTCATGGGCGTCGGGGCCTATACCACGGCGTTGTTCAGCCATTATTTCTATCTCTCCCCGGTGGCGACCGAGTTCTGCACCGAATTTTTCATCGGCGGCCAGTATCTGGTGATCGTCGACCCGATCGGCGTCACCTCGTCGACCCTGACCCAGGATTGTCTGCGCAAGGCGCTCTCGGTGTGGGACGGTTCCGTGCAGATCACCCCCATGCCGGTCTGGCTCGGCATCATCCTGGGCACTTTCATGGGCGGCTTGTTCGGCCTGCTGATCGGGCTTCTGGTGCTGCCCCTGCGGGCCGCTTATCTGGCCCTGTTCACCCTCGGGTTTTCGGAGATCCTGCGCGCCGCGATCAGCGCCGAAATCTCCATTACGCGTGGTCAGGCGGGCATTGAGCTGCCCTATCTGTTCGACGCCGGCATAACTCTGTTCGGCACCTATTACGATAAGACCGACAAGCTGCCGCCCTATTTCGTCATGCTCTTTCAGCTTCTGTTCTGCCTCGCCATCATGGTGTGGTTGACGAAGTCAAAATTCGGCCTGTTCGTACGCGCCCTGCGCGAAGACCAGGACGCGGCGGCGGCGCTCGGCGTCAACACGACGCGCTACAAGCTCATGGTGTTCGTCCTGACCTCGATGATGGCGGCGGCGGCCGGCGCTGTGATGGCCCATTACATCCGCATCATCACGCCCAACAATATGATGATCCTGCAAATGAGTCTGGTTGTCGCCATGGCGGTCATCGGCGGGGTCGAGAATGTGGTCGCCGCGGCGATCGGCGCCATCGCCATCAACTTCGCGCTGGAGCTGCTGCGTAACTCCTTCGAGTTCGGCTCCTTCACGCTCGACATGACGGTTTGGCGTCTGGTGGTCTTCGGCGCGCTGCTGATGATAACCCTGCGCTTCTTCCGAAACGGGCTGATCGCGCCATTGATAGATTATTTCACCCGTGGCCATGTCGCCGCCGAGACGGTGGCCAAACGCACGGCGGCGCCAGCAAGCGGGACAGGCGATGGGAAGAGCGCGCCATGACCAACCTGGTGGTCCATGACCTGAACAAGCGCTTCGGCGGGAACCATGTTCTCAGGGGCGTCAATTTCGAGATCAATGGTCCTGAGTTGATCGGTCTGATCGGCCCCAACGGCGCCGGCAAGACGACCCTGACCAACATCCTCGACGGCGCCATCAAGCCCAATAGCGGCACGGTTTATCTCAACGGCGTGCGGATCGACCAGCTACAGCCTTACCAGGTGGCGCGGGTCGGTCTCGGACGCACTTTCCAGGTGACCCGCTCGTTTCGCCGGATGACCGTGCTGGAAAATCTCTATGTGCCGTCGCTCGCCCTGAACAACGTCGCCAACAAGGTGGAACTCCATGAAAAAGCCATGGAAGTTCTCGAATTCCTGACGATCGACCATTTGCGCAACGAATACGCCCAGGCCCTCTCGGGCGGCCAGCAGAAGCTCCTTGAGTTGGGCCGGCTGTTGATGCTTGCTCCGGAAGTCATCATCCTGGATGAGCCTTTCGCGGGCGTTCATCCCCGGCTCATGGATATCATCTATAAATATATCAATCGGGTGAACGACGAGGGCATGGCGATCATCCTGATCAGTCACCAGATGGACTCGATCTTCACCCTTTGCCGCCGCTTGCTGGTGCTCAATAACGGCGATCTCATCGCCGACGGCCCGCCCGACGAAGTGAAGCGCGACCCGGTGGTAATCGAGGCCTATCTCGGCGTCGATGAAGACGATGACGAACAGCCGGAGGCCTGAGGGGATGCTCGAAGTCAACAACCTCTATGTCGGCTATTACAAGGACCTGAACATCATTCAGGACCTCTCCATCAAAGCCCGCTCGAACCAGATCACGGCGCTCCTCGGCGCCAACGGGGTCGGCAAATCGACCGCCTTGAAGGCGATCTTCGGCTTCCTGAAGCCCAACTCGGGCGAGGTTCTGCTGGACGGCGAGAACATCATCGACGTTCCCGCCTACAAGAGAATTCTCAAGGGGCTTGCCTATATTCCCCAGCAGCCCGGCGTGTTCAAGGATATGTCGGTGCAGGAAAATCTCGAACTCGGCGGCTGGACCTTCCGCCGTAACATGAAACTGGTGCGCGAGAAGATCGAACAGAATTACGAGCGCTTCCCGGTGTTGCGCGATAAACGAAAGCAAATCACCGGCGAGCTGTCGGGCGGCCAGCAGCGGATGGTCGAAATCGGCCGTACCCTGATGTCGGAGCCCAAGGTTTTGCTGATTGACGAGCCGACGGCAGGGCTGTCGAAGATGCTCGCCAATGAGGTCTATCAGATGCTGGTCGATCTGCGTGACAAGGAAGGGCAGACCATCCTGATCGTCGATCAGGAAATCCGCCAAGCCTTGAAAATTGCCGATTACGTCTATGTCCTGGAACTCGGTAAGAACAAGTTCGAGGGCGCGCCGTCGGATTTCGACGACTTGGAAAAGGCCTTCTGGGTCGGCTGATATCGCGACCCTCTCAATTAGTGGATAGAATCATGAGTTTCGATCAAAAAATCGCCGTGGTCGCCGGGGCGGGCGGCGGCATGGGGCTGAATATCGCCAACGATCTGATCGCCGCCGGGGCCCATGTCGCCCTGGTCGATCTCAAGGACCGCCCGGATACTATTGCCGAAGGGCCGGGGAGTGCTGTCTATCACCAGGGCGATGTTACCGGCGAGGCATTTGTAAAAACAGTCATCGCCGCCACCGTCGAGACCCACGGCAGGCTCGACTATCTGGTCAACACCACCGGCGTGCTGTGGTTCGACCGGGACAAATCGATCGTCGATATGGATATGGATGTGTTCGACCAGGTGATGGCGATCAATCTCAAATCCCATGCCTTGACCGCGCGCTATGCTATTCCCGCCATGCAGGCGTCGGGCGGCGGGGCGATGGTTCATATTGCCTCGATCGACGGCCTGCGCGGTGACAACAAGCCCCAGGACGCTTATGGCGCCTCCAAGGCCGCTTTGATCCGGCTGTCTAAATCCCTCGCCATTCAATTCGCCGGCGACGGTATCCGCTCCAACAGCATCCTGCCGGGGCCGGTCATGTCGCCCATGCAGGAACGCTGGCAGGGCAAGGACGACGTGCTGGCCTCGATTGCTGGTTCCGTGCCCCTGGGCCGGGTCGGCGTGACCCAGGATATTTCCGACGCCTGCCTGTTTCTGCTGTCCGACAAGGCGTCTTTCATCACCGGCACCGAGTTGATCGTCGACGGCGGCTGCACCGCATTGCCCTGAGGCATGAAGCATGAGTGTGATGGCATGAGTGTGATGCAAGGCTCCCCACCGCCGCTCGATAAGCGGGTCACGCTGGATAATTGGGACTTGCCGCCCTTCAACCGCTGGTCTTTCCAGAACATGCGCCGCGTGCTGCCGACCGCCGAGGTTGGCCGCGGGGAGGGGCCGGTGAGCGCGTTGCCAGAGAGCGCGTTAGAAGCGGCGCCCCGGGATTTGTCGGGCCTCTCCTTCGAGACGGCACGGGGCGGCCGCTCGACCATCGCCGCGTTCCTCGATGAGACCTATAGCGACGGCTTTCTGGTGCTTCATCAAGGCCGGCTGATCACCGAGCAGTATTTCAACGGCATGACCCAGGCCAGCCTGCATCTGGCCCAATCGGTCACCAAGTCGGTGGTTGGTACGGTCGCCGGGATCATGATCCATCGCGGCGTATTGGATGCGACCGCGCCGCTTGCCGACATCATCCCCGAACTGGCGGGGACGGGCTACGGTGACGCCACCACCAGCCAAATCCTCTCCATGATCAGCGGCATCGGCTTTTCTGAGGAATACGGTCTGGCGGGATCGGACATTTCCACCTGGGAAGAAATCGCCGGATGGCGGCCCCGGCCTCAAGAAGGTGATTTGCCGGCATCGCTCTATGAATGGATCCCGCAACTGCCCAAGGCGCGCGCCCACGGTGGCGATTTTCAATACCGCTCGATCGAGACCGACTGCCTGGGCTGGGTGTTGGAACGGGTCAGCGGCCTCGGCCTGCCTGCGCTTTTGAGCCGCGAACTCTGGGCTCCCATGGGCGCTGAACATGACGCCAATATAACCGTCTGCCTCAATTCCGGCTTTGCCGCCGCGTCGGGCGGCCTCAGCGCGAGCCTGCGCGATTATGGCCGTCTCGGTCAGCTCCATCTCGACGGCGGCCGCGGTATCGTCGCGCCCGAGTGGATCGAGGATTGCCTGATCGGCGACAACGGGAAATTTGTCGGTGACTACCGCCTGCAATATCCCAACGGCGCCTATAAGAACTGCTGGTGGATTCCCGACGTATCGCGCCGGGTGATGGCGGCGCGCGGGGTGTTCGGACAGCTCATCTACATCGATTTCGAGCATCAAACGGTGATCGTCAAGCTGTCGACCTGGCCCGACTACACCAATCCCGACCGGTCCAATTACACGGCTCGCGCTTGCCGGGCAATCGCTGCGTCGTTGTAGAGGCGCGCAATAGAGGTTATTGGGGAGGGATGGAACCGCCGATTAGCCACGCCTCTATGGCCAACGCCATTCGCGCGCTTGCCATGGATGCGGTGGAGGCCGCCAATTCGGGCCATCCCGGCATGCCCATGGGCATGGCCGACGTGGCCACGGTGCTGTTTACCCGCCATCTGAAATACGACTCGATGGCTCCCGGCTGGCCTGACCGCGACCGCTTCATCCTGTCGGCGGGTCACGGCTCCATGCTGCTCTAAGCCGTGCTTTATCTCACCGGCTACGCGGATATGACGCTCGACGAAATCAAGCGGTTTCGCCAGCTCGGCGCGCGCACGGCGGGTCATCCCGAATACGGCGCGGCGGGCGGTATTGAGATGACCACCGGCCCCCTCGGCCAGGGACTCGGCGCCGCCGTCGGCATGGCCCTGGCGGAGCGCATGCATAACGCTCGCTTCGGCGACGACCTGGTCGACCATTACACCTATGTCATGGCCGGCGATGGTTGTCTCATGGAGGGCGTCAGCCACGAGGTCATCGACCTCGCCGGCCATCTCAAGCTGGTCCGCCTCATCGTCCTGTTCGACGACAACGGCATATCAATCGACGGCCCGACGTCGCTCGCCACCTCGATGGATCAGCCCGCGCGCTTCGAGGCGGCGGGCTGGGATGTCGCCGCCGTTGACGGCCACGACGCGGACGCTATCGGCAGCGCCATCGCGGCGGCGCGCGGCTCGGACAAGCCGTCCCTGATCGCCTGCAAAACGGTGATCGGTTACGGCGCCCCGGACAAGCAGGGCACCGCCGCCGCCCATGGCGCGGCCCTGGGGGCCGATCAGGTCGCGGCGGCGCGGCGTATCCTGGGTTGGCCCCATGAACCCTTCGAGATTCCACAATCCATCCTCGATGTCTGGCGCCAGGCGGGTGGCGCGGGCCAGGCCGAAAGGCTGCAATGGGAAGCCCGTCTCGTTGCCATGGAGGCCGAGAACCGACTCCTGTGGGAGGAGGGCGTTTCCGGCTCGCTGCCTTCCGAATTCGATGAAATCGTCGAGGCCATCAAGAAGGACTTTACGAAAAGAGCGCCGGCCCTGGCGACCCGCCAGGCGTCGGGCCAAACCCTCGATGTGCTGACCCATGCGAGCCCCAGCCTGATCGGCGGCTCGGCTGACCTGACCGGCTCCAACGGCACCAGAACCAAGGATGCGACACCGATCACGCCCGATGATTACAGCGGCGACTACATTCATTACGGGGTGCGCGAGCACGGCATGGCGGCGGCCATGAACGGCATAGCGCTGCATGGCGGGTTCATCCCCTATGGCGGCACCTTCCTGGTGTTCGCCGATTACAGCCGCCCGGCCATCCGCATGGCGGCGCTCATGGGCCTGCGGGTCATCCATGTCATGACCCACGACTCCATCGGCCTCGGCGAAGACGGGCCGACCCATCAGCCGGTCGAGCATCTCGCGGCTTTGCGGGCAATGCCCAATCTGCTGGTCTTTCGCCCCGCCGACGCGGTCGAGACCGTCGAGGCCTGGGCCTGCGCCCTGGAACATGACACATCGCCGTCGGTGCTGTGCCTGACACGCCAGGCCTTGCCGACCCTGCGCCGGGAGCATACCGACAATAACCTGGTGGCGTTCGGCGCCTATGTGCTGCATGAACCGCCACGTGGGCGCGACGTCACCCTGCTGGCGACCGGCTCGGAAGTCTCCATCGCCATGGACGCCGTCGCTCTGCTCGCCGCCGAAGGGATCGGCGCCGCGGTGGTCTCCATGCCCTGCTGGGAGATGTTCAAGCGCCAGCCCCGTGAGTATCGCCGCGAAGTTCTCGGCAACGGCCCGCGCCTGGGCATCGAAGCGGCAGTTCGTGACGGCTGGGATCAATGGATCGGCAGCGACGGCGTGTTCATCGGCATGGTCGGTTTCGGCGCTTCCGCCCCGGCGCCCGCCCTCTATGAAAAATTCGGCATCACCCCCGAATGGGTGGCCGGCGCCGCCAGCAGCCTGATCTCATAATCCTTCGCCGCCAGGCCCGACGGCAGCGGTTCCATTCGCACTGCACAACGTATATAGTGCAGCGCAGCATAGGCCTTGCCACCAGGCTTGAACCAGAGATCGAGGAGATGCCCGCCATGAGCGTCTCAACCGGCACCCGCCGCTTCTCCGTACGCGACATCGCCAAACGCAAGGGCGGCGCTCCCATCGTCTGCCTGACCGCCTATACGGCGCCGGTCGCCAAGATTCTCGATGGCCATGTCGATCTCCTGCTGGTCGGCGATTCGCTGGCCATGGTGATCTACGGCATGGACAGCACCCAGGGCGTCAGCGTTGACATGATGATTGCGCATGGGCGAGCCGTGGTGCGCGCGACGGAACGCGCCTGCATCGTCATCGACCTGCCCTTCGGCAGTTACGAATCATCCCCCCAGGCGGCCTTCGAGACGGCATCGAAGGTGCTCGCCGAGACTGGCTGCGCGGCCGTCAAGCTCGAGGGCGGCGTGGTCATGGCCGAGACCGTGCGCTTTCTCGTCGGGCGCGGCATAGCGGTGATGGGCCATGTCGGATTGCTGCCTCAATCGGTCAAGGCGTCCGGCGGGTACCGTGTCCACGGCCGCAAGCCGGAGGAAGCCGCGCGAATCCGCGCCGACGCCCGCGCCATCGCCGATGCCGGGGCGTTTTCCATTGTGCTGGAAAACATCGTCGAACCGCTGGGCCGGTCGCTGACCGCAGAGCTCGCCGTACCGACTATCGGTATCGGCGCGTCGCCCGCCTGCGACGGGCAGATTCTGGTGACCGACGACATGGTCGGCGGGTTCACCGATTTCACGCCCCGGTTCGTCAAGAAATATGCTGATGTGGCGGGCGAGATCAGCCGCGCCGCCGGGGCCTATGCCAAGGAAGTCACAGCCCGCCGCTTCCCCGCGCCGGAACACTGCGCGGGGGTCGAGCAAAAGAAGGGCGGGGCCGCCTGAGACCAAGGGCGGGCTGTCGATAACAAATTGAATTGACCGGTTTAGGTAACATGTCAATTGACCGCTTCTGTTGTTGTTGTGCCTGTGGGGTTGTGGGCAACGCACCAGCGTTGTCCATCAAATCCACAGGCCCTGGCCGCGTCGAAGCGTTTCACGCGGCCTCTCTTTCGGTTTTCTCCTTGAACGTTCCGTCGGCGTTGTAGACGGCCAAGCATCTGGGGCCATGGAAGACGGCGAGATGGCCGTCGGGGTATTGATGAACCCTGACCCTGGCCTTGACGTAGTGATGGCGGTGCCGGTCCTCGGGGATCTGCAAGACGAGCCCCTTGTAGCGCACCGTGTTGTCGTTGCCGACGGTCCGCCCCTCCTGAATGCAGAGGATGTCGTCCAGATTGCCGGCGAACGGCACGAAAGCCGATCCGGGTTCCTCGGGCGTAATCGCGAAGCGCTGGTTGTGCTCGGGCAGGAAGGTGTCGCGCAGGAACCGGTTGGCCTCTTCCATGGTGCTGATGCCGGCCAACCTCAACTCCTGGGGCAAGCGCTTTTGCAGGGTGCCGAACATGCGCTCCGAGCGCCCCCGCGCCTCCGGCGAGTAGGCCGCGATCAGCTCGATGCCGAGCTGGGCCAACGCCCGGCCCACCTGCGTCGGGTTGTCCCGGTCCACCTTGCCGCCAGCCTCGCTTGTATGCCAGTAGTGGCTGCCACGGTCGGCGTAAAGGGCGCAGAACAGCCCGTTCACCGAAATCACCTCCGAGAGCCCCCGGAAGGTGCTCATGGTGCCTTCTTCCTCGATGAAAAAGGCGGAGTGAATATCGGACGTGGCGTCGTCCATGGTGACGATCAGGTCCCACCACTGGCCCGGAACCCACTGGTGCGAGGACCCGTCCTGGTGCAGCATCATGCCGGGCAGGGCCCGGCGCGGCCGACGGCGCCGGTGCGCGCCGCGGCGCGGCGCCTTGGTCTTGCGGCCATGGCCCTGCAACGTCAGGCGGACCCAGTTGTAGCTGCGCGTGAAGCCATGTTCCGAAACAAGCTTGTCGAAGAAATGCTTGGCCGTGAAATCGAAATACCGGGTGTCGAACAACTCCAGCACCTCCATCATTGTGTCCACCGGAACCCGGCGCCCCGAAACCTTGCCCAGGCGGCGGTCGTACAACCCTTCCGCCCCGTCGGCATCGAACCGATCCCGCCAGCGCCGGAAGGTGCGTTCCGACATCCCTAAAATCTCCGCCGCTTCCGACTGGCTCAACTCCCGTTTGCTCGCCCGTTCGTAAATCTCCTCGAACTTCATCAATCGTAGTCCTTGTAACTGCTCCGTCCGTCTCATCTCACCCCCTTTCTCCAGGAGGTTCCATAAAACCGGACAGATCACATGTTACATAGACCGGACATATCACTTGTTACTGACATTACGCCATAAGGCGGCCTTGCCCGACGCCTTGCGCGCCGTTACTCTGAACCCTCTCGAATTCTTACCGGATATAGCGTCATGGATGTGTGCAAGGATTTTTGCGCCCTGATCGGCAATACCCCGCTGGTTCGCCTGAACCGGGCGTCGGAGGCGACGGGCTGCGAAATTCTCGGCAAGGCCGAATTCCTCAATCCCGGCCAGTCGGTCAAGGACCGCGCCGCCCTGTCCATGGTGCTCGACGCCGAGGAACGCGGCACCCTGAAGCCCGGCGGTCTGATCGTCGAGGGCACCGCCGGCAACACCGGTATCGGCCTCGCCCTGGTGGCCCGGGCGCGGGGCTATCGCACCATGATCGTCATGCCCGACACCCAGAGCATGGAAAAGCAGGAGACCCTTCGGCTCTGCGGCGCCGACTTAAAACTCGTTCCGGCGCAGCCCTATAAGGACCCCGGCAACTACGTGCGCGTCTCGGAGCGCCTGGCCAAGACCCTGGCCGAGACCGAGCCGAACGGCGTGCTGTGGGCCAATCAATGGGACAACCCGGCCAACCGGGCAGCCCATTACACAGGCACCGGGCCGGAAATCTGGCGCCAGACCGACGGCAAGGTCGATGCCTTCGTCTCGGCAATCGGCACCGGCGGTACCCTGTCGGGGGTCGGCATGTTCCTCAAGGAGCAGAATCCCGACGTGCGTATTATTCTCGCCGACCCGCCGGGCTCGGCCATGTACAGCCATTTCGCCCATGGCGAGCTCAAGGCCGACGGCAGCTCGATCACCGAGGGCATCGGTCAGGGTCGAATCACCCAGAACATCGAAGGCATGCCCGTCGATGACCAGCTTCGCATCAGCGATGAAGAAACCATCGCCGCGATCTTCGATCTCGTCGAACATGAAGGGCTGATCCTCGGCGGCTCGACCGGGGTCAACGTGGCCGGCGCAATCCGCGCCGCCCGCGACCTGGGGCCGGGCCACACCGTGGTCACCATACTGGCCGATTACGGCCATCGCTATCAGAGCAAGCTGTTCAACCCGGCCTTCCTGCGCTCGAAGGACCTGCCGGTACCGGGATGGCTTTCATGATGGGAGCGCGGGCATGACCGTCGAGAAGATTTTCGAACAGGACGCCTACGCTAAGCAGTGCGACGCCACGGTGGTCTCGGCCGGGCCCGAGGGCATCCGCCTCGACCGCACTGTGTTCTACGCCATGGGCGGCGGCCAACCGGGCGATACGGGCATCCTGCGCCTCGAAGACGGCGCGCAAATCGAGATTGTCGATACCCGCAAGGGCAATGATCTTGCTGACATCCTCCATGTTGCCGCCGAGGGCGCCGCTCTGCCCGGCGTCGGCGTCAAGCTGGTGGCCGAACTCGACTGGCCGCGCCGCCATCGCCTGATGCGCATGCACAGCTGCCTTCATCTGCTCTGCTCCCTGGTCGATTGGCCGGTGACCGGCGGACAGGTGAGCGACGGCCGCGGGCGGCTCGATTTCAATGTCGCCGAAGTGAATTTCGATAAACCGACGCTGACCGAGGGGCTAAACCGCCTGATTGCCGAAAATCACCCGGTGGCGTCGCGCTGGATCAGCGAACAGGAACTCGACGATCAGCCGGACCTGGTGCGCACCATGTCGGTGCGCCCGCCGAGCGGCTACGGCCGGGTCCGCCTGCTCCATATCGAAGGCGTCGATCTCCAGGCCTGTGGCGGCACCCACGTGGCGGCGACCGGCGAAATCGGCCCCGTCGAGGTCACCAAGATCGAAAACAAGGGACGTCAGAACCGCCGTGTCGTCGTCGCCTTCGCGCCGGAATAAGGACATAGCTTCATGACCACTGAAGCCCTGGTCGATACCGCCTGGCTGGCGGCCCGGCTCGACGCCCCCGATACGCGCGTCGTCGACGGCTCCTGGCATCTGCCGAACAGCGAACGGGACGGCAAGGCGGAATACGCTGAATGCCATATACCCGGCGCCGTCTATTTCGATATCGACGATATCGCCGAGCGCGATAGCGGCCTGCCCCATACGGTTCCGTCGCCCGAGAAATTTTCAAGCAGGGTGCGCAAACTGGGGCTCGGTGACGGCAGCCGCATCGTCGTCTACGACAGCGGCAACTGGATGGCGGCGGCGCGGGTGTGGTGGATGTTCCGCCTGTTCGGCCACGACGATATCGTGGTGCTCGATGGCGGTCTTGCCAAATGGCGAGCCGAGGGGCGACCGGTCAATGATGAAGCCGTCATGCCCAAGGAGCGTCACTTTACAGCGCGTATGAACAGCTTGATGCTGCGTGACACCGATCAACTCTTGGCCAACATCAAGAGCCCGGGCGAGCAGGTTGTCGACGTGCGTTCGGCGGGGCGTTTCACCGGCGTGGACCCCGAGCCCCGCGCCGGTATGCGCGGCGGCCATATACCCGGCAGTCTGAATCTACCTTATAGCGGCCTGTTCGATGCCGAGACCCGCGAGATGCTCGCGCCCGGCGCCTTGAAGGCGGCCTTCAGCGAGGTCGGCGTCGATCTCGCTAAACCGGTGATCACGAGCTGTGGGTCCGGAGTCACCGCCTGCGTCGCGATCCTGGCACTCCATCTTGTCGGCCACCGCGACCTGTCGCTATACGACGGCTCCTGGAGCGAATGGGGCAGCCGCGATGACACGCCCATCGACTGTTGATATTCGGCCCATGGCGGACGGCGAACTGGCCGCCGTCGAGGCCCTGTGGCGCGCCTGCGACCTTGTGGTCTCCTACAATCCGCCGGCTCACGACATCGCCTTCTGCCGGGCCTCGCCGAACAGCGAGCTGTTCGTCGCCGTCACCGATGACGGCGCCGTGGTCGCCAGCATCATGACCGGCCATGACGGCCATCGCGGCTGGCTCTATTACGTCGCCGTCGATCCGGCCATGCGTGGGGAAAATCTGGGGCGCGAAATGGTCGCCCATGCGGAGGACTGGCTAAGATCCTTAGGCGTGCGCAAGATTAATTTGATGATCCGCGAGACCAACACCGCGGTGCAGGCATTCTACGAACGCATCGGCTATAGCGTCGAGCCGCGCACCGCCATGGCGCGCTGGATCGTCGACAAGCCGTAATGAACGCCTCCGGCCGCTACATTGAGACCACGGTGACCTATCTGGAGATGCGCGAACAGCCGGTCAGGCCGACCACGCCTTCGCCGAGCGGCCGGTCCAAACTCGCCCTGCTGCGCGCCGAAAACCCGACGCTGTCCTTTTATCGCTATCTCTATGGCGCCGTCGGCGTGGATTTGAATTGGACCGACCGTCTGATCCTCGACGACGATGATTTGCGCGCCATCATCCAGCACCCGCTGGTCGAGATTTATGTACTTTATCTGGGCGGGGTCCCGGCCGGCTTTGTGGAGCTTGATCGGCGCCGGGACAACGAAATCGAGCTGGCCTATCTCGGCCTGCTGCCCGAATTCGCCGGGCGGGGGTGGGGTCGATATCTGCTCGATTGGGCGATCCACACCGCCTGGTCTCATGGGCCTGAGCGGCTTTGGCTCCATACCTGCGATCTGGACAACCCACGCGCCCTGCCCCTCTACCAGCGGGCCGGCTTCATCGCCTACGATCAGAAAATCGAAAAGGTCGTTGCGACCGACGCGCTTAGTGCTAGAGAATCTGACTGAGGAACAGCTTGGTCCGTTCGTGCTGGGGGTTGTTGAAGAATTCGTGAGGCTCGTTCTCCTCAACGATCTCGCCCTCATCCATGAACATCACCCGGTCGGCGACGGTCTTGGCGAAACCCATCTCGTGGCTCACCACGATCATGGTCATGCCGGTGGCGGCGAGTCCGACCATGACGTCGAGAACTTCCTTGATCATTTCCGGGTCGAGCGCCGAGGTCGGCTCATCGAACAGCATGATCTTGGGGTTCATGCAGAGCGACCGGGCGATGGCGACGCGCTGTTGCTGGCCACCCGAGAGCTGGCCCGGAAACTTGTTGGCCTGTTCGGGAATCTTGACCCGCTCAAGATACTTCATGGCGTTTTCTATGGCTTCGACCTTGGGTATCTTGCGAACCCAGATCGGCCCCAGGGTGAGGTTTTCGAGAATGTTGAGATGGGGGAACAGGTTGAAGCTCTGGAACACCATGCCCACTTCGCTGCGTATGTGGTCGATGTTCTTTAGATTCTTATCCAGGATCATATTGTCGACGACAATCTCGCCTTCCTGATGCTCCTCGAGGCGGTTGATGCAACGAATGAGGGTCGATTTTCCCGACCCCGAAGGACCGCAGACGACGATCCTCTCTCCCTTGTGGACCAAGAGATTGATGTCCTTGAGGACATGGAAATCGCCGTACCATTTATTGACCTTTGTGAGCTCGATGATGACTTCAGCCGAAATGGCGGAGGCCAATTGGTCTTGGTGGTTATCCTGCGCTTCCACGGATGTCATTCTTCTCTCCCCTGGGAATCCTGAATTGTTTTTGGCCGGATTGAATTCGGCCGGATCAATGCTTCTCGCCGGCTGAAAGTTTGACTTCCAGATGCCGGCTGTATTTCGACATAATGAAACAGATGATAAAGAACAGGATCGCGCCGAACATTAGCGGTTCCTTGTGAAGCCCGCGCCATGGAATGTCCTGGCTGGCCGCGCGCAGCATGCCCAGGATGTCGAACAGCCCGATGATCGACACCAGGGTGGTGTCCTTCAACAACCCGATGAAGCTGCCGACGATGTTGGGAATCATATGTTTTAGGGCCTGGGGCATGACCACGAAACCCATCGTTCCCCAATAGCCGAGGCCGACGGTATGGGCGGCCTCGTACTGGCCCTTGGGAATGGCCTGCAGGCCGGCGCGAACGGTCTCGGCCATGTAGCAACCGGAAAACAGGCAAACCGCGATGATCACCTGAACCAGTTTATTGAGGACGAAGCCTTCGGGCATGAACAGCGGGAACATGGTGGTCGCCATGAAGAGCACGGTGATCAACGGCACCGAGCGGAACAGCTCGATGAACGCCGTGCTGAGTACCCGGATAACAGGCAGTCTGGATCGCCGGCCGAGCGCCAGGAATATACCCAAGGGAAGCGCCGAGGCGATGCCGATTCCCGATATCACCAGGGTGAGGAACATGCCGCCCCATTTGGACCAGCGAACCGCCTCGAGAGTCCACCCCATCTGCAAGACGAAGACCACGGCAAAAGTCGCTGCGAGAATGGCGAGAAGCGTATTGCGCTGGTTCGCTTCAGACGCCACATCCTTGCCCAGCAACTGGATCAGGTATTGTGGCAGGCTGCGGCCGCTGGACATTCCGATAACCGCATGCAGGGTATTGCCGATCAGGCAAAGCATCGCGCTGCTAACCATAAACTGCATGAAGAGGCCCTTCTCGCCGCCAGCGAAGAGATAACCGGCGAGGAAGGGATAGAGGAACACCGTGGACATGCCGATCCAGATCTTATCCTTGACCCGGGGAAGCCACGGCGGCGCCATCCACAGGATCAGCATCAAGCCGCCGAGATTGACCCGCCACAACTCGACCCTCGGATAGCGGCCGTAGATAAAGTTTTCTATCCACGCAATGACGCCGGCCCAGCAGGCGCCACTGATATGGATATCGAAGCATTCACGGCGGTCTTTGGCGACCCACACGGCATCGGTGATTCCCCAAACCCACAACCCCTTCACCGACACATAGACGATGTAGATCGAGATGATGGTGAGAATGGCGTTGCCAAAGGAAGAAAAAAGATTCTTGTGCAACCACCCTAAGAACGACGTTTCTGACAGGGGGGCGTTCCTCGATGCTGTTTGTTTAGCTTGCACAAAAGCCATGATCAGCGCTCCACCAGTTGGACGCGTTTATTGTAAATGTTCAACAGGCCCGAAATGGAGAGGCTGATGAACATGTAGAAGGCCATGGTCATGCCGACCATTTCGACCGCGTAGCCGGCCTGGTTCAAGGCCGTCTGCATGAACAGCGCGACCAAATCCGAATAGCCGATGGCGATGGCCAACGAGGAATTCTTGACCACGTTCATCCACAGGCTGATCATCGGCGGAACGATAGCGCGCATGGCCTGGGGAATGATGATCAAGGCCATCGCCCGGTTCGGTTTGAGGCCGATCGCCAGCGCCGCCTCGGTCTGTCCCTTGTTCACCGAGAGGATGCCGGCGCGCACGGATTCGGCGAGATGCGCCGCGTGATAGATAGTCAAGGAGAGCAGCAGCGCCAGGAAAGACGGCGGCAGGCTGAAGCCACCCTGGAAGTTGAACCCCTGGAGCGTCGGAATATCCCAACCGAGCGGCGATCCGGTGATCAGATAGATGGCCCCCGGCAGGAGCACCAGCAGGGCGATGGATGCCGAGACGATCGGAAATTGCTTGCCTGTGTCGTCTTGGCGCTTATGCGCCCAACGTCTGAGAAAGAATATGCCGACGATGGTGGCGACAAAGGTGGCGGTCGTCATCCAGAAGAGATCGCCCGGCACCGGCCATGCCATATACAGGCCGCGATTGTTGAGGATCAAAACCTCCGCGCCGCCGGAAAGATCGATGCTGTTCTTGACCCTGGGCAGGATATTGAAGACCGCGACATACCAGAAAATGATCTGCAGCAGCAGCGGAGTGTTGCGAATGATTTCTACAAAGGCCAGCGCCAGCCGGGCGACCAGCCAATTGGAGGAAAGCCTTAAAACACCGACAATGAATCCGAAAAAGGTGCTGGCGACGATCGCGAAGCCCGAGACCAGAAGGGTATTGAGGCAGCCGATCAGGAAGATGCGGCCGTAGGTTCCCACGCCGGGCTCGTATTCGATGAGCTTGAAGTCCGTATCGAAGCCGGCGGTAGAGTTGATGAACCCGAAGCCGGTGTTCATGCCGCGCACTTCGAGATTATAGGCGGTGTTCGAAATGAGGTACCAAGCGAGCCAACCGACGGCGCCAGCCGTCACAATTTGATAGAAGGCCGAGCGCACGCGCTCGTCGTTGAAGAAATCGAACTTTTCTTTCGGCTTGACGCGCGCCGTTGCTTTATCGGTATCGCTGACGGCCATGATAATAGGACCCTGATCTGTCGCGCAGACTCAACCCGAAAAAAATGGCGCCCAGCCCATATTCGGGACCGGGCGCCATGGGATAATCCTAGCGGAACGGCGGGGCGTACATCAGCCCGCCCTTGGTCCACAGGGCGTTCGCCGACCCGGCCCGGCCGATGCCGATGCCTAATTTACCGCCGCCCATATAGGCTTCGTAGATTTCGCCGTAATTGCCGACTTCCTTGATGATGTTGTAGGCCCAATCCTTGCTCAGGCCTAAACCCTCATGCAGGTTGCCTTCGACGCCGAGCATGCGGCGCACCGAGGCGTTTTTCGAGTTGGCGCGCATATCGTCGACGTTGGCCTGGTTGACGCCGAGCTCCTCGGCGTTGATCAACGTGTAGACCGTCCATTTGACGATGTCGAACCACTGGCCGTCACCCTGCCTCACCGCCGGAGCCAGAGGCTCTTTGGAGATGGTCTCGGGCAAAATGACGTGGTCGTCGGGATTGGGGAACGCGGCCTTGTTGGAGGCCAGCCCCGACTTGTCATTGGTCAGCGCGTCGCAACCGCCGTTAAGATAGGTGTCGTTGCGCACGTTGCCGTCCTCGAACGTGACCGGGTTGATGTTAAGATCGTTGACCCGGCTGAAGTCCGCCAAGTTCAACTCGGTGGTCGTGCCGGTCAGCACGCATACGGTGCCACCCTTGAGGTCCAGGGCGCTGGTGATGCCGCTGTCCTTGGGCACCATGAAGCCCTGGCCGTCATAGAAATTGACCGCCGTGAAGTCGAGACCTAGCTGGGTGTCGCGAAGCAACGTCCAGGTGGCTGTCCGCGACAGAAGGTCGGACTCGCCGTTGGCCAGCGCGGTAAAGCGAACCTGAGAGCTGACCGATTGAATCTCCAGATTTTTCTTGCTTCCGAAGATCGCCGCGGCAACAGCCTGGCAGATCGAAACGTCGCTGCCGTACCAATCACCGTCGGAATCGAGATTATAGAAGCCGGGGCCTGGCGGGCCGACCTGGCACCGCAGATGACCGCGTTTCTTGACGATTTCGAGGGTGCTTTGCGCCTGAGCGACGGTCGACCCCACAAAGGCCATAGCGGCAACTACCGCGACCGATGTAAAAAGTGTCTTGAGTTTCATACTGTATTCTCCCTGTTAACTCCATGACGCAAAGAACAAGAATGAGCTTCATTCACGTTCGTACGCCATCTATGAACTCACGTTAGCCGCTCATTTCCCATACCGCAATAGGCTTGGGAAAAAATCACGGCCAATCCAATAGCAATGTTAATCGATCGGTTCGATTTTGTCGGCGGCGCACTCGAATCGTTTGTTTATCGCCGTGGGACGGGTCAGCATAAACTGGGCATGAATAGCTTCGGCGCGCGCCTTGCTCGCCAGGCAGAATTCCTCGTTTTCATAAGGAAACGGGCCCCATCCTTCGCTTGCCTTGCCCGGAACCCATCCTCCATCGACCAGGAAAAACACCACCAGTAGAAATTTCATAACATCAACAAACCGCCTGCCCCTCTGGTCAACTGCCCGCCTCTACAGCCTTCCAATACTCGACATTCAGCTTGCTGATCAAGCGATCATGCAAGGATGACAGGCATTGACGCAACGTCATCATGCCTGACAGCGTGATCCGGTAGCAGCGCTCGAAGCCGGTTTCGACCATGGCATAACCGGATACATTCGATGCCAGTTCGACGCCGCCCCAGACTTCATCGCGCTGGGCTTCGCTGGCCCGCCCCCTAAGGGGTAGCGCATTGATAAGCTGCGCGGTCTGCCGGGCCGCGTCTACCCGCTCGCCGCCACGGTCGATAATCGACGCCGCGACCACGCGCAACGGTCCCGTCGCCTGGGCGATATCGAATTGCGTATGGGGTGTGCGGGCATTCGGGTTTGCCAGGGGGATGAGCGTGGCTCGCTCACCGACGGTAACCTGCACGGAAGCCAACTGGTTTTCCTTGAGAAAGGACACCGGAACACTCATACGGACCGCCGAGCGGCCCCGCGCCGAGGCGATCTCGAGCAATCCGCTTGCCTGGAAGCGGACCGTTAGACCGTCTTCCCGCACCCCCTCAACGATCAGGGTCTTGGGGTCATGGATGTAATAGACCGTGCCCTGGATAGGTGGCTTGCGATTTTGTTCGATACAATAGGATGTAAACTCGGCGCCGCATTGCCCGCGCTCGCATTGCAGGGAAATCGGCTCCAAGCTGGCGATGAGGCCGAGTATCTGCGGCTCGGCCGAAGCCCGCGACAGGCCCATCAGAGAAAAGGCAACCAACGCGGCAGAGAAAAGAAGTGCTCTAGACATGATTCCGGTTTCTCCTATACGAGCGGGGAACTATAGCATGGGCGGCTTGGGTTGTCCGGGATGATCCGTCACATCTTCGTGTAAATCAGGCTGTCAGCCGGTCGCGGTCATTTTCTCCGTAATAACTCGTTCCTTGGGGAATCGTATCGTCACCGTGGTTCCAACATCGATTTCACTTTCCAGCCCCAATGTACCGCCGTGCATTTCAACGAGGGCCTTGGATAAAGACAAGCCGAGCCCGGTGCCCTCGTATTTGCGGTTGAGAGCGCTGTCGATCTGCTGAAACGGGGCTAGAACCTTGGGTATATCCGTCAATGCTATGCCAATCCCCGTATCGATAATCTGAAATACGTAGCCATCGTCGGGGCTGGACCAGCCCTTAATCGTGACGCTTCCATCGGGAGGCGTGAATTTGATGGCGTTGGATAGAAGATTGATCAGGATTTGCTTGAATTTGCGTACATCGACGAACATGTCTGGCAGGTTGTCATCCAGATCATTATAAATTTTCACATTTCCCTGGTCGGCCCTTGGCCTGACCATATTCAGGCAGGATTGAATCGCCTTGACCACGTCGCTGCGCTCCTCGATGAGTTCAGCTTGGCCTGTTTCAATCTTCGAGATATCGAGAATATCATTGATCAGTTCCATCAGATGCGCTCCGGATTTGTTGATGTCCTTCGCGTATTCAAGATATTTCTGACTGCCGATCGGGCCGAGCATTTAGCTCGCCATGATATGGGAAAAACCGATGATCGCATTCAACGGGGTACGGAGTTCATGGCTCATATTGGCGAGGAATTCCGATTTGCTGCGATTGGCCATCTCGGCCGTCTCTCGCGCTTCAATATACACAGTCTCGGCCCGCTTCAACTGCGAGATATCGGTGGCGATCGAGCCGATGCCGTTTATGTTTCCGGCGGCGTCACGCAGAGGAAATTTGAAAAACAGCAACGTGCGCAGACTGTCCCCGACGGTGATCTGTTCTTCGCTCTCGGTTGGATCGCCGGACACAAGCACCGTGGCGTCATGAGCGCTGATCAAGTCGGCCAATTGGCTATCGAAGATATCATGGGCGCAGAGTCCCCTGGCCTCCTCGTTGGTTATTCCGAAGATTTTTTCGTAAGCCGGATTCAACAGGAAATAACGCCCCTCCATATCCTTTAAGGCAATCGCATTCGGTGAATGATCGAAGAAGACCCTCATGAGAGCCTCGCTCTCCACCAAGGCCGTTTCAGCGGTTTTCCGCGCGGATATGTCCATGGTTGAGATGACCACCCGGGACCAGTCATCATCCAGGTCGGCAAGAACCATGGCCCGGGTGTGGGCCTGCACCGGCGAGCCGTCGTATTTCTTTTCCTCGGCCTCGTATTCGCAAGCCGTCTCACCGGCCCGGAACGCCAGGATCACGTCGAGAAAACCGCTAAGCTCGTCCTCCGTGGTCAGATCATCCCATCGATCCAACAGCATCTCCACACCGGGCGCGCCGTAGATATCGATCACGCCACCGCTGATGAGCTTGGCCTGGGGAAGTTTATAAAGCGCGATCAACGCGTCGGGGTGCAGCTTGAAATAGTCGCGAAAATCCGCAACACCCTGACCGGCCAGGTCATCGAGCATGGCCTTGGCCGCCGACCAATCCTCAACCCAGATGCTGAGTGGTGACTTATCGAAAATTTCACCAAAGCGCTTCTCGCTGGCCCTTAAACCATCCTCGGCGCAAGCCGCCCGGCGGTGCACAAGCAGCAGCTCATCGATGAGCTGCTGCTTGGTCATGGTCTCAAACGCCGTTTTCTTAAGATCAGGCATAGTTTCCCCGGTAAAAATCACGCCGGGGCCGCACGAAGCGGAAACTCCCCAGATCATCGCATAAATCTATCTGACAGTGATTAACGGCTTACTAATATGTTGTTTATTCAACGATGTGCCGCCCAAGGGTCGATCACCGCAAATCAGGGCAAGATTTTTATATTTTCACCCCCTAGGATTGAACTTCCGCAACCGATACCGGAAAAGAGTGAACGCGAAGCGTCATGAAAGATAAAAGCGCCATGAAGGAAGCTACCACCATCGCCACGGTCGGGCTCGACCCCTTTGCCAATCACGGCGTCGTTAATCCGCCAGTCTATCATGCCTCGACGATCCTGTTTCCCACCTTGGCCGACTGGCTGGCGTCACGGGCGCCAGATTACGCGGGCGTTCGCTATGGCCGTGCCGGCACGCCGACCACCTTCGCCCTACAGGAGGCCGTCGCCGAAATCGAAGGCGGTGACCGCTGTATCGTCACGGCCAGCGGCGCCGCCGCGGTGACCACGGTGCTGTTATCCTTCGCCGCTGCCGGTGAGCATGTTCTGGTGGCCGATACGGTCTATGGGCCGACCCGCCGCGTCTGTCAGGAACTACTGCCCCGTTTCGGCATCGACGTCACCTTCTACGATCCCATGATCGGCGCCGGCATCAGTGAATTGATGCAGCCGAAGACAAAGCTGGTCTACCTCGAATCACCCGGCACCATGTCCTTCGAGGTCCAGGACGTGCCGGCAATCACCGCCGCGGCCCACGCGGGCGGAGTCGTAACAGCGCTCGATAACACATGGGCTTCTCCGTTATTTTTCAAACCGTTCGAACATGGTGTTGATGTCTCTATACAATCTCTAACAAAATATGTCGGTGGCCATTCCGACATCATGTCCGGGGCCATCACCATGACCGAGGCGGTCTATCCGATGATCCAGCCAAACACGGTGATGCTCGGCGGCTGTCCGGGGCCGGACGATTGCTATCTCGCCCTCAGAGGGCTGCGCACCATTGGTGTGCGCATGCCCCGGCACCAGGAGACGGCCCTGACCCTGGCCAACTGGCTACAGGGCCGCCCCGAGGTCAGCCGCGTCATGCATCCGGCCCTGCCCGATCACCCGGGCCATGAATTCTGGAAGCGCGATTTTAGCGGCTCCAGCGGGCTCTTCGGCTTGGTTCTCAAGCCCCTGTCACAAACCGCCCTGGCCGCCATGCTCGACGAGATGAAGCTGTTTCACATGGGCGCGTCCTGGGGCGGCTTCGAGAGCCTGGTGATTCCCAGCTCCCTGGTAGAAATGCGCACGGCGACCCACTGGGACGACCCCGGCCAGGTCTTGCGCCTTCATGTCGGGCTCGAGGATGTCGATGACCTGAAAGCCGATCTTGAAGCCGGTTTCGAGCGCCTTACGCGCGCCTCCTGATGAGCCTGGTGGCGGCGAACAGCAGCACAGCCGCGATCACAATGGATGGACCGGCCGGACTGTCCCACATCAGCGATCCATAGAGACCGCCAGCCACCGAGAGGCCGCCGATCAGGCAGGCGCCCAGGGCCATTTGTTCCGGCGTCGACGCCAGGGCGCGCGCCGCCGCCGCCGGGATGATCAGCAAAGAGGTGATCAGCAACAGACCGACCAGCTTGAGACCGACGGCGATGACCACGGCGAGCAGGATCATGAAGATAAGCGCCGCGCGATCAACCGCGACGCCTTCGACCTGTGCGAGTTCCTCATGGACGGTGGCCGCCAGCAAGGGGCGCCAAATAGCCGCCATGACGCCGAGTGCGAGGGCCCCTCCGCCATAGATCCAGGCCAGATCGCCCCAGGTCACCGCCAGGATGTCGCCGAACAGGTAGGCCAGCAGGTCGATGCGCAGGGTTTCCTGAAAGGCGATGACGATCAGCCCGAGAGCCAGGGCGCCGTGAGCGACAATACCGAGCAGCGTGTCGTCCGGCAGGGCGGACCGCCGCCGACCGCTCAGGGCGAGGGCGGCAATCACGCAAACGGTCATGATGGCCAGGGTGACATTGACCTCAAGCAGCAATCCCAGGGCGACGCCGAGCAGGGCGGAATGGGCCATGGCGGCGCCGAAATAAGCCATCCGCCGCCACACCACGAAGGCGCCCATGGGGCCGGCGACCAGGGCGATGGCAATGCCGCCGAGCAAGGCGCGGAGGAGAAAATCAGCCATGAGAGTTATCGTCTGGGGAATGCGTCACCACCTCGCCGTCCGTGCCGTGGTGGTGATCGTGCCGATGGGTGTAGACGGCGAGCTCGCCCATGGCCAGGGGGCCGAACAGCTCGATATAGGCTGGATGGCGGGTCACCGTCTCGGGATGTCCGGTGCAGCAGACATGATGGTTGAGGCAGACCACGGTGTCGGTCGAGGCCATCACAAGATGCAGATCGTGAGACACCATCAGCACGCCGCAGCCCCGACGGTCGCGGATGCCGGTGATCAGCTTGAAGAGGTCGGCCTGGCCGGTCATATCGACCCCTTGGGCGGGTTCGTCGAGAACCAGCAGGTCGGGCTCGCGCAGCAGGGCGCGCGCCAGCAGCACCCGCTGCATCTCGCCGCCGGATATTTTCTGGATCGGTGAGTCGGCGAGGCGGTCGACCGCCACTTCACCGAGCGCCGCCAAGCGCGCCTTTCGCGTCGCCGTCCCGCCCCCCAGGCGGAGGAAACGGTCGACGGACAAGGGCAAGGCGTCATCGATAACCAGGCGCTGCGGCATATAGCCGATGCGCAGGCCGGGCCGTAGAAAAACCCGCCCGCGATCCGGCTCAAGCAGGCCAAGCACCAATCGCACCAGGCTCGATTTGCCGGAGCCGTTCGGCCCGATGAGTGTGACAATCTCGCCCTCATGGACGGTCAGATCGACATGGTCCAGCACCGGATTGCCCCCATAGGCCAGATCGACGCCGTTGGCCTCGGCCAGGACCGCCCCCGGCGTCATGGTGATGGTTCTTGGGGCGAGGGTTCTTGGCAGGCCGGGCAGAGCCCGCGTAATTCGATGGTCTGCTGTTCGATGACGAAACCGCTGTGCGAAGCGCTTTGCGCCACGGCCTCGCCGATGGCGTCGTCGTTGACCTCGGCGGCCCCGCCGCAGCGGTTGCAGATCAAGAAATGTCCGTCATGGGGCTCGCCGGGCGCCACGCAGCCGATGAAGGCGTTGAGAGATTCGATGCGATGGATGAGGCCGTTCAGCCGCAGAAATTCCAGCGCCCGATAGACCGTCGGCGGCGCCGCGCGGCGGCCTTCCCGCTGCAGCTCCTCAAGAATGTCATAGGCACCGCGCGGTTGATGGCCGCGCCACACCAGTTCCAGCACGCGCCGCCGGAGCGCGGTCAGCCGCGCCCCTTGCCGTTCGCATATCCTGGTCGCCACATGGAGCGCTGTCTCGACGCAATGTCGATGATCGTGAGCGCCGCCGGAAAAGGAATGATTCTCTCTCACCGATGATGCCAAAGCAGACCTCTTTCCGGTTTAGGATTCAGGTTGACCTCATTTGGTTATATTATAACATTACAAAATGCCAAATAACAATTTTTCCTTCAAAATCACCCGCCCCTCCCGAACCGCCGCCTTCGCCGCCTTCGCAGCATGGGCCGTGCTGTCGGTTTTCCTGCCAGCAACGGCAGGGGCCGGCGCGCCTTCCGTGGTGGTCAGCGTCAAGCCGCTGCACGCCATCGTCTCGGCGGTGATGGACGGGATCGCCCAGCCTCGGCTTCTGGTCAAGGGCGCCGCCTCGCCCCATGATTACGCCATGCGTCCGTCGGACGCCGCCGCCCTGAACGACGCCGACCTGATCGTCTGGATCGGCGAAGTCTTCGAGACATTCCTCGCCAAGCCCCTCGAAGCCCTCGCCGGCAACGCCGAAGTGGTAACCCTGATCGAGCTTGCCGGCGCCGATGGGGATCCGCACATCTGGCTCGATCCGGCCATTGCCCTCAAGATCGCCGAACGGGCCGCCGCTGTCTTGAGCCGCCTCGATCCCGACAACCGCGACCGCTACCAATCCAACACAGCCGATTTAGCGGCCCGCCTCGATCTGCTGGATAGCGAGCTGCGCGTCACCCTGGCGCCGGTCGTCGACCGCCCTTACCTCGTGTATCACGACGCCTATGGCTACTTCGAACGGCGCTACGGTCTGACCAAGGCCGGCGCGGTGACGATCAACCCCCAGAACAAGCCGAGCGCGAAACGCATCGTCGCCCTGCGGGAAACCATCCGCGCTAGCGGCGCGCGGTGCCTGTTCGGAGAGCCCCAGTTCTCCGCCCCCCTGCTCGACACCCTGGTCGAGGGCGGCGACGCGCGGATCGGGGTGCTTGATCCCCTCGGCGCGGCGATCCCACCCGGTCCCGAAGCCTATTTCACCCTCATGAAAAACCTCGCGGAAGACTTGCGGGCCTGCATCGAGGCGGATTGAAAACTTCACGCTACGTGAAGTATGGTGGCCACCTCATGTGAATTGTCCGAAATTCGGAGGGGCGGCATAGTCCGGCCATGGTGAAGACAAATCCTCCCAGAGTAGCGGTCGGCGGACGGCTCAAGCAGGCGCGCGAGGTGCTCGGCTTGAGCCAGGCCGATGTCTGCCGGCGCGCAAACGTTACGGCAAATGCCTATAACCAATGGGAAAAGGGACGGCGGCTGATCAATCTGTTCGACGCCATGACGCTCGCCGACGTGCTGAACTTCACCCTCGACTGGCTCTACCGTGGCGCTCGTGAGACACAGACCACGCCGGACAAAACGACCGCCGCTGGGTGGTCGGAAGCGACCTCCGAGCAGTTCGTCGATTTCGGCGATTATTTCGTGCCCGAGCGGCAGGCGCAGATTGAGACCATTTGCAGTCTCATCCCCGACTCTCGTCATCCTCATGTGGTCGAGCTGTGCTGCGGCGAGGGTCTCTTGAGCGCCGCCCTGCTCGCCCATCATCCCGACATCACGGTCCACGCCTATGACGGATCGCCGATCATGCTGACCAAGACGGCGCAGCGGCTCGACGGTTTCGCCGGCCGCTACACCACCCGCGAAATCGATATCGCCGCCATGGATTGGCGCCGCTTCCCCTGGCCGGTGCGGGCCTTCGTCTCTTCCCTGGCGATTCATCATCTCGACGGCGCGGGCAAGCAAAAGCTGTTCGCGGATCTCGCCGCCGCCCTGGCCCCCGGCGGCGCCCTGGTCATCGCCGATCTCATCGAGCCCGAGACACAGCGTGGCCGGGAGGTAGCGGCCCGCGGATGGGACCAGGCGGTGCGCGCCCGCGCCCTCGAACTCGACGGCAATGAGAAAGCCTATGAATTCTTCCGTGACGACGCCTGGAACTATTACAGCGACCCCTCGCCCGACCCCATCGACCAGCCCTCGGCGCTTCTCGACCAGCTCAAATGGCTCGAGGACGCCGGCCTGGAAAACGCCGATGTCCACTGGCTGAAGGCGGGCCACGCCATCTTCAGCGCCGTCAAACCGGGCTAAGGTAAGACGTGGCTGAATTCACTCTTACCGACGCCGAGCGTCGGCGCAGCATTATCGTCGTCGTCGCCACGGTGTCGATCGTCGCCGTGACTCTCGGGCTGACCTGGCCGCTGCTCTCCCTGATCCTCGAATCGCGCGGGGTCGGCGCAACGATGATTGGTCTGTCCTCGGCGAGTCAGACCCTGGCGATACTCTTCATCATGCCCCTGGCGCCGTCGATCCTCGCCCGTTTCGGGACCATCGGGCCGATCCGCGTCTGTATCGCGGTCATCATCGCGGCGTTAATGTTATTACCAGCAACATCAAATCTTTACGCCTGGTTCCCGATCCGATTTTTTCTCGGAATGGCCATCGAAATCCTGCTCATTGCCTGCGATGTCTGGGTCAATCAGGTGGCCGAGGAGAAGACCCGGGGCCGGGTCATCGGGATCTACGGTTTTGTCCTGACCGGCGGCTTCGCCGTCGGCCCGATGATTATCAATCTCACCGGCATCGAGGGCTGGGCGCCATTCCTGGCGGGCGCCGCGATCATCGGCCTGGGGGCGCTTCCCCTGGCCTGGGCGCGCGGCCTGACGCCGCCCATCGAAGGCCGCCCCAAGGGCCGCCTGTTGAGCTATCTGCGCATGGCGCCGACGCTCATGGTGGCCGGCCTCATGTACGGCCTGGTGGACAGCTCCATTCTATCGTTTCTGCCGATCTACGGGCTCGGCTTCGGCTTCGATCAGGCCACGGTGGTGACCATGCTGACCGTATTGATCCTGGGCTCCGTGGTATCGCAGCTTCCCCTCGGCTGGCTGGCCGATCATGTGGGCGGGGGGCAGATGATCATCGGCTGCACGGTCTTCACCCTGCTGCCCGCCGTGGCGTTGCCGTTCGTTCTCGATACGCCGTGGCTGATGTGGCCCGTGCTGGCGGTCTGGGGCGGCGCCCTGGGCGGCTTCTATACGATCGCCATGGTGACCATCGGACGGCGCTTCAAGGGCGCTGATCTGGTCGCCGTCAACGCCGCCTTCGTGGTTTTCTGGGGTTTGGGCGCGATTACCGGCCCGGCGGTCACCGGCGGCGCCATCGAGGCCTGGGGCCTCAACGCCATGCCCATGGTCGTCGCCGTCTGCTGTCTGCTTTATCTGCCCCTGGCGATCATACGACTCAAGTCGGGCCCTGGGTCGCGAAACTCATCAACTGCATGAGGCGGCCGTTCTCGATCGAATTGCCGAAAGGCTCGGCCGGCGCATGCCACATCCACGGCCGGTAAATGACCAGCCTGTTAAAGCGCATGGGCACCATCATCAGATGCTCCCATTTCGAGGGGTCATTGCCGTCCTTTTCCAGCAGATCCAGGATGCTCGTCGCGCCATAGTCGTTCAGTTCCTTATCGGTCTGCGGCGTCCTGTCGAGGCCCAGGCCCTTATGGCGAAACAACGACGTACCGCCCTGGCATTGTTCCGGCAAATTCAGATAGATCACCCCGACCCATTGCTGGCTGGTCGCATCTACATGGACGCCGAAGCGGCCTTGTTCGCCCTCAAGGGTAATGCGGAAGAAGCCATGCAGGGATTTCGGGTCGGTTGAGCCGACGGCGGGTTCGGAAAGGATATGCGACATCACCCGGTCGAGGCCGGGAACGATATGGTTCTCGGATGAATTTCGTCCGGGAAAGGTACGCTTGACGGAGATTTCCGGATAATCGCAGCTCAGCGCGACCTTACGAATTTCATGGGGGTTCGGGTAGAATTCGTCAACGATGATGAGGGATTGATACATAGGTCTTTTCGACTGACAGGAGGATGGGTCCGGGTGGCATTTCGGTCCCGATATATATAGCGAAACGCCCCGATCAGAAACAACCTTTGTTATAGGCCGGCACGTCCTGGGCGCCGCTGCTCATTGCTGCTCGGGCCGGATCAGGAAACCAATGGCAAGCGAGCCCTGGATTCTATACTCTGTAAAAAAAAGGCGAGGGTGTCATGCTCGATGGCTGAAGACCGCCTCACGCGGAAACTGACGGCTATTCTTTGCGCCGATGTAGTGGGCTATAGCCGACTCATGGGGGGCGACGAGGAGGGAACCCATCGCCGGCTCAGCGGCCATCTCGACACCTTCTCTCAGACAATCAACGACTTTAGCGGCACGGTCGTGAACTATGCCGGCGACGCTGTGCTCGCCGAATTTCCGAGTGTCGTCCGCGCCCTGGAATGCGCCATTACGGTGCAGGAGCTGTTACGGAAAAATAATTCCAATCAGTCCGAGGATAACCGGCTCGATTTCCGCGTCGGCATCAATCTCGGCGACGTCATCGTCGCCCGTGACGATATCTTCGGCGATAGTGTGAACATCGCGGCCCGGCTTGAAAACCTGGCTGTTCCGGGTGGCATATGCATCTCCGAACGAGTCTATGCCGATGTCGTCGGTAAGCTCGACTGCGGCTTCGAATATCTCGGCGAAAAAAACGTCAAAAACATCGATCGCCCGGTCAAGGTCTACAGGGTGCTGATCGGCGAAAAGCAGATCACCCGGGTGGCGATACGAGTTAAATACCGACGCGCCATAAACATGTCGACCGCTGCCGCGCTTATAGCGGTCATCGCTGTCGCCGGATGGTTTGTTGCCTCCCGTACGGCCGAGGACGGGCCGGACGCAACGTCAACCGCCATGACGCTGCCCGACAAGCCGTCGATTGCCGTGCTTCCCTTCAGCAACATGAGCGGCGATCCCGATCAGGAGTATTTCAGCGACGGCATTACCGAAGACCTGATCACCGATCTCTCCAAGGTGTCAGGCCTGTTCGTCATCGCCCGCAACTCCTCCTTCGCCTACAAGGGTCAGAACATCAATATAAAGGACGTGGCGCGCGCCCTCGGCGTCCGCTACGTGCTGGAG
>ERZ813253.32-NODE-32-length-61053-cov-7.164823_pt1 | contig 61053 bp, 73 predicted proteins | sample MGYA00520893_ERZ813253 | MGnify/ENA primary metagenome ERZ813253 (study PRJEB31669, sample SAMD00080414) | marine metagenome | biome: oceanic hadal pelagic zone biome; feature: marine hadalpelagic zone; material: sea water | place: Pacific Ocean:Izu-Bonin Trench...
AAAAAGACTTGATGATGTACGATTAGTTATACTATCTAATATTAGTACAGCAGTTTACAAGATCATTACAGAAAGTACAATACAAATTGGTCTGAATAGATATTATTTTTTGATCAAGTAATCAAATTCTTCCTCGATTGTGGGCAGTTCATATCAAATGTTTAATCTTGGAATTGTTAATATACTAAGACTAATTCCTAAAATTATGAAATATTGTCTTAGTTGTTTAACACCGATTAATAGATATTTAAAAGAAGAGTATTGCGCTATTTGTAAAAGAGATAAAGCTCTCAAACAAAACTCTACAGCTTAAGACTAATTTTCTAGTTAAACTATCAAATAGTATTTTTGCATTAGCATTTTTTTTGTTATATCTTTGAGGTCTAGTTGTTGATCAATTGTTGCTGATGCAACAGCATTTCCTATGCTGATTAGTTTTTACTTATCTTAATGTGGACTTTTTCGCCTTTGTTAGAATTATTTTGATAAATTGTTCTGGTTTTGTAGCCTTGTTTTTGAAGGCATCCGTCCAAAATAGAAATCCAAAGTAGCGAATGGCCACTATTTAGTTTTGACTCAATTGTAATGTTTTTGGTATTTGCTTCAAAATTCACATGTCCTGAGCATGTTATCTGCATTATTGCATCCATTATCTCTATAATATCATCAAGGGATTTTGGCTTTAAATTAATTCCATTTTTTTCCAATAGTTTGAACATGTCAAATTCAGGTTTTTTTGATATAATTGTAGAATTTAGAATATACATCAAACCAGTTTCATTAACTGTTTTTATTATTTTGTAAATTTCCTGTGCTTCTGCTTTTGTCATGTCTGCAAGAGCTCTAGTTTTTATTGCGTTCTTCCAGATATTAGAAAATACTTTTTCCTGATTACTCCCAAGAATTTCAGTTGACGAAAAAATTGCTCCTTTTCCATTATTATTATTTATCATTAACAATTCAGTCTCATCAAAAATAAAGCAATTTTGAGTAATTTCTGATGCTCTAATCTCAATCCCTTCCGGAATTGTTCTATATGATTCGGAGCAAATTTCTGTGGGCAGAACAAGTACTTTGACATCTAGATTTCGACGTAAAACTGATAGTAATTGTTCTTTACATTCAGCTAATAATCCAAAACCCCATTGGTCTGCCATTATTTTAATTGTTGATTTTGAACCTTCAATCATAGTTTGGAGTTGAGCCAATACATTATTTGCACTAAGTTCAAAGTATTTTTTTTCCTCAGATCCTCTTGACTTTCTACTTTCTTCACTTGCTTTCTTCAAGTTTGAAACCAATGTGTTCATTGCAGTTACCTTGTTGATTTGCTCATGAATAATTCCATCAAATGCATCTTCTGGTGCGATTGCTGTACACATTATTGGTTTACTCTTTGATATCATTGCCAGTTTTTTATTTTCAAGTTTCAACAAAGTTGGATAAATTTTTGTTCGTGGAATTTCCGAATAATAAGCTAATTCTCCTGCGGAGATTGTTCCTTTAGCAATTAGTGATACATATGCCTGTGCCTCATATTTGCTTAATCCAAATTCTTCTAAACTAACTGTCAATGCATGCTCATTTACCATGATTCTACTTGATCTATTGTTAGGTAAAATTGAGAGCTAAATTCCTTTAAACAATTACTTAAAAAAAATCAAAATTGTATCTGCAGGTAGGTGTAACCGTGATTACTAAATTAATTGTTACAATGCCCTCAAATACAAAATCTAGAATAATAAAATAATATGTCGGTTAAATGTGATGTTAGCACATTAGAATGTGCAAACATATCTCATTCAGTTACACTTGTTCCCAGATTGAAATATTCTATAAATCTGTTAGATGATATTGTTAAGATTCTTAAGAAAAAAAGACATGACCTAAAAAAATTAAACAGATCTTTTGTTGATGATTTTGATGAAACTGATAATTCTCATCTTAAAGCAATTGACTTAGAACGAATTGTGGCATTTTCTTTAGAAATTCTCTTTCAAATAAAAAAAAGAACTGGAAGGATCTCTGACGTAAATAGTATCCTTGAAGTCCTTCCTACAACTATCCCACTGATTAGAACAGTTAGTGCACAATTATTTGATATTGTTCCAAATTGTAGCCAAAAACTATCTGAATTATCTGTTCATTTAGGAAGCATAGTGCTGGATTCTGCCGTACTTACAAAGGCAAGATTTGACTTTACCCAATCAAATGAAGAATCCTCAGCTTTACTTGATAAAGTAAAGTTGATCGTGGACTCTAAAATAAGTAAGCAGTATCCTAATCTTGATTTTTTTAAAGCATACAACACTTGACAATTCTGAATTCTAAACGAAACTTTTCAAAGGATATTGAACGTATAAGGACACTCTCTTCAAAACTTGATAAAAAACTATCCGAGGTTAAACCTTCTGATGATGATAAAATAAATAAACTCACTTTAGAAGAACTTCAGGATTTAAACAAAATTGTAGGAATTGCTGATTTTATGATATGCAAATATGCTGACAAAAAAGAGATACACTCAATTCTAAAGCATTTTGTATCAATTATCTCTGATACTGCCAACTCCCTTGAGAATTTAGATGATGAAATCTCTGAACTTATAATTTCAGCTGAAGACTCGATAAACAAAGTAAAAGAAATGCATGTACATATCTCTGAGAAATCTGATTTCAAAAAGAGATATCATGATGGACCTGATTATAATGAACATGAGACAAGTGCAATTAATTTAACCAATTTTGGCACAGAGGTTAACACCGCCGAATACCAACAAAATTCTCAAGGAGATATGCGTAGGTAATTTAAGATGAGTTTAGCCCCACAAGAATTAGAAAATACTGCTAGTAAGTACGCCTCTGATGCCATCAAATTTGACTCTCAGGGAGCACGTGGCATGGCAATTACACATTATCAGCATGCTATTGATGCCCTTGTAAAACTATTACAACTTTATCCTCACAGTAAACTGAACCAAATTTACAAAGAAAGATGCAACTCTTATCATAATAGAATCAATGTATTACAACAGGCTGGTGGCGTAGAGCCTGCAGTTGATCCAAAAGCATCAGAAAAAGATCAAAAGGCATCTGTACAAAGACAAGAAACAGAAAATGACTTTGAAGAACTTGTAATGAAGGAAAAACCAAATGTTACATGGGCCCAAGTAGTTGGATTGGAAGATGCAAAAAATGCATTACGTGAATCAATCATATATCCTGCTAAAAGACCTGATTTGTTTCCTCTTGGATGGCCAAAAGGAATGTTACTTTATGGACCTCCTGGTACCGGAAAAACAATGCTTGCAGCTGCTACTGCAAATGAGATGGATGGTTATTTTATCAATGTAGATGCATCAGCTATGATGAGCAAATGGTTAGGTGAGGCCGAAAAGAATGTTTCAAAATTATTTTCTATGGCAAGACATTATGCTGAAAAAGAAGGTAAGCCAGTTATTTTATTTGTAGATGAAGTTGACTCTTTATTGGGTTCTAGAAACAGCGAAGTCGGTGGGGAAGTAAGAACCAAAAACCAATTCCTAATTGAGATGGATGGTGTTAATGGTAAAGGAAAAGATTTGATGCTTTATGTAATCGGGGCAACAAACAAACCCTGGAGCCTTGATTGGCCTTTCCTAAGACGATTCCAAAAGAGAATTTATGTTTCGTTACCATCACTAGAAGCTAGAGAACATCTCTTTAAGGAATACACTGAACCTCTAAGAAAAAGTTTCAAAGTAAATCCTGCTGAACTAGCAAAATTGTTTGATGGATACAGTGCAAGTGATATCAAAGACATCTGTCAAGCAGCACAAATTAAAACAGTTCATGAAATATTCCGTTCTCCAGACTATCATGAACCTGTAGAGGGAGAAATACCTGTTCAACCAAGAGAACTCACTCCCGCTGATTTCAAGGAAATAATGTTAAGAAGAAAGCCCAGCGTTTCCACTGAAATGGTTCGTGCTTATCACAAATGGAGCGAAGAGTTCAAAGCTCTCTAATTACTACACATTTTACTGCGATCAATACTTTTCAATTTCTTTTCCACACAAAACTTAAATTAATATTAATTCGGACTCTACGAGGGTAACAATAACTACAAAGAAATCAAGCCACGCAAACAAGTTTGGAAAGCTGGTTTTTGATGATGGTACTGTTATTGATGGTCAAGGTTTTGGTTATTCTACAACTGTTTTTGGTGAAATTGTCTTTAACACTGGAATGGTTGGATATCCTGAAACACTAACTGATCCGTCATATAATGGCCAAATTCTTACACTGACATATCCTCTAATTGGAAATTATGGGGTTCCTGATCCTTCAATCAAAGATGATGATGGCATCTCAAAATTCTTTGAATCTGATAAAATCCAAGTAAGGGGTTTGGTAGTCCACGAGTTATCCTTGACTGCTAGTCACTGGAATCTTTCAATGACTCTTGATGAATGGATGCACAACGAAAAGATACCTGGCATCTCTGGAATTGATACTCGTGAATTAACAAAGAAACTTCGGACTGGCGGTGTTATGATGGCAGCCCTTGTGGTATCTGATTCTGAAATTGATGTTGAAGAAATAAAAAAACAACTTTCATCTGCACCTCATTACAATTCTGAACAATTCATGGAAATAGTATCTACAAAACAAGAACGAGTTTATGGTGATGATAAAAAATCAGTTGTCGTAATTGATACTGGTGCAAAAAATGCAATTTTGAGAAATATTCGTCAAATGGGTTACAAAGTAATTCTACTTCCTTGGAATGTCACCTATGAAAAGATAATATCGTACAATCCTAAAGGTGTTGTACTTACTAGTGGCCCTGGTGATCCACAGAATTGTCCTGATACCATAGACACTGCAAAAAAATTAATTGAAAATAATATTCCTACATTAGGAATTTGTTTGGGGGCACAAATTATTGGTATTGCAGGAAATACTGAAACATACAAACTAAAATATGGACATCGAGGACAAAACAAACCTTGCGTGAATCTAGAAAACAATCAAGTTTATGTTACTAGTCAGAATCATGGTTATGGAATTACTCCTGAATCCCTTGAGAAATCTGAATTTAATTTATGGTTTACAAATGCAGACGACAAAACAGTTGAAGGAATAAAACACAAAAAACAAAATTGTATTGCAGTACAGTTTCATCCAGAAGCTGCACCTGGTCCTTTTGATTGTAAGTTTGTCTTTGAAGAGTTAAAACATCTTATGGAGAAATGAATAATTGCCAAAGAATGAGTCGTTAAAGAAAATTCTTGTACTGGGAAGTGGGGCTATTAAAATCGGAGAAGCTGGTGAATTTGATTACTCCGGAAGCCAATGCCTCAAAGCAATACAAGAAGATGGACTGAAAAGTGTACTAATTAATCCAAACATTGCAACAATCCAAACGGATACTAGATTTGCGGATCAAGTGTATCTTCTTCCAGTAAACCCAGAGTATGTAGAATCAATTATCGAAAAAGAAAGACCAGATGGAATTATGCTAGCATATGGTGGACAAACTGCTCTTAATTGTGGAGTTAAGCTAGAAGAATCTGGCATCCTTCAAAAATATGGTGTTAATGTACTTGGAACGTCAATTAAAGGAATTCAGAAAACTGAGGATAGGCAGCTCTTTAAGGATTCTATGAGGGAATCTCAAGTTCCTATTTTGAACAGCAAAACTGTGACTAATTTTGAAGATGCTAAAAAAGCAGCTAAAGAATTATCATATCCTGTAATAATTCGAGTTGCATATACTCTGGGTGGACGAGGTGGGGGAATTGCCCATAATGAAATTGAACTTCATGAGATTGTTGAGCGAGGCATTAGAGCAAGTATTGTTGGCCAAGTTCTAATTGAAGAATACGTTGGACACTGGAAACAAATCGAGTATGAAGTAATGCAGGATTATGATGGGAACAATATCATTGTTTGTAACATGGAAAATATTCTTTCTATGAAAGCTCACACTGGTGATAATATTGTAGTTGCTCCATCACAAACAATTGATAATCATGAATATCACATGCTACGTTCTGCAGCATTGCGTGCAACCAAAAATGTTGGAATTGTGGGCGAATGCAATATTCAATACGCACTTGAACCAAACTCAGATAAGTATGTTGCAATTGAAATAAATCCAAGACTTTCACGTTCTTCTGCTCTTGCAAGTAAAGCAACAGGATATCCGCTGGCATATATGTCTGCAAAAATTGGATTGGGATATAATTTATCAGAACTAGTAAACAGAATCACACAAAGTACTACTGCATGCTTTGAACCATCACTTGACTATATTGTATGTAAACATCCTCGATGGGACTTTGAAAAGTTTGAACTTGTAAACCGAAAACTTGGACCTGCAATGAAATCAGTAGGAGAAGTAATGGCAATCGGTAGAACCTTTGAGGAATCACTACAAAAATCAATCCGAATGTTGGATATTGGAAACGATGGTCTAGTTCTCAATCGTGTCAATGGTAAAACCTACAACGAAGAACAAATTGAAAATAAACTTACTTTTCATGATGATCACATTTTGTATAATGTAGTAATTGCATTGAAGATGGGATTTTCAGTTGAGAGAATTTACAAACTCTCCACAATTGATCCTTGGTTTATTGAAAAGATAAAAAACATTGTAAATATTGAATCAAAATTAAAAGATTCTGAACTAGGAGAATCACTTCTTTGGGAAGCAAAAAAAATGGGCTTTTCAGATAAGCAAATTGCTCGTGCCAAAGACAAAACTCCTGATGAAGTGCGTGATTTACGCAAGAAATTAGGCGTTTTACCCTCTGTTAAGCAGATTGACACGCTTTCAGCAGAATGGCCTGCGGTTACAAACTATCTCTATCTCACATATGGTGGACATTCTCATGATATTGAGATTCCTTCTGACGAAAAAGGAATTGTTGTACTAGGAGCTGGGCCATATAGAATTGGAAGTAGTGTGGAGTTTGATTGGGGCACTGTCAACATGGTTTGGGGTCTACAAGAAAACGGCGAAAAAAATATCTCTGTGGTAAATTGTAACCCCGAAACAGTATCAACTGATTATGATATTTGCAACCGATTATACTTTGAGGAATTGACCCAGGAAAGGATTTTAGACATTACTGAATTTGAACATCCTAAAGGAATAATTACTTGTGTCGGAGGACAGACTGCAAATAATCTCACTCCCGGTCTTGCTAAACATGGTGTTAATATTTTGGGAACAAGTGCATTTGATGTTGATAGGGCAGAAAATCGTTCAAAGTTTAGTGCAGAACTTGATAAACTTCACATACCACAACCACGTTGGCAAGCATTCTCAAATATTAATGAAGCCAAAAACTTTGCACAAGAAGTAGAGTTCCCAGTAATTGTACGACCATCATACGTTCTTTCTGGTGCTGCTATGAAAGTTGTTTGGTCTCAAACAGAACTAAAGACATATGTCAAAGCTGCTGCTGATGTTTCCCCTGATCACCCAGTTGTAATTTCAAAATTCATGTTAAACTCACTTGAAGTAGATGTAGATGGAATAAGTAATGGAAAACAGGTAATTATTGGTGCAATAGTTGAGCATATTGATAGTGCTGGTGTTCATTCTGGAGATGCAATGATGTGTATACCTCCATGGAGACTAAGTAACAAAATCATTGAGACCATCACTGAATATACAAAAAAGATTGCATTGACTTTTAATGTCAAAGGTCCGTTTAACCTACAATACTTGGTTCATGATGACCATGTCTATGTGATTGAGCTAAATATTAGAGCGTCGCGTTCTATGCCATTTGTCTCAAAACTTGTTAAAATGAACCTGATTTCTCTTGCATCTAGGGCTATTTTGGATAAACCCTTGCCTAAAATACCTGAAAACAAGTGGCAAAAGATTCACAACTATGGTATCAAAGTTCCACAGTTCTCCTTTATGCAACTACAAGGCGCAGATATTGCATTAGGCGTTGAGATGCAGTCAACTGGTGAGGCTGCTTGTTTTGGAAATAGTTTTCATGACGCACTAGCAAAAGGTTTGATATCTGTTGGCTATAATCTACCTGTTAAAGGAACTGCCCTTGTAACTGTTGGTGGTGATCAAAATAAACAAAAACTAGTTGCAAGTATTGCAAAACTTAAACACCTTGGGTTCAAAATTTTAGCAACTGAACATACTGCAGAATTCTTTGAAGAAAAAACCGGCCACGTGGAAATAGTTTATAAAATTTCAGAACCTGAAAGAAAACCGAACATTTCTGATCTTCTATATGAACGAAAGATTGACTTCATCATAAACATTCCAAGTACTACTACACTGGAAAAATATGTTGGAATGCTTGAGGATGAATATCAAATTAGGCGAAAATCTTTGGAATTAGGAATTCCTGTTTTGACAACTCTTGAATTAGCAGATTCTTTTGTAAAGACTTTGGAGTGGCTCAAAGATAATGAAACTACAAAAGAACCAATTGAACCTTATGATAAATTTGATTGATTAAATTACCTGTTCAATTATTGATTCATTTCCAATTATTGCCCCATCAAGTGTGACTATTTTTGCTGTAGATACTGTTTTGATTTTATTAATAATAGGCGAAATTGATTTTTTGTATTTTTTTCTATGCGTTGCATAAAAGTATTTGTTAAATGAAGGAATTATAATTATTTCCAATTCTCCTGATTTGTTTGGAAAAATTTTTTCTTTTTCTGTCTTGATTGATACCCAAACCCTTTGTCCATTTATTACAGAGTCTTCTTGAAAGAATACTGGATGTACATGACCCATGATAATCTTATCAACATGCGAAAAATTTTCTGACGGCATTGTATGACCATGTGTTAACAAAATATTTTCTTCTACTATACCTGTTGAACTAATCATAGAAATATTATCTGGAACTAATTTCTGAATGTTTGCATCATGATTTCCAGGAACTAGAATTACATCACATTTTTCTCTAATTTTTTTAAAAAATTTTGGGACTTCATCCCACTCATTTCTTGAAATGCTTTTAATGCTTGATTTGATATCCCCCAACAAAATTACTGCATCTGGATTCACCGTATCTATAATTTCTAACAGTTCTTGAATTGTTTCATTTATGGTAGAATTTTTACCAATGAAAATATCATTCAATGCTAGTTTATTTTCAAATCCTATGTGAATATCGGTAACTATCAGATACTTTTTTTTACCTTCTAGAATTAACGCAGGTTTTGATGGAACTATCCTAGTTTGTAACATCAAAGTTATACTACAGATATCTGATTAAATCCTTGTGAACAAAGACTCCGATAGAGTTGAAGCAATAGTTTCTGAAAAACGTGTAAAACTGCACATTTTTGAGCCCAGTCAAAGAAAAATTTGGACAGTTGTAGGAAAGGGAGAAGAATACTGGATTGATCCTGAAGGTGGTTATTGCTCTTGTCCAGGATTCTACTTTGGAAAACTAAATGGAAAAACTACTTGCTATCACTTAGAATCTGCAGAACTTGCTCAAAGAGAAAACAAAATTGAGAAAATTATTTTCTCCGATGAAGAATTTTCTGATTTTCTTTCAGGATTACTTTCTGATTTGTAATTATCTATTATTCAAATTTGTTTATGAAACTCTTCTTTATAGAAAATTAAAAAATTCTGATTTAGGTAATATATTAGAAAAAGGTAATGAGTTTGGTGCTGGTTTCAGCTAACTTACTCTAATGGTATGGATTCGATATCATCTTTTGAAACACCTTTCCAAAGACCAGTCACATCATCTGGTTTCACTTCCTCAACTTTTGTAATTTGTTGAATCTTAATGTGGTCTGGATTTGGTGGCATCCATAACATTGCCATGTAATCTCCTACATTTCCAACTTCATTTGGTAAAGCCATGATGACTTTGTTATTTGCGAATCCCTTTGCAGTAAGTGCATTCATTGCTTTTTCTTTCAGATCCATTCTTCCATGAAGGAACAGATAGATGTTTTTTTGAGAATCAATTTCTGTCATAAATTCACTGATTTTTTAAACTAAATCAACCTTCCTGATCTAATGTCTGCCAAAAACGGTTAAATTAGAATGAACCAATTTTTTAACTATGAAAATCTTTACTGTTGGCAATAAATCGTTTGTAACTAGTTTCCAATTAGCTGGAGTTCCAGGCATCATTTCTGAAACCCCTCAAAATGCTTTGGATGAAATTAAGAAGCTGACGGATGATTCTGATGTTGGATTGGTCTTAGTCAGTGATGATATTACAAAATCTATCGATGATGAACTTACAGCACTCCGAGCTAAAAAATCCACTCTTGTTTTTGCATTGCCTTCAATTGGAAGTGAAAAAGTAGAAGTTAATTACAGAGCTATGCTAAAAAAGATTCTTGGTGTATGATTCCTTTAATCTACTTATAATCAATATTCCAATGTTTTACCATGAAAACAGCATTTGTTAAAGAATCATCCATAATTTCTGTTGATGAAACAGAAAAACCAACGTTAGGATCTGGTGATATTTTAGTACAGATGCATGCTTGTGGAATTTGTGGTTCTGACTTGGAAAAAGTTTATGGCCAATACGGACAACCCTCAATGCGTTTAGGTCATGAACCCGCAGGTGTAGTTTTAGATATTGGTTCCGATGTAACGGAATTCAAAAAAGGTGATAGAGTCTTTACTCACCACCATGTTCCTTGTTATGATTGTCATTTGTGTGATCACGGCAATGAAACGATGTGCAAAAAATACTATGAAACTAATCTTTTACCTTGTGGTTTATCTGAAGAATATGTTGTACCAGCATGGAATGTTTCTCATGGTGGGGTTCTAAAAATTTCTGATTCTCTAAGCTTTGAGGAAGCTGCAATGATTGAACCACTAGCATGTTGTGTAAGGGCATGGACAAAATATCATTATCAGGAAGGTGATTCAGCTGCAATTTTTGGTGTAGGCCCTACTGGAATAATGCATGTAATGTTGGCTCAGGCAAAGAAATTCTCAAAAATTTTCTGTTTTGATATTAATGACTTTAGATTAGATTTTGCAAAAAAATTCAATATTACTGAATCAATTAATTCTATGAACGAAGATAGAAAACAAAAGATTTTGGAACATACTGATGGAAGAGGAGTAGATGTAGCAATTGTTGCAACTAGTAGTATGAAAGCACTTGAGGATGCTATTGATATGGTAAGAAAAGGTGGCACTGTTATGATGTTTGGTGTTCCTTCAAAAGGAGCGAAATTAGATTTGAATATGAGTGCAATCTATTCCAAAGAAATCACCCTTGTTACTAGTTATGCTGCTTCTGATAAAGATACCACAGAAGCTCTTAATCTAATTGAATCTTCTCAAATCGATGTTAAACAACTAATCACTCATACCTATTCAATTATTGATTCCCAAAAAGCATTTGATCTTGCACGCAGTGGTGATAATGCAATGAAAATAATTATTATAAAATAAGAAAGGCTTAAGAAAGGATCTCAATTCTTTCAAAATCGAAGAGATATGGATTGGGGATTAAAAAATAGAATTTCACAAATCATTAAACCACATGATAATCGTGCATTAATGTTAGCAGTTGATCATGGATATTTCCTTGGCCCCACTGAAAAACTAGAAAATCCAAAAAAGGTAATTGCACCTCTTTTGAAATATTGTGACTCTTTGATGGTTACACGAGGTATTCAAAGAACATCTGTTCCTGCAACCACTGATACACCAATGGTGTTGAGAGTCTCTGGCGGTTCAAGTATTATTGGAGAGGATTTATCTCAAGAAGATATTACGGTTTCTATCCAAGATGCAATTAGACTTAATGCCAGCGCACTTGCAATGTCAATCTTTGTTGGTTCTAAATATGAACACCAAACTATTGTAAATCTTGGAAAACTAGTCAGTAAAGCAGAACGATATGGAATTCCTGTTTTGGCTGTAACTGCAGTTGGAAAAGAATTGGGCAAAGATGAGAGATATCTTTCATTGGCATGCCGAATTGCAGCAGAACAAGGAGCACATATTGTAAAAACATATTATTGTGATAATTTTGAGAAAGTTGTTCAATCATGTCCTGTTCCAATTATTGTTGCAGGAGGAAAGAAAATTCCAGAACGTGATGCATTACAATTAACATATGATTCAATCAAAGGTGGTGCAGTTGGTGTTGACATGGGTAGAAACATCTGGCAATCAGAACATCCTGTTGCTATGATTCGAGCAGTTAGATCAATAGTTCATGGAAATTCAAATGTCGATCAAGCATACGATTTCTATAAAAAACTAGTCAGTGAAGGCCCAAAAAAGAAAAACAAATCAGAGAAACCTAATCAAACCAAATCAGAGAAACCTAATCAAACCAAATCAGAGAAACCTAATCCACCTAAGAAATAGACTATCCCTCTATCTTTGAGAGATGAATGTGTACAATTTTCCATGTTGGTTGTTTTACCAAAACAAATGTTGCCCTTCCTTTAATTTTTATGTGTTCTCCTGTGAATGCTTTGTTATCTATTAGCATTCCTTGTTGAGTTAACTCCATTGCTACAACTGCAGTACTCCCAAAAATACTGATTTTTGGTTTTATGATTTCATAACTATAGTCTGAAATACTAATGAATCTCAATTCTTCTAATTCTATTGTAGTCTGATAATCCTTAAGATCATATGGCGGTAAATCACTAAAGCTAGAAAATTTAGGATCATTAAGATGTATGTCTTTTAGTTGTGTTAGATCTTTTGTTACTCCTGCTTGAAATAATGTTTCAATAACTTTGATGATTTCTTCATTATCTAACAAAATGGTCATTTTGAATATGGAAATTATTAGTTTAAGTCTTCTGCACGAAAATGATTAAATCACGATTATTTTTCTGGGAATCTTTATTAATTATCAATTGGTTTTTCTTTTGATTTCAATGAGCACAAAATTAACTGGACCAATTAGCAAGAATTTGCAAGTTGTTGTTTTACTGTAAAGTATGCTTAAATTTTTAACACATTAAAATTATGGAGATTGAATTGATGAATAAAATGAAAACTATGACAGGTGCAAAAGCCTTGATGACGGCTATGGAAAAAGAAGGCGTCAAACAAGTGTTTGGTATACCAGGAGGTGCAAATCTTCCAATGTATGACGAATTTGCTAGATGTAATATTAGACATATCTTGGCAAGACATGAACAATCAGCAGCTCATATGGCTGATGGCTTTGGTCGAGTTAGTAGAAAGCCTGGTGTTTGTTTTGCAACATCAGGACCCGGTGCCACTAACATATTGACTGGCCTTGCAACAGCGCAAGCTGATTCTTCTCCAATGATTGCTGTAACTGGTCAAGTACCTGTTGCAATGATTGGAAAAGACGCATTTCAAGAAAGTGATATTATTGGAATGTCAAATCCTGTTGTAAAATATGCATTTCAACCAAGAAAAGCTAGTGAAGTTCCAGAAGCTGTAAGAAAAGGATTCTACATTGCAAGAACTGGACGACCAGGACCTGTACTTATTGACATTCCAAAAGATGTTCAACAAAATGAAGCAGAGATGGAATTTCCTGATGAATTTAAAATTCAAGGTTATCATCCTTGGGCTGATCCCGATATTGTTGCATGTGAAAGAGCAATTGATATGTTACTTAATTCAGAAAAACCAATCATTTTAGCTGGTGGCGGAACCATTATCTCATCAGCATTTGCTGAATTACAATCTATTGCTGAAACTCTTATGCTTCCAGTAGTTACTACTTTCAAAGGAAAGGGTGCATTTCCTGAAAATCATCCTTTGTCATTAGGTCCAATTGGAATGCATGGACATGCAGAGGCAAATAAAATGATGACAGAAGCTGATTGTGTATTAGCAATAGGCACTAGATTCTCTGATAGATCAGTTGGAACTTTTGAGGCATTTGAAAAGAGGCTCAAAATCATTCACATGGATGTGGATCCTGCAGAAATTGGTAAAAACCAAACAGCTCAGGTTGCAGTAGTTGGAGATGTTAAAGCATCACTTCGAATAATGATAAAATTACTTTTGCAAAGATCCATCAAAAAAACTGAAGAGACTACTTGGATTAAACATGTAAAAGAAACTAAAGCTTACTGGAAAGAAAACTTGAAAATTCATCCAGGTGAAATGGGTGCTGCAAAAATTTTACGTAAACTCCGAGAGTTATTACCAAAAGAATCCATCATTACTACTGAAGTAGGACAACACCAAATGTGGGCATCATTATTTTATGATGTAATTCAACCAGGCACTTTCTTCAGTTCTACTGGACTTGGTACTATGGGTTGGGGATTTCCAGCATCAATTGGTGCTAAAGTTGCAAGACCTGATGTTCCTGTAGTGGATATTGCAGGAGATGGCAGTTTTAGTATGACTGAAAACTCACTTGCAACTGCAGTGTTAGAAGACATTCCAGTAATCGTGTTTATCTTAAACAACTATTCATTAGGAATGGTAGCTCAATGGCAAAGAACTTTCTATGACAAAAGAATGATTGGTGTAGACCAACAACATTGTCCTGATTATGTAAAATTAGCAGAATCATACGGAGCTCAAGGAATTAGGGCACAGTCAATGGATGAGTTACACAAGGCAATCAAAACTGCATTATCGAGTGATGTTGCAACTGTAATTGATATTCCAATTGACCCTGTAGAAGATGTATTGCCATTTGTAGCTCCTGGAACTTCGCTTGCGGATATGGTATTACCATCATAGTGATCAATCATGTGGGCAATAATTTCTCTTTTAGTTGAAAACAAAACTGGAATCTTGTTTAAGGTAACTAATCTTTTCAGGTCTAGAAATTTCAATATTGAAAGTATTTCAGTAGGTGTAACTGAGAATCCAGATTATTCTAGAATGACTATTACTACTAATACTGATGAAAAGCAAGTGGCGCAGATTGTAAAACAACTTGATAAGATGATTGACATAGTAGATGTCAAGCAATTAGATGAGCACAAGACAGTATACCGAGAACTCTGTCTTTTTATGATAAAACTCAGCAAAGCGAGTGATAGCATGGAAATTAACAAGATAGCTAATGCATATGGCGGAAAGGTGCATGATGTGAAAAAGGAGTCACTAATGGTTGAATTGACTGCAACTCCTCATCAAATCCACGCATTTGAGGAATTGATAAAGCCATTTGGAATTCTTGATGTAGCACGAACTGGAGTTGCTGCATTACAAAGGAGTGGATCATGAAAATTAGAATATTCGATACAACATTACGAGATGGAGAACAAACTATTGGAGTTTCCTTATCACCTGATCAAAAACTCTCAATTGCTAAAAAACTTGATGCATTAGGAGTTGATGCTATAGAAGCTGGTTTCCCGATAATTTCTGATGGTGAATTAAAAGGAGTAAAAATGATTACTAGTGAAGGATTATCATGCGAAATTGTTGGATTAACAAGAACTATCAAAAAAGATATCGATGTCGCAATTGATGCTGGATTAAATTCCATTCACACATTCATTGCAACATCTGACATTCACTTGGAGTATAAACTCAAAATGACAAGAGATCAAGCACTTGAAAAAGCGATTGAAGCAGTAGAATATGGAAAATCAAGAGGCATTAAAGTTGAATTCTCAGCTGAAGATGCTACAAGAACTGATAGAGAATTTTTGAAAAAAGTGTTTGGTGAAGTTGCAAAAGCAGGAGCTGATAGAATTGATATTCCAGATACAGTAGGATACTCTACTCCGGAGTATATGGCAAAAATTACTAGAGATGCTATTGAAGCAACAAAACTTCCAGTTAGTGTTCATTGTCATAATGACTTTGGATTGGCAGTGGCTAATGCATTATCTGGAATTCATGCAGGTGCTTCATGTGCACATGTTACAATTAATGGAATTGGTGAACGTGCAGGAAATGCATCATTAGAGGAATTATCAATGGCGTTACAATGTCTCCCTTATGATCAAAAATATGAAACCAACATTAAATCTGAATTAATCTATGAGACTTCTAGATATATTTCAAAAATTGCAGGCATCAAAGTCCAAGCAAACAAGGCTATTGTTGGTGATAATGCATTTGGACACGAGTCTGGAATTCATACTCATGGTGTATTGAGTAATCCTTTAACATACGAACCAATCAGTCCTGAATTAGTTGGAAGAAAGAGACGACTTCGTGTTGGAAAACATGCAGGAATTCATGGAATGAATGCTATGCTTGCAGAATTTGGAGTAAAACCAAATGAAGAACAATCAGAACAGATTCTTGAGAAAGTCAAAGTGTTAGGTGATCAAGGAAAGCAAATTTCAGATGTAGAGTTACTCTCTATGGCAAGTGAAGTCTTGGGAGATAAAGGAATCAAAAGAATTGTTCAACTAACTGGATTTTCAGTTTCTACTGGAATTGGAACAATGCCTTATGCATTTGTAAAATTAAACATTGATGGAAAAGAGTTTTCCGGAACTGATCATGGTGTTGGTCCTGTTGATGCATCATTAAATGCAATTCAAAAGATTACTGGTAAAATTTCAGAAATACGAATAAAAGATTATGCTTTAGCATCTATCTCTGGTGGTTCAACTGCATTGTGTGAGGTTACAATCAGTGTAGAGGATGCACAAGGAAATAGAGTTTCAGCAAAATCCATTGGTGAGGATATTGTAACTACTAGTGTTCAAGCAGTCATTGATGGTATTAATCACATTATGCTCAAAAAGATGCTAAAAGAAAAACAGGTAAGCTAGAGAAAAAAAGTAACAGGTACGATCACTTTGAATTGTGTATCATAGCACATAATTTCTCTACGTTTTTTTGAGTCTCTTTGTCTATTCTTTGAATTTCCTTATATCCATTAGTGATGGTTTCAAGAAGTTTTAGCTTTTCTTTGATATCTAAATTATAATTTTCCTTGATTTTTATTTGAATTTCTGATTCAACTATCTTTTTTGGTCTTCCTCTACTACGTTTTTCTTGTAACAAAGGAACATCATTAGGTTTACTTTGTGTTTGCTCTATAGGATTTTTTCTTGGTCTTCCTCTACTACGTTTTTCTTGTAACAAAGGAACATCATTAGGTTTACTTTGTGTTTGCTCTATAGGATTTTTTCTTGGTCTTCCTCTACCACGTTTTGGTTCTAACAATGGAACATCATCAACTGATTTGCTAAGAGCAATCTTGTCTAACTCTACTGCATCAAATTTTTGTCTGTCTTGATCATGAATTGACATCAATAAAAGTTGGGCATTGCTTGAGATTCTTCTTCCTTGTTGGTTAAAATCCATTTTTACTATTATTACTATAATTGTATAATTATTAGTAGAAATTTGTAGACTAATTTCCCTTAATCGTTATTGCTTTGGCCTTCCTACTTTGCGTGGCTTCTTAGGTCTCCCAACCTTTCTTTCCACTGTTAGGCTCGAGGTAAGTTCGCTAAACTCAAAGGCTTTCTCAAAAAGATCAAAACCAACAGTCTTGACTATCTTTGTCATCTTCGGCACTATTTTTGCCTGAGATTCAGGGTTTTCAAGAATTTCGCTTAAGGTTTTATCTCTAAATTTAATATCCTTAGCGTAGTCGGTTGATGCAACCAACTCTTTTAACAATGTCAGACCAACGTAGAATTTTACTCCACTACGAACAATCTCATTGTAACTAATTTTGTATTTTTCCTTAATCCTCTTAATTTCCTCAAACTCCTCTTCAGGGAACGTAGCTCTGAGTGACTTCCATTTAGCCATGAAATTAGTCTACAAATTTCTACTAATAATTGATGTTTGTATAAGATGTATGACTGAAGTGTTGACCCAACTGGATTTTTTTTGGCTAACGTCCTATAGCCTCCAGATATTACCCCTATGCCGTATACATTAAGCCGGGTCCAAACCTTCAGTTGTTTTTCTCTCATAATGAAATCACTGGTCTAACTCACAGTTGATGATAGTCTACTCAATACAAGTAAAGACTAATCTTCATTTATTCCAAGTTTTATTTTGTTAATTATGCGTTCGGGAAATTTTACATTCATCATAAAAACCTCAACTCTTTATGGCATTCTTGCAGCAGTCTTTTCTCTAGTTGGGCTATCTCTTTCATCTACTACTCTTGTTGGCAACCCTTTGGAAGTCAGTGGCATCTCTATAGAACACATCATAGGTCATATAGCATGGGGACTAATTATAGGGCTTGTAACTTTTAGGCTAAAGTATTTTTTGATAGCGGGAATTTTTCCAATTATCTTAGATTCTGATCACCTAATTCAGTTCTTGGGTATTGAAGTTGTACCTAGAATGGCTCATTCGGTTTCATTTGGATTGATTGCAATCCTTGTAATGATGATGATTTTTGGCAAAAGAGACTATCTGCTTGGAGTCATTTCTTTTGCAGCTGTCCTTTCACACATCTCGTTTGATATTATAATAGGCGGAACAACTACGTTTCCACTTTTCGCACCATTCACCACTGAAGTAACTACTTTCCAAGGACTTGATTGGGTTTGGATACAAATTGGTGCAGTTATCCTTGTAGGAATTTCAGTGCTTATCTCTAGAAGGAAAAAAATAAAAAAAGAGTTTAGAATCTGACTATCTTGAAAATTAAGGTGACATTATATTCTCTTTATGTGATGAGGCATTATGTACAAAATATCGTTAATTACTGGTGATGGAATTGGTCCTGAAATATCAGAATCTGCAATTTCTGTGCTTAATACCATTAATGACAAATTTGATTTGAAATTTGAAATCACTAAATTGTCAGCCGGCGATAAAGCACTTAAAGATACAGGAAAGGCACTTCCTGATGAGACCATTAGTGTGATAAAACAGTCTGATGCATGTTTGAAAGCTCCTGTTGGTGAGAGTGCAGCTGATGTCATTGTTGTATTAAGAAGAATGCTTGATCTTTATGCTAACATTAGACCTGCAAAATCATATCCCCATATGCCTGCGTTACGTGATGATATTGATATGGTCATTGTTAGAGAAAACACAGAGGATCTTTACACTGGCAAAGAATTTCGTGTGGGAGATTCTGCAGTAGCATTACGAATAATTTCAGAAGCTGCATCAAAAAGAATTGCAAAGTATGCATTTGAAACTGCAAAGCAGAGAAATTCCAAGAAAAAAGTGACATGCGTTCATAAATCAAATGTTATGAAAATTACAGACGGATTATTTGCAAAAGCATGTACTGATGTTTCAAAAGATTATCCTGAAATTACATTTGAGGAAATGTATGTAGATGCTTGTGCGATGAATTTGATCCGTCAACCACAAGAATTTGATGTTGTAGTTACTACGAATTTGTTTGGTGATATTTTATCTGATGAATCATCTCAAGTTGTAGGGGGATTAGGAATGGCACCAGCAGCTAACATTGGAGATTCCTTTGCATTGTTTGAACCCGTTCATGGAGCTGCATTTGATATTGCAGGACAAAACATTGCAAATCCTTCATCATTTTTGTTATCCATTAAGATGATGTTTGACTGGCTTGGCGCCAAACATAATGATTCCAAATGTTTTGAAGTAGGTCGAAAGTTAGAATCTACAATCTTTGATTTGGTAAAATCAGGTGTCAAAACAAAAGATATTGGTGGAGATATGTCTACTACTGAATTTACTAAACAGATTGTAGATAATCTTTAAAAAGGCAATCCCCCCTCTTTGTGTGTAAAAACCTGCGTCTGACTAACGTAAGACGATGGTTGGAGTTGTTGGAATTTTGTTAAATGATAAACTGAAAAGTTAATTGAGTGACGCAAAGACAACATTTCCATGTAAAATTCCTAAAAGGATATGGTTTTTGCATCAAAGTCAAAGATTCTAAGATAATTTTAAAGAATTGTTATGACCCATTTTCAGAACCTGAAATAGAATCATGGTTTGTCAAAGACATGCCATATGATAGAATAGTTCTTCAGGGAAAAGGATACATTTCTACTGAGAGTTTATCATTACTGTCTGAGAATAATAGAACCGTCATTTTATTAGATAATCGTGGAAACCCCGTTACTTTTTGTAATAGTATGAGAGATTCACTTACTGCTACCAGAAATAGAATGGCGCAGTATGATACATTTAGAGACAAACCAAAGAGAGATTACCTAATTAAGCAAATCCTAAACGCAAAACTTCAATCACAAATTAATTTTCTAAAATCAACTAATCATCCTGAAATTCTTGCAAATATCTACAAACTTAAAAAATCAGGAATAAGCGAGGCTGTAAGTTCTAGGTATTACTTTGATAACTATGCCAAACTAATTGATGATAGATTCCAATTTACCAAAAGAAATTCCATACAAATTCAGAAATACAATACAACTGATGTCATTAATGGTTTATTGAATTATGGAATTGAGGAAGCATTAATAGTCAATTGTATGAAACTTACTTACCTCGATAGAATTAACTGTATTAGAATTTAACAAGAGGAAATTGCTGAAATAATATAACAATATGAAGGAAGTGAATAGTATGAAACCTGTAATAATTATTGCAATGGTATTTGTTTTGATGATTGGGTTAATAGTTCCAAGCATATTTGCTGAACCTGTATTGTATGATGAAAATTTGGTTCTTCAAGAATATGCCAGAGATATAGGTTGGGGGTATACTACTATGACATTTGTAGGTGATGATATTTTACTTTTACAAAAACTAGGCGCAGTTAGTTTGATTCGAGATGGAATAATCCAAGAAGAGCCTGTTTTAGAAATAGATGTAAACCCAATTAGAGAAAGTGGTTTGTTAGGGGTTACAAGTGTTGGGGCTACTGTTTATCTTTATTTCACAGAAGTTGATTCAGATGGAGAACAATTAGGAAATAGAATTTACAAGTATGATTGGAATGGTGAGAAATTAGTAAATCCTGTTTTACTAAAGGAACTTCCATCTAATGAATATCATAATAGTGGAGCTATGGTTACAGGTCTAGATGACCAAGTGTATGCAGTGGTTGGAGATACTGGAAAGTATGGTCCACTTCAAAACAAATTACTTGAACATCTTTATCCTCCAGAAACTAAAGACTACATGGATACTAGTGTGATTTTACGAGTAGATCCTGAAGGCCCCTATCTTGCTATGGGAATTCGAAATAGTTTTGGTCTTGCAATAGATCCATTTACTGGAAATCTATGGGCTACTGAAAGTGGTGATGATGATTTTGATGAAATTAATTTAATTTCAGACAAATTTAACAGTGGTTGGAATAAGATAATGGGTCCTGCAACAGAATCAGAAATAGATAGCCTCCCAGGATATGAAGACTATATTTATGGTGATCCAAAATTTAGCTGGGAAAAAGTAGTCACACCTGTAGGAATAAATTTTGGAAATTTTAAAGAAACGAGAAATTATGATAATTCTCTTTTTGTAGGGGATTGTAATAATGGACATTTGTACAAATTTGAATTAAATCAAAATAGAGACGGATTTGTATTTTCTAATCCAGATTTGCAAGATAATTTAGTTAATGAAAATGATTCTACCGATGAAATAATACTGGGAACCGGTTTTCGATGTATTACAGACATTGAAAGAGGCCCCGATGGGTTTCTTTACCTTGTATCTCATGGTGAGAGAGTGATTTACAGAATTTTACCAATAGAAGCTGCTGCTGAAAATTCTTTAGAGACAAATGTCCTTACATCCGAATCTCTAGAAACAGAATCAGAAATTACTGACTCAGAAAATACAGGAGGAGGTTGTCTAATTGCAACTGCAACATATGGTAGTGAGATGGCCTCTGAAGTACAACAATTACGAGAGTTAAGGGATAATTCACTATTACAAACACAATCAGGCACAAGTTTCATGAATATATTCAATGATTTCTACTATTCATTTTCTCCAATTATTGCTGATTATGAAAGAGAGAATTCTGTATTCAAAGAAATGGTAAAGATTGTAATTACTCCAATGATAACATCTTTATCTATTCTGAATTATGTTGATATGGATTCAGAAGTTGAAGTGTTGGGATATGGAATATCTATGATCATACTAAACTTGGGAATGTATCTAGGAGTTCCAGCTGTTGTGATTATTGGAATTAGAAAAATGACTCGAGTCAGACTTAACTAAATGAAATTTTAATTCTGATCCATTTCTATGAATTTATCTTTTTTTTCAAAAATTACTAATTTTTATTAATGCATATTCCATTTCATCTTATGGTAATTTGTTGTATTTGCAAGATTAGCCCAGGTACCCTCAAAATTACTGATGGCAATCCAAAATATAAGGGAAAACCAATTTGCAAAGAGTGCCAAGGTTATCGTAAATTACTAAAAGAAACGAAATAACTTATTCTGATTTTGTTTTATTTTTCTTTGCCCAATCTTCATACATGTTGATTAATTCATCAACGTCTTTTCCATCTTCTGAATAAGTCACAATTACTCCAAATGTTCCTTTTGTGTCATGCCCTCTTGCAAAATACCCCCAAAAGGAATCTGGTAGTTTTTGAAAATTGTTTGAATCGTGTGATACCCCTATCAGATTGTTTCCAATCACTTCCACAACTTTTTTTGCATCATTTGCTTCAATCATTCTGAAATGTAACTTCTATTGCAATAAAAACTGAATTACTATGGCGTGAGTCTGTCAGGATCTCTTGGATACAAAACCACTTCACGTACATTATCAACTCCAATGAGTGTAGTCATTAATCTATCTAATCCCATTCCCCATCCCGAATGAGGTGGCATTCCCCAATCAAATGTTTTTAGATGGTCTACAAATTGTGCAGGATCTAAACCTTGCTCTTTTAGTCTAACCTTTAGTATCTCTGCATCGTGAAGTCTAGTCCCACCAGAAGATAATTCCAGAAATCCATATTGCAAATCAAATGATCGTGATAGTGTTGGGTCTTCGTCTTTTTCTCTAATGTAAAATGGTTTTAGTTTCATTGGCCAGTCAATCAAAAAGTAAAATCCTGGATGATTTTTTCCAATGATTCTGAGGTGTGAATCAAGCAAATCATCTCCGAATTCTACTTTCTCACCTTCCTTTTTCAATTCCTCAATACAATCACTGTAAGTAATTCTCTCAAATGGTGAGACTGGAATTTCTATGGTATGGCCAATTACCTCTTGCTCTTTCTTGCAATTTTCAGATGCAAATTTGTAAACCTCTAATACTAAATATTCTAAAATATCCATGACATCCTCATAGTCCATAAATGCTGCCTCTATGTCGATGCTGGTAAATTCAGTCAAGTGTCTTCCTGTGTGAGACTTTTCTGCTCGATAAAAATTTGAAATCTCAAAAACTCGTTCTAACCCCATTGTCATCTGTTCTTTGTATAACTGTGGGCTTTGGGCAAGATATGCAGTTTTTCCAAAATAATCTAATGAAAATAAATTTGCTCCACCTTCACTTGCGCTACCGATAATTTTTGGTGTAGTAATTTCTAAGAATTTTTTTTCTGATAATGTTTTACGTAATGATTGAAGTACGTGATGCCTTAACTTGAAAATTGAGGCTGTCCTTTGATTTCTCATATCTAGTGCACGATGGTTTAGTCTTGTGTCAATGTTACTTTCTAGTCTTCCAATCGGATCAACTGGTAATGGGTGTATTGCTTTTCCTAAAACTTCAATTTCTTCAGCTTTAATCTCAAAAGCAAAATCTCGAGCTTTTGTTTCTTGTACAATTCCTTTAACCCTTATAACACTTTGACGGTTAATTTCTCCTAATGTATCGTTTAACTCCCCTTTAACAATAATTTGAGAAATTCCTGATACATCCCGTAGTGTGATAAATGTCATCTTTCCTAATTTTCGAAGGTCTTCAATCCACCCTGCTAATACCACTTGTTTTCCAATTAACTCTGTAGTTAGTTCTGAAATGTCGTGAGTTTTACCAAAAACCATACCTATCTTTCATCCTCAAATTTTATCTCATGTCAAGGTTTCGGTATTTGGCGAATAAATGACAATAGAATCATATGATAAAATTAGTGAATTTTAAACCAGTTTTTAATAAAATAAACTCAAATTCTAGTTTGGATCTAAGAATAACATGACTTTTCTAGTTGTTAATGGACTATCTGCAAAGTACAATTCATCAAAAGGCCCAGTTTATGCAGTAGATGATGTAGATTTCGAATTAGAAGATGGAAAATCCATAGGAATTGCAGGTGAGAGTGCATGTGGAAAAAGTACATTGGGGTTGTCGCTTATCAGAATGCTTTCTGGTGGTAAGGTAGAAGGTGAAATTCTATTTGATGGAAATTCCATTTTAGATATGAAAGAATCTGATTTTGATGAAAAATATCGATGGAAAAAAATCTCTATGGTTTTTCAAGGTGCAATGAATTCACTAGATCCTGTTTTTACTATTAAAGAACAATTCATTGAAATTCTAAAGCAACATAACTTTGATGGTGATGTTAAACAAGTAATTTTAGATGCCATCCATTCAGTTAGTCTAGATGAACCTATTTTGAAAGAATATCCTCATGAGTTAAGCGGAGGAATGAAACAAAGAGTAGTTATTGCAATGGCGTTGCTTCTCAAACCAAAATTTGTAATTGCTGATGAACCAACTACTGCACTTGATATGTTAATTCAAGCACAAATTGTGAATTTATTCAAAAACCTTAAAAAAGATGGCACGTCTTTTATGCTAATCACACATGATTTAGCAGTATTATCTGAAATTGCCGATAAGATTGGTATTATGTATGGCGGACATATGGTGGAATTTGGTTCTTCTGAAGAAATTTACAAAAACCCAAAACATCCTTACACTCAAGGACTCTTAGAATCAATTCCAACCCTAAAAGGAAATATTCCAAAATACATTAAAGGAATTCCTCCTAGCTTACTTGATCCACCAACAGAATGTCGATTTATAGAACGATGTCCTTTGGCAATTGAAAAATGCAAACAGGTTCCTCCAAAATTTAAAACTAAAACTGGATATGTTCGATGTTGGCTTTATGAAGATGAAAAATAATGTTGAATTAAATAATCAACCGCAACAAGTTGTTAAAGATTTAAGAATGTATTTTTACAATTGGCAGACATGAATCTATAATTCTTAACATTTCAGTTCTTAAAACTTTTTTATCAATTGATATCCACACTCTTAATTTTTTAATTGCAAAAGAAATGGTCTGTACTTTTTTCCTTTCTTCCCAAACAAATTCAATTTCTCCTAGATTCTTATCAAAAAATCCTTCCAGATCTGTCTTTATGGCAATATGTGAAAATTGATACTGTGTATTTTTAGCATCCAAAAGAGGCTCTAGATTTTGTCTTCTTCTATTAGCTAGTAACTCACCACTCTCACTAATTATGCCTACAAATCTGATAAATGGGCTTATTGCTACTATATTGCTACAAATTTTTTCAAAGTCATAGTTAGTCATATAATTTAGTTGTAAAAATATGATATTTTAATGATTGTTTCAATATGGTAATGAATAACTATTTTGTTTTCGTAAATCCTGTTTAACATTGATGTTAATCGCACTATCTATTTTGAAATATCACTCAAAACACTAACGCAAATCCCGATACCACAGCAATTGTCTTTACTATTTTACCTGTGATCATAAATGTAATAAACTTAGTAAACTTCATTTTCTTTGCACCAGCAGAAATCAAAATAAAATCTCCAATTACAGGAATCCAAGATGCAAAAAATATTGCTCCCCAACCGAATTTATCAAGTAATTTGTTGCCTTTCTTTTCATGACTAACAGTATCTCCCTTTTTCTTTTTCCTGAATTTACTGACTAGTTTATTTCCACCGAACCCAATAAAATAATTTAACAAACCACCAATCGTCGATCCAACAGCTAATGCCATGCCAACAAGAAAAACATTTTCTCCTCCTATCAATAAAGCAGATGTCAGAATTTCAGTTGGCAACGGTATTGCAGTAGCTGACAACAATGAATTAAGAAATAATCCAATTATCCCATAATCCTGGAATGCATTATTCGCTAGAATGTCCTGTGCCTGTTGGTAATATTCCATAATTAATTCATAACTCATGACTGGTACTACCTCGTTTTGTATGAGTCAAAATATAACCCTCTCTAACATTACTAATTTTCATTTGTTTAAAGCCTTGAAAAATATTCGTTTTCAATAAATAATGCCCGAAAATAGTTTGAATAATGAATTTTGCTGATTTATTTCCATTTGCTTCAGAAGATGGCTATCTGATTTTAGCCTTAGTCAATTTCTTTGGTTCCCTTATCCCATTTGTCCCATTGCCTGGATTTTTACTGCTTGCTACTATGTCTGTTGGTAATGAATATGATCTACATGTTTTAGCATTGTTGTCTGCAATCACTGCTACTGTTGCAAAACAAATGATCTTTTTTGTTAGTTTTAGTGGTAGAAGAATCATGAGTGAAAAAACTCGAAAAAGAATGCGCCCATTTGAGAGATTAGTTAAGAAATATGGTGCAGCTGCTGCATTTGTTGCTGCAGCAACCCCAATGCCTGATGATATCATATTTATTCCATTAGGACTGGCAAAGTATAACCCAAAAAGATTTTTTATTGCAACACTTACAGGCAAAATTGTTCTTAGTTACATCATTGTTTTTATTTCTCATTATATTGGATTATCTTTCATAGAACCATTCTTGGAAAATATTGATGATCCTACACCTGTTTACATTGGAATTATTGTTTTTGGAGTAATTATGACTGTAATTATAGTTCTACTTTTGAAATTGGATTGGCAAAGAATTATGGGGAAATTTGCTCCATGGACTTTGGATGAGAACAACCCCGAAGAAGATTAAATTTTGATTTTAAAATTCCACAACTTATCTGTTGCTTCTTTAATTCCTATTCTTGGTGATGCAGAAATCTTTACTTGTTTTTTTATTCCCTCTGTAATGAATAACTTTGAATGTTTTGTTAAATCTACACCATGTTGTTCTTTAGTTATTTCTAACGCTTGAGTTAATTTTGCAGGTCCATTTGTGAGATTTGCAAACTTTATCATTCGTCTATTTTCTTGCATTACCTTGATTCCTTTTTCAGGTTGAATTGCACGAATAAGAACTGCTCCTGCTTTAATTTTTGGATTTCTTGCTACTACATTAAAACAATAATGCATTCCATAGGTAAAATAGACATAAGCCATTCCGACATCTCCAAACATTACTTTGTTTCTCTCAGTAATTTTTCTAAATGCATGACTTGCAGGATCATCTTTGTGCCTGTATGCTTCAGTTTCTATAATTATTCCTGATATTTCGTGCCTACCTGTTTTTCTAACAATTCTCTTCCCTAGAAGATTTTTTGCAACAGTAACTGTATTTTTTAAATAAAATTCCCTAGGAAGTATATTCAATATCGACCGGAACCTCCTTATTATTTTTTAAATCTCTAATCAAATCAAACAGTTTTACAATATCATTTTTTAGTACATCAATTAACTTTTGATTGTATATTGTAGCAGCTGGATGAATAGTTAGAAAATATAGTAAATTATCTTTTCGTACCACCTTGCCTCTAAATTTTGTAATCTCAGATCCTCCTAAAATTGAATTAAATGCTGTGTTTCCTAAAATACAAATAAGTTTTGGTTTAATTATAGAAATTTCTTGTTTTAGATATTCTTTACATGTATCTCGCTCATCTGTATTTGGAACTCTGTTGTTTGGAGGTCTACACTTTACAATATTTGTAATATATACGTCATCTCTTGATATTCCTGCTTCATCAAGTGCAATTGAGAGTTTTTTTCCTGCAACTCCAATAAATGGCTCTCCCTTTTTGTCCTCATTTCTTCCTGGTGCTTCACCAACAAAGATTACATCTGATTGAAAATTTCCTTTACCTGGTACTGCATTAGTTCTAGTTTTACACAAATCACACTTTGTACATTTTATGACATTTTGTTTAATTGTCTCTAGTTCTTGATTCATTTTCTAATTTACACTCTTTACTGTTGCAATTCCTCGTATTGACGGTCCTCCATTACCCATTATCATAGATTGCATAGGATCTCCTTTTCCACAATTAGTTATTGGTCTTACAGTAAAATCATTTCCACAAGCATCAATTGATTCAAAAAATTCTGGGGCTATGCCAATCACAATTACATCTCTTAGTAAATCAGTGATTTCTCCATTTTCAATCTTTTGTGCATACTGACATGAAATACTCCAATTATATCGCTTCATATCAATTGACGGAATTTTCATATTTGATATTAAATAACCATTTTTGACTTCTTTTATCATCTCTGCTACATTCCAATCTCCATTTCCAATACAGGTACATGCCATACGAATCAAAGGCATGAATCTGTAGTTTGCTGCTCTCATATTTCCAGTTGGGGCTGTATTGAAAATTTTTGCTGTTTCCCTATTTTGCATATGATTTTTCAAAATTCCATTTTCAACAAGAGTAGTTTTTTTGGTTTCAACTCCCTCATCATCAAAATAGTACCATCCTAAACTTTCTTTGATGGTAGGATCATCAAACACATTTAATTTCTCTGAACCAATTTTTTTTCCAATCTTTCCTTTCCACCATGCGCCTCCTGCCCATGCCATCTCTTTTCCCAAAACTCTGTCTGCTTCTGATGGATGACCTAATATTTCATGTGTAAGTAATGACACAAAATCTGGATTCATTATTACTGTTGCTTTTTCTTCTTTTACAGGTTTTGCATCAATTAGTTGTGATGCCTTTAAAGCAATCTCTTGTGCACTTTGTTGAATCTTGTTTTTATCAATGATTAGCTCTAATCCTCCTCTTCCACCTTCTGTAATGTTTATTGATTGTGTAAGTCCTGATTCATGAGCTGTAGCTATCATGTCTACTACAACATCAGTAAAATTCTGTACAATTTCTGAACCCTCGCTGTTTACAAAATATTTTGAATTAGTTGTATACCATGGATTAACAATTGATTTGATGATTCTTGGTGTATCAGAAATAATTTTGTTACATTCAAATCCTATCTTCATTAATTCTTCTAATTCTGGTTTTTTTAAAACTGGAAAATCTATCTTAATTTTATTAATAGCATTTGGATATAAACTAACTTTATTTTTTTTGTTTTTAGCATAATGTGATGAATTTCTTAAAGACCCATTTACTAACTCTTTGACTTGTTCAAAAGAATTTGGATTTGTGATTGAACAAAAACTCCATGTACCTGCCTTTACTAATCTGATACCTATCCCAGTACTACTATTGCTTCTAACATATTCTACCTCTCCATTTTCTATGAGTACTGATTTTCTTTCCTGTTGTTCAATTCTGGCATCGCAATACTCTGCACCTGAATCTATTGCATGTCTGATTGCTTTGTCAGCCAGATCTTGTAGGATTGAATCCATAATATGTGAAATTTAAACAGACTCGTAAATCTTGTGTATATCTAATTATTTGAAATTGCAGGCATAGTAAAATAATATTCATCCTCAAAATCAAAATCTATTGTGCCTTTTTTACGCAAAAATTCAAAATACATAGTACAATTTTTGTAAAATTCCTTATTTCTTTTGTGTTTTCGTTCCATATCCTAAATGTCAAAATGTACATTTTTTTAAGAGAGTGAGTGATTTTAGGTCTAAAAGTTTGTTTTCTTTAAGCCGAACTTGCAGGAACTTTTTCCTCTCCAGATGTATTTTTGGGGATTGTAAATGAAAATATCGATCCTTGATTTGGGTATGCCTAAAAAAGATGGCTTGACAGTTGTAAAAGAAATAATGGATTATGATCCAAACGCAAAAATAATTTTAATTACTGCAAGTGATGATCAAAAGATCATTGGTGAATGTTTAAAACATGGTGCAAAATCTTATATTTCAAAGCCCTTTGATTTTAATTCTGTCTTAAAATCTATTACTGAACTTTTAGAAAATTAATTTAGGGCATTAATGTATGATATAATGGATAGAAAATTTGTCAAAAATTGTTGCTGATACTAGTGTTATAATTAATGGTCAATTAATTGCACATATAGAAGGAGGTTCAATTAAAAATTCTGAAATAATAATACCTCAAGTAGTCTTTGATGAGTTACAATCTCAAGCGTCTAACAAAAAGGAACAGGGTTTTGTAGGGTTGGAAAAAATTCAAAAACTTAAAGAATTATCTGGTAGTTATGGGCTGAATATAGTTTTGAAAGGATCACATCCTTCTTCTGATGATATTAAACTAGCAGATAGTGGTAGAATTGATGCTCTTATCATTGACATGGCTAAACAAAATGATGCTGTTCTTTACACTTCAGATAATGTTCAACATCTAGTTGCACAAGCTGAAGGTGTAGAAACAGTATTTCTTAAATTTGTTGTAAAAGATGAAACATTAGAATTTCTGAAATTTTTTGATGCTGAGACAATGAGTGTTCATCTTAAAGAAAATCAACATCCTTTAGCAAAAAAAGGAAAACCCGGCAATTTTTCATTAACTACCCTTAGTGATGATATTCTTTCTAAAGACTATTTGGAGTTTATTTCGTCACAAATCTTGGATGTGGTACACGCATCTGATTCAAGTAATATTGAAATCTCAAAGACTGGTGCATCTGTAATTCAACATGATAATTATCGTATAGCTATCACACATCCTCCTTTTTCTGAATCCTTTGAAATAACAATTGTTCATCCAATCGTAAAATTATCTCTTGAAGATTATGAAATTTCTGATGAGTTAATGAAACGTTTCTCTGACAGAGCTGAAGGAATTGTGATTTCTGGTGCTCCAGGTTCTGGGAAAAGCACTCTTGCATCTGGACTTGCAAATTTTTATCATAAAAAAGGAAAAATTGTTAAAACTTTTGAATCTCCGCGTGATTTGCAAGTTGATTCTGGAATTACTCAATATAGTAAATTAGATGGAAGTTTTGATAACAGTGCTGATATTTTGTTACTTGTACGTCCTGATTACACTATTTTTGATGAAATAAGAAGACGAGAAGATTTTGTAACCTTTGCTGATTTGCGTTTAACTGGTGTGGGAATGGTTGGAGTAGTTCATGGGAATTCTCCTATAGATGCAATTCAACGTTTTATTGGAAAGATTGAACTCGGAATAATTCCAAGTGTCTTAGATACTCTAGTCTTTGTAAAAGATGGCAGAATTGATAAAGTCTATGACTTGGAATTAAAAGTCAAAGTTCCTTCAGGAATGACTGAATCTGATCTTTCAAGACCTGTTATCGAAATCAGAAATTTTGCAGATAATGTCTTGGAACATGAAATCTACACATTTGGAGAAGAAAATGTCATTGTTCCTATTGCAAAAAGAGTTCAAAAAGTTGGAATTGAAAAACTTGCAGAAGATAAGGTGAGAGAAACTTTCAAAAGATATGACCCTCATGTACAAGTTGAAATTTTATCTGATAATAGAGTAAAAGTATTCGTAGATGAACAGTATATAGCATCAATAATAGGAAAAGGAGGCTCAAACATTAATGAAATTGAAAAATTTCTTAAAATCCATGTTGATGTAGTCCAAAAAGACTTTAACCATTCATCTAGAATGACAAATGATATACCTTTTACTTATTCAGAATCAAAAACTGCATTACTTCTAACTGTTGGCAGAGAATTCACTTCAACACATGCTGATATCTATGTTAATAACAAATATGTTACATCAGCAAAAATTGGTAAAAAAGGACAGATAAAAATTCCAAAACGTTCTGACATTGCAAGAAATCTTATGAATCTCGCGTCATCACAAAACGATATTCAAATATTTCTCAAAGATTTTTGAAATTTTCAATAATCTTGGGGTTTGCTTTAAGAAAAGTAATGAATTTTCTCAATTGCTTTATTGTTTTTGGATTAAGATGATGTTCAATTCCTTCAACATCCTGACTTGCAGTATCATATCCAACTCCTAAAATTTCAAAAAATTCCAACAAAATTCCATGTTTTTGTCGAATTCCATTAGCTAATTGTACTCCTTTATCTGTAAGATTAATTCCATGATATTTTTCGTATTCTAAAAATCCACTATCATCTAGTCTTTGAAGCATCTTAGTAACACTCGGTGCACTTACATCCATGTACCTTGAAATGTCTAAGGTGGTTGCATAACCTTTCAATTCAACTAATTCTGATATTATTTCTAAATAATCCTCCATTCTTGCACTTGATTTGGTCCTTTCTGAATGGTGAGCTGCCTTTATTGAATCCAATCTTTTCGAATTTTTAGATTTCATGTAATCTTTGTATCTAAATCAAATCTAGTATAATTGAGTGTCTTTTCTGTTGATTTTAGTTATTCTTTGTTGACTTGGATGTGACCAGAATTGATCATTGAATCTTAACTAACTTCTTCCAAATGATAGGCTGAAATGATTGATCCCCTAAAGGCACGACTAGACAAATTAAGAAAATCTACAGAATCAGCTAAACGCAGAGCAAATTTGTATAATGAAATCAATAAAATGAATCAAGGACCTAATACAAGTTCATTAGGCTCTCTCCAGAAAGCTCCTGCACCCGGTAAAAAACTTCAAAAAATTGGATTTTTGATGTTATGGGTTCCTGAACCAACTGGTGTTACTTGTGCAATAGGTGGACCTATGATAGTTGCTGGACGATATCTTGAGAAAAAATACAATAGCGCTACTATTCACGATATTGGTCACGAGACAAAAAATGCACTTTCATCAATAAACGACTTTAAGAATTCTATAATATAACACTCTTAGTTTTTCAAATTCTGTCATTTTAGAACTAAAAAGGAACAATTTTGAATAACCTCATAATAGAAACGATTATGAGTTCAGCAGATGTTGTAGATAAGGTAAATACGTTTTTGAAACTTGGTGTGGGAGATCCATATCGATTGGAACATATCAAACAGGCATACATCTTAAACAGTACCATTTGGAAAAGCGATGAAAGATATCTTGAACAATTACAAGAGAAATATTTAGTAAAACATCATGTTGAACAACTTGATGTACAACCAGAAACTGATGAAAATTTAGAAAGTGAGTCTGAAAATAAAAACATGATTTATTGTTGGAAATGTGGAAAAATGAGCTTGTTTGAAGCTAATTTTTGCATGGTTTGTGGCTCTTCTTTGTTTGAAGTTGATACGGAATCTCAAACAGTAGATGTAAAAATGCCATCGGTTCATTCAAAAAATCAAAGAAAAACTATGGGGTTAAAAATTCCTATTATGATTGGTATTTCTGTTTTAATTTTGGTAATACTTGGAGTTGGATATAGTCAAGGATCATTTGATTATGTTTTAGAAAAACAAGTCATGGAAGAAACTATGGAAGAAACTATGGACGAAGAGACTATAGAAGAACCTACAGAAACAGTTGTTGAGACATCAAAAACTCAATGTGGTCCTGGAACTATTCCAAAAGATGGTGTTTGTATACTAGATGAAAGATGTGGTCCTGGAACCATATTTGATGAGGATACTTATTCATGTATTTTAGATAAATGAAATCATATGACCCTCAAGAAGCTCGACAAAATTTCAGAAATGAGTCTACTCTTTTTGTGGTGGAAAATCCCAAAAGTTACTAAACAATTTAAGGTATTTTAAAAGGACTGAGATTAATTGATTTATGACAACTAGAGGCCAAGTACTTATTCCTATTACAATTGCTGCAGTAATCATTGGAGTTGTCGGTCTGATGACAATGCCAAGTGAAATTAAACTAGAATCTGTTGAATTTCCTATGGGAACAATCAAGGTTGATGATATTCCTCTTCAAGTTATGATTGCTGATACTGAACCTAGACGTGTTCGTGGATTAATGTTTGAAGATCAATTGCCTTATGATCAGGGAATGATCTTTGTATTTGAAAAATCTGGACTTTATTCCCTGTGGATGCTTAACATGCAATTTTCTCTTGATATGATTTGGTTTGACCAAGACGGAAGAGTTGTACATATTGAAACAGATGTTCCTCCATGTAAGACTGCATTAGAAATCACAACCTGTCAAAGTGTTATCCCTGATGCAGAAGCGGTCTATATTCTTGAAGTTACATCCGGGTTTGTTGATAAAAATAATATTACAAAAGATTCTATATTGAGCATTATCTCAATTTAGAATTGCAAAGCCTTATCTTTGAATATTCAAAGTTGTAATTTATGAACAAGTTATTTTTGATCCCTATTTTACTTGGTATTGTAGCAGTTGTTTCCATTTCACTCTTTTCAATTTCTGAAAACACATCACAACCACAATCAAAATCAATCTATGAAGTGGGTTTTACTTTTAATGATGTTGACAAAATTAAAAAATCTCTGTCGACACAAAAAATTTTCATGTCTTCCCCAATTGAAATCACTGATAATACTATAGGCAAATATTGTCCATACTTTACTGATATTCAAAACCCCATTGAACATTGTGCTACTACTGCTATCACAGATATTCATAGGAATCCTCTCGGAAATATCAACATGGGGGGAACTACTGATGGCCCAATTATGGCACTAGCCATTATTGACTCATCTCCATCTTTAGATTCAAAACAAGATGTAGTTAACCATGTTTTTCAAACAATGATTGAGATTTTGGTGTGTGATTGTTGGGAAGATAGGCAACCAGGAGGATTTGAATCTGTAAGTGCATGGTTAGATGTTGCTGCAGAAAAATCTGCTGAATCTACTCAAAACACACTCACATCAAAAATTAATGGCCTAGAAAATATGAACCTGATTTTGAAGATAACCTCTACAAATGAAAAGTATCTATGGACATTAATTATTCTCAAGTAGTCTAATTATATACAACAAAATTCTTTGATTGGCGATTACAATGATCGATCAGTTATGGCTAATTGCTCTAGGATTTGCTGCAGGAATATTGGGTTCTATGATTGGTCTTGGTGGTGGAATTATTGTAGTTCCTGTATTGACATTTCTAGGATTTTCTCCTACTGCTGCAGCAAGTAACAGTCTTTTTGCTGCACTAAGCAATGCCATTGCATCAACCATCTCTTATTCTAGACAAAAAAGAATTGAATATTCATTAGGTCTAAAACTTGGGTTACTTACAATCCCTGGAACTATTCTAGGTGCAGTTATTTCTACTGATGTAACTCCTGGAATTTTCAAAATTTTATTTGGTTTGGTATTGATTGCATCTGCAGCTTATATTTTTTTGAGAAAAAAAATTGAGACTAAAGAAAAAACATTATCCAATCAGATGATGATTTTTGCAGTAGGTGCTAGCTTCTTTGCTGGAATTATTTCTTCATTTTTTGGAATAGGTGGTGGAATTATCTTTGTACCTTTAATGGTGGTTGGAATGGGAATGGCTATGAAAAAAGCTGCTCCCACTTCTCAACTGATTTTGTTATTCGCATCATTATCTGGAGTAATATCTCATAGTATTTTGGGGCATCCTGATTTTACTCAGGCAGGATTTTTAGCAATTGGTTCTTTTATTGGCGGGCTGGTTGGCGCAAGATTGTCTTTAGATATCAAAGAACGATATTTGCAAATCTTAGTCTCTGCTGTAATCTTAATAGCATCTGCAAAACTCTTTTTTGATTCTATATCTGATAGTTCCATGCAATTTGGATTTTAGCCTCGAATTTTTCCTTGTGCTTTTATAATAATTTCGTAACGTATGGTGTTCGTTAGGTCTTTGACCTAAGAGCTGGGGAGACTAGTCGGCTCCCTAGTATTTTATTTACAAATTATTAGTATGATTTCTACGACTCAATTAAATACAAATTCTACAAATCATGTTTATGACAATAATGTTCATTCCTGTAAGGCCATCAAGAAGAAATGATGACGAATTTGACGATTAATCTATTTTAAGTTCAGATTTTTTCAATCTTATCTTAATTCATCAACACAGAAAATAACTTCTGCTGATGAAGCTGCACTATCTGACACAAGGAAATTAATTGCCTCTGCAATTCTTTGATTGCTTGGATCTGCACCTGTTACTGTACCTGGAAATATTGTAAACATTCTAATTTTTGACTTTAGAACATCACTTAGTTCTTGGTTAACTGTGGTTGTAAATGGCCTTAATGCACCTCTGAAAACTTCTACTTGAGCTCTTTGTGTTCCTGTTACTTTTCTTCCTATTGGCAAGTCTGGACCTATAATCATAATTGCACCTTTTGCGTCTTTGTAAAGTCGAGGATCTTTATCCCCACCTGGGACAAACTGCTCAAGTGCTCTTTGGGCTACAGTTGCTGGGGTTGAAATAAATTTTTCAGTAAGTGCTTCCCATTTTGCTCTTGATAATTCAGTTAATTTTGAGATTTCTGGCAACTTTCCTGTAACGTGAACTACTGCTAGGATTTCACCATGGTTAGTTTTAGCAGTATTGAGCCATTTTTCCACCTCTTCAGGATTCTTGATATCCATTATGTGGGAATGGCATTTGTCACTGATGTATTCCTGAAGTTCTGTTGGGGTTGATTGTGAAATAAAACATGCGGCCCTTCCTCCATTCTTTTCAACATGTTGTGCCAAAAATTCTACTCTTTCAGCATCTGCTTTGTCAGTTGCATCAATGGTAAACACGATTACTTTTCCTCCAAAGTCTGGTTGGTGAACTCCTGGTGTTGTGGTTCCAATATGTGGTCTAACAGGATAAAATACTCTATCTCCCGGAACTACTTTTCCATTTAGAATTTTTGCTATTTTGTCATCACACAAGTTAAGAACTGACTCTGCAACTTGTCCTTGTGTTAAGAATTCTTGATTTGCAATCATATGTGATGTGTTGTTTTGAATTTTTTCAGCAATAGTTTGAATTTTGTTTAAAAGATTTGTAAATGTCTCAGTTAGTTTGGAAACATCTTTTCCGTTTGCTAGTTTTTCTGCAGCCTTGACAATTCCTTCTTTGACTACTTTTTCATCTTCCCCTAATAACGGTAGTAATTCTTTGCTTGCTGCATCTACTTCAATTGGAACTAAATCTTCAAATCCACTAATTCTCATAAATTCCGATGCTGCTTTAGGATAAACCGTCTTGTAAATTCGATCAGAATGTACTGGCCCTGGATTTGTTGCAATGGATATAATTCCTTTATCTATTAATTCCCATGACATTGCCTCTGCTAATCTATTCTTAGCACCTTGAGATGCAGTATATGGACTTCTAAATCTGTATGGTCTTTGCTCTAACGGTCGTTCTTCAGTAAAGAATGTTGAAATTGTAATGATCTTCCCTCCTTCTTTCATTACTTTGAGTGCTTGTACAGACCCCCAGAAAGTACCAGTAAGGTGAATCCCAATAGTACTTTTGAATTCATCTAGTGGCGCATTTGCAAAACATGTGACAGGGCCTGAAACTCCTGCATTATTAACAATGTAATCCACAGTAACTTTATCATTTTTGAGTGACTCAAACATATCATTTATTCCTGCTTCTTCACTAACATCAACTCCTGAAAAAATTCTAACTGATGCACTAGTATTTTTTTCAGAAATAATTTCTTCTAACATTTTTGATGTTTCTTCTAATGGCTCTCTTCTTCTTCCAAGGATAATTACACTTGCTCCATTCTCTACAAATTTTTTGGCTATAGCTTTACCTATGCCAGTTCCACTACCTGTAATTAGAGCAACTTTGTGTTGAAATTTCAGCATAGATATGCTATCAAACCTTCTGTGATATTTAATTGGATTGTTCCATATGGAAATAAATTCTTGATATCTTTATTTGTGGGAACGACTCATGATTTTTTATGCATGATACAGAGTCTGATACATTTGTCTATCAAACATTACCTGAAAAATTTACTGATATGTTAAAGGAGATTGGAGTAGATTCAGAGTCCAAAGAAATTGGAACTGATGATGTTGAAAAAGGTGATTACTATAGTAGATATTTTACTCAAACAGCTAGAATGATAACTAATAGAGGATGTCTTGATGTTAAGAATTCTAACATTGACGTAATTCAAATTATTCAAAAGGGATAAAAATGCAAGATCCAAATCCACTTTATTGGGGCGCACAAGATAGGTTTCAAGCACATTTCATTGTAAGAAAGGATGTTGGTACCTCAGTTGTAGACTATCTTGCAAAAACAAAACTAACAACTAAAGGACATTTTGGTGCAAAAACTGTTGTTAAAGTTGAATGGAGTGGTTCTGGTAGTATATCTTCAAAATTAAATGAAGATAATGAACTTAACGAAATGATTGCAAAACAATCCGTCAAATATGCTACTATCTATGTTGAACCTACTGAAGGGGCAGTCAGAATTAGAAGTAAATGGGATAATCATCTAGCATTTGGTATTACCAAAGAACTTTTTGAAATCTATGACCGAATAGCTGGTCACATAAAATCCATCTAAGCTTTCCACCAATCTAAAGCAAGAAAATCTACTTTATCTTTACCTTTAGGAATTGCTAAAATGAATTGCTTTCTTACTGTAGTTGCAAGTCGTCCTGCAAGAACAATTCCAGTTGACGAAATTGACTCATTTCTATTGTAAACTTGGATTAGATATGGAGCATGATCAATTCCTGGTCCTTTTTCATATACTGCAAAGTCACAACCAAATTTTATTCCAGGATTGATGATGTATCCTTTATCTCTGAAATTTTTGTAAACTAAATATTTTTTGTCAAAATTATGATATTCTTTTTTGCAGATCTTAATCATTTTATCAATAGTTACTTTTTGTTTTAATTTAGTAATGGTAATTTTCTTATTTTCTAAAAGGTATAGTCCTTCAATTAGATCTAAAATTAGTGGAGCATCTATTTCTTCAAGTTTTGGTTTTGGAATACCTATTGGTTTTCCGTAATATCCTTGACCGAAAAGCTTACGTGAATCATCAATATTCCAAATAATAATTCGATTTTCAATTAATTCACTTTTCATAATTCTTATGAAACATTAAGCGTATATGAATTCTCTAGTAGAGTATGGTTGTTCTTAAAGAATTGAAAATAAAATAAAAATGGAAAATGGTTTGTTTTGTTTATAGACTCAATGCTAATAATATGAAAGAATCTGATACTCTTTGGCATTTGTCTGCCATCTCTTCAATTCCCTCTATCACATCTTTCATCAACAGCAATTCTTTAGTGTTTGATACTTCAGATAGAAGTTTAATTGTAGCCTGTCTGTATTTGATATCAATTTCTCTCTCTATTGTCTGTGTCTCTTGAGCCAATTCAATTGCATTTGCAGTGTTTGTGTTAAGACTTCTAATGATCTCATTTAGCTTGTATACTTCATCTACAACTAGTTCAATCAGATTTGTAATCTCTTTGTCAAGATTTGCGGTTTTTAGTGTAGATGGTTTTACGTTTGAAAGTTTGAATGAGATACCTGTAATGTAGCCTGCAATTTCATCCATCGTATATGCAGTATTGAGAAGATTTTCTCTATTCATAATCAATCCTCCAACATCTGCTACTTCACGTGTAATCTTTCTTCTTAGATTTTCTACTTCTTCTTCAATAGTTGAAATTTGTTCTAGAGCATTTTTGACTCCTGTCTTATCTTTTCTCATCATAAGATCAGGCAAGGTTGCAAGTTCTCTGGCAGCGTTCAGAATTCTGTTAATTTCGTCTTGTAAAACTGCTATGGCTTTTCTTTTTGCTTGAACTTCAAGCTCTCCACTATACATAACAGAAAACGAACAATCCTCAGGTAATTTAAATCATCTATGATTATTGATATTTTTTGAGCACGATTATATCAAATTTTTATCATGGGTAACTTTTTTTTGTCCTTTGTATAATGTGATAACTTCTTCATTTGTGGATGCATCTTCAACTGCTTTTTCAATCCTAATCTTGCCAGTAAATTTTGGAAATCTCAAAGCAAGACCTGCATCTTTCCTAATCTTATCTTTTGCTGCTTTATGGATTGGACTTAAAGTAATTTCTGAAGCCACCACTTCTATTACTAGTTCTGGTTCGAACCACACATCAGCTTCCATTTCACTATCTATTCGTGGATTTTTTTTGATTGTAACTTTTGGATTTAAAATTTGATACAATTGATCCAAATCTTCGTCTGAAAATCCTGTTCCTACTTTACAAATACTTGTGAAAATATCTTCATCTTGGTCATATGTTGCAAGCAGTAATGTTCCATAGCTTCCTGTTCTTCTACCCTTTCCAAAAAATCCTCCTATCACAACAAGATCTAAACTATCTCCTAATTCATTTTGATATTCCCGTTTTAGCTTTAACCAATGACTTCCTCTTGAACCTGCATTGTATGGTTTATCAAGCATTTTCAGCATCAACCCTTCACTGCCTGCATTAATGCTATTTTCTAAAAAGTCCTTAATTTCGTTATCATTTTTGACTATTGTCATTGGGACATATTTTGCAAAGTTATCTTCTTTCACAACTTTCTCAAGTTTTTCTCTCCTATGTTTGTAGTCTAATTCTAAACAAACTTTTCCATTACAGTACAAAATATCAAAAAAATTCACTGTGATTGGATATTGTGTAACTGCTTTTTCTATCTTGTATTTTCTTCTTCTGTGCATCAATTCTTGAAATGGTAAAAAGTCACCAGTGTTTTCATTAATTGCAACTGCCTCTGCTTCTAAAATTACATTGTCTGCTTGAATTGCTTTAGGAATTTTTTCTATAATGTCAGGATAATAACTTGAAATATTTTCTAAACTCCTAGAAAACAATACTACTTTTTCTCCTTCAATGTGGAGCTGTACTCTTTCTCCATCTAACTTGTATTCTGCTGCAAAATTGTTCCCCATTTTTTCAATTGCTTCTTCTTCACTTTTTACTCTGTCAGCAAGCATTGGTCTGATTGGATTAAATAAAATAACATCAAATTTTTCAATTCCTTCAATGCCTTTAGTTGCTATCGTTTCAGCAACTTTACCTAAATCACTTGAGACATTATATGCATGTTGCAAAATTTTTCTGTTATCCTTGTTCCCAGAAAATGCTATTGCTAATGCATCCATTACTGTATTCTCTGCAATTCCTAATCTTAAAGATCCCAACAAAATCTTCAAAATGTAACTTGCTTCTAATGGACTTGCATCATTTAGTAAACTTGAGATATATTTTATCTTCATATCTTGTGAATGAGATCCTTCTAGATTGGCAATTTTGAATAATGTTTCGTATACTCTTTCTATTGTTATGTCTTCTACAAGAAATGTTGTTTGTGTTTTTTGTTCTAGTATTATAGATGCTGCATGTCCAAGATCTCCCTCTTTTCTATACTCATCTTCAATTTTCTTAATTGGAATTCCTGATGACTTTGAAATTGCTCTTATTGCAAGTTTTTCAGCTACACCTAATTCAACTCCTTCAAAGTCCGGTCTTAGTTTTCCTTGTAACAAGTACACAATTTTAGAAATGACTTTATGAGGAGTTTTTTCAAATAATTCAACTAGAAATTGTGTTAACTCTAATCTCTTTCTAGTTAATTCCATTTTGTTAAAAGAATCAGCTAAAATAGAAAACTCCATTCTAATCTTCTACTTAATCCTGAATAAAAGTTTGAAACTAGATGTTTTTACATCAATCAATTATGAAATAGTATAATTATTTCCAATTATCATGAAATTTCAACTAGATGTTATGTGATTTTCACACACATTGATTTGTTTTCCTTGAAATGCGATTTGTTTGTGGCTTTATTACTATATTTCATAAAGAAATGACAAAAAACACTTGTATTGATTTAACATTAATTTATTTCACGCATAGCCAACTTTGACTAAACAATTTTTGGCGTGCAAACCAATTACTTTTTAGCAAATGATTTCAAGTCATAAACGTTTGGTTCAGTTATATTCTTCACCACAATGAATACACATCTTTTTTGATATTATCTCAAACCATGCATAATTGTGAACATATCCTTCTTTACAACTCATAGAATTTTACTTGGAATAGTCATAATACAAAGATTAGAGGTCAAAAACTATCTCGATCTTAATCTAGATATTTAAAAAATTAGAAAATAGGGTTAATGACTATGTCCGCAGCCACAGGAATCCTCACCTTCGTGTCCCTGTGATTCTTTGCCTGCACATCTGGAACATTTGTCTGAACCTGTTGGTGAGAAAAATCCAATCCTACAAGAGATACATTTTTTATTTACCGTTAGATGTATTTGAAAATTGTTGGTTTGTCTGAATTTGGATGTTCAGAGACTAGCGCAAAGTTGTGTAATGGATATTCTTTTTTGTATTGTTTCATAAAACTCCAAGCAACATCGTGTGTTTTGAATTCAGTTCTAATGCCATCAATTTGGCTCTTTTTCCCAAATACATCAAACACTACAACTGAATATTGTTTTGGACGATTGTGAGGCCTTGCTTTAATAAGCCATATTAGTGCAAAAACGAAGACAGATCCTAAAATCACATATTCGCCAGCCATTTTGAAGAACGTCAAAAAGACTCCTGGTATGGTGTGTCCAAATAAAACAACCATAAAATTTGAAAATGAGATTACTACTATTACTGTAAAAATATACGTTTTCCAATCAAAAATTTTTTTCAAAAAATTCATGACATATTTTACAAGAGTCTTTTTTCTATTAACTATTTCCTTTGATGAGAATATTCAAAATCACTAATCTGGGTCTTCGTAATTTTCTTTCTTTTCACCTTTGGATGTATATCCCTCCAATGGTTTCATCTTACTCTCAAGAATACTCATTCTTGCTTTATATCCTTCAGCATATTCTAATTCTGATGGAACAAGAGTTGCTGGATGAATGAATCCTTGACTTCTCATAGACATTGCTTTCTTTGTTGCAATTTCTCTGATATAATCCCAATCAGGAGTTGAGAATCCATCAAATGGACCAGTAAACTTTCCATTGTGCATACTGAATACTAGTGCCTCTACAATTGGAATACAGAAATTGATAGTTGCTGCAGAATTTAGCTTCACAGGCATTAGTGGCATGTTGTGACTACCTCTTGTATTTCCTGCAACATAATGTGGATTGTTAAATACACTTCCAACTTCTTCTGTAGCTGGGAAATTCTTTTGTGTTCTAACCAGACAAATCGGATCATCTTTTCCAACATATGTTCCTGCAATGTTGTGTAGTCTATCAGTTGATGCCGCAAGAATTGGCTCTCCTTCTTTGGTAGTAACTGAATCAACAACATATCTTCCTGGATACATCAACGCGGCTTCAATTGTTGGTTTGTCTTGCCATAATTCAAGTTCAGCAATTTTTCCTTCTTCAACATCCATTATGTTTATCTTAACTCCACTAGCAAGTGATTCGTTCACAATCAAACCTGTATTACTTAATGCATCTACAAACATTCTATAAATTGGATAGTTAAATGCACCAGGCTCTGTTTTATCTGCTGCAAACACTGTAAATGCTTCATTTTGTCTCTCTTCAAATTCCAATTCTGCAACACCTGGACCCATGCCTTTCACATTTCCTGAAAAAGAATCTTTTAGCAAGTCTTGTCCAGCACCATACAAACCCTCTTCTTTTGCAACTTTAGTTCCTGCCATGAATGCATCCCAAGCAAGTTTGTGAATTTGTTGATTATCTGTTCCATGTGTATGAGACATAACAATGTGGACGTCATCTCCACAATATCCAATGTAATAATCAATTAGCAGATCTGCTGAATTTTTGATGGTTTCTCTTACCGCTTCAATTAAACCATCACTTGGTTTTGTGTGACCTCCAACTCCACCAACATCTGCTTTGATAACTGAAACTGTAATCTTCATAATTCCTCTTTCTATCTCCTTGATTTATGTGCTTTTGGCAAAACCTTCTGATCTAAAATTAATTGAAAAAAAACAAAGTTTTTTTCAAAAATTCATAACGCTAATAAATGCCCTTAGAGAGGCAGTCCATATGGCAGATAAACCACACTTGAACATGATTGTAACAGGTCACATTGACAATGGAAAATCAACAACTATGGGCCATTTCTTGATGGATTTGGGCGTTGTAGACGAAAGAACAATCGCAGCACATGCAGTAGAGTCTGAAAAGACTGGTAAAGGTGATACTTTCAAGTATGCATGGGTTATGGATAATATTAAAGATGAAAGAGAAAGAGGAATTACTATTGATCTTGCTTTCCAAAAGTTTGAATCTGCAAAATACTTCTTTACATTAATTGATGCACCTGGTCACAGGGACTTTATTAAAAATATGATTACTGGTGCTTCTGAAGCAGATGCCGCAATCTTGGTACTTTCAGCAAAAGAAGGTGAAACTGACACTGCAATCGCAGCAGGTGGTCAAGCCAGAGAACATGCATTCTTACTAAAAACGCTTGGTGTAAGCCAACTAATTGTTGCAATCAATAAAATGGATTCAGTTGACTATAAAGAGGACGCATTTAATTCAGCCAAAGAAAAAGGCGAAAAATTGATAAAATCTGTAGGTTACAAATTAGAAAACGTGGCATTTATTCCAGTTTCTGGATGGATGGGTGATAATTTGGTTAAAAAATCTGAGAATATGCCTTGGTATACTGGAAAGACACTCCTTTTAGCATTTGATGACTTTACAATACCAGAAAAACCAATTGGTAAACCACTACGTGTTCCAATTCAAGATGTTTATACTATTACTGGTGTTGGCACAGTACCTGTAGGTAGAGTTGAAACTGGAACTATGAAGGCCGGTGATAAAATAATTGTAATGCCTTCTGGTGCCACAGGTGAAATTAAATCTATTGAAACTCACCACACAGAAATGCCATCTGCAGAAGCAGGTGATAACATTGGTTTCAATCTAAGAGGAATTGAAAAGAAAGATATTAAGAGAGGTGATGTTCTTGGAACTCCTGATAAACCACCAACGGTTGCAAAAGAATTCAAAGCACAAATTATAATTATTCATCATCCAACAGCAATCGCTCCTGGTTATACACCGGTTATGCATGCACACACTACACAAGTTGCAGCAACTGTTACTGAGTTCCTACAAAAAATAAACCCCGCAACTGGTGCCGTTGAGGAAGAAAATCCAAAGTTCCTTAAAGTTGGTGATTCAGCGATTGTTAAAATCAGACCTGTGAGACCAACTTGTATTGAAACTTTCAAAGACTTCCCTGAAATGGGTAGATTCGCTCTTAGAGATATGGGTGCAACCATCGCAGCAGGTATAGTTAAAGAAATTACAGAAGAGTACAAACCATAGGCAGATTTTCATGACACAAACCGCCCGTGTTAAACTCACCTCTACTAGTCTAAAAAAGTTAGATGGTGTTTGTGGAGAAATTATGGGAATTGGTAAAAAAACTGGCGTTAAAATAAAAGGTCCTACACCACTTCCTGTTAAAAGACTACATGTTGCTACTAGAAAATCTCCATGTGGCAGTGGTACTGAAACATATGAGAAATGGGAAATGAAGATGCATAGGAGAATTATCAATATTAGTGCTGATGACAAAGCGATTAGACAACTAATGAGACTTAAAATTCCTGATGATGTCTACATTGAATTGTCTTTGACATAATTTGGTATCCTTAAATTATCGAAATTTTGATGATAAATATGGTTGAAGAAAACTCTAATTCTGTTCAAGAAACTACTGTTGAAGAAAACTCTAATTCTGTTCAAGAAACTACTGTTGAAGAAACCCCTGCTGAGACATTTGATGTAATCTACTCTTGTCTTAGATGTGCAACTAATGTTTCTAATACTGAGCTATCTCGCTTACCTGAAATTAAATGCATATGTGGATTCAGAGTATTTACCAAAGTAAGACCTCCTGTAGTAAAAACAATAAAAGCAATCTAACTATCTGTCTTTTTTGTAACTATGCTCTCTTTGTAAATGTGTCCTCATATCTTCCATGTTTGAAAAATACTTGTTGCATTCATTACAATCATATGGCAAATCTTTACCATGAATAATCTGTTTATGATTCATCATCTCTTCTTCTTTCGAAAATTTTTTATCACAAATATCGCAACTAATTTTTTTAAAAAAACCCACTTTTATCCAAACTCTGCTTTCTTCTTATCCCAGCAATTCCTGCAAAGCTGACCTTCAATCTTCCAATTTCCTTTTGCATTGTATCTAATCAATCCCATCTTCCCTCCACATAATGCACAAAAATTTTTCTTTTTTGCATGATCTTTTTCTTTTTTGTCAAAACATTCTTTGCATAACAAACCTTCCATGTCCCATTGCCATCGAGGTTCCCACAAGTTTGTGATCTTTTTAGTTATTCCACATTCAACACATGGTTGCATAATTTTTCCTTCAAAGTATTCCTTTGATTTATCAAAATGACAATCCCCACAAAGTAGGCCTTTAATACCCCACTCTCTCTTTGGTTTGTGTTTGTGAGTAAGTTGTTTATTACAAACAGCGCAAAATACTGGCTTTCTACTAAATAGTCTCATAATCTCTATGAGATTTCAAATAATTTAATCTATTAAATGTAATACAAAAGAAAGGCATCAACTGAAGCAAAAATCTTTTGTTTATTATAAAATTTTATGACTAAAACTTAACAAAAGTAATAAAGATAAAAATAACAAAAATCCTTTATTGTTTTAAGATTTTTTCAAGGGCTTGACTTGCATTTAGCATACCATTTTTCTTAGCAAATTCTTCGATCATTTTGTATTGTTTTTCAGTAAAACAAACTGGTATTGAACGTCTTTCCATAAATGTAATAAGTATTTTTAACTAATATCCTTTTTGTTTACTTGAAATCAAATTGAGCACTAATTGCTCATAAATTTTTAGAATTTCTCAAATAAAATTATAATATTTTGTAATAAAAAAAATAATAGTTCCTACAATAACTCCAATTGTTATTAATTTCAGAATATCTTCTTTCTTTTTGATGATGCATGGGTCTCCATCATCTCTCTTGAGTATCTTGTATTGTCTGGATGTAATAATCAAGGCATATGTAACGAATCCAGTAATTGTAGAAATAATTATGGCTTCAATAGTTATGGAGTTTGTTTGTATGACTGAACCTGCAAAAACAGGTAGAATTCCCCACGAAAATATTGTTGATAAATTATTATGAAATTTACCTCCAAACAGTTCTAGACTATATGCAAATAGAAAAAAACCTTCAACAGTCCCTATTAAAAAAAGCCAAGGAGAATCTAAAAATGCAAAATAAATACCTACAGAAAACGCAATGCTTACCGCAACTAATGCCATTAACCAAATCTTTCTTTTTGGTAAATTTCCCCAAGGTTTCGTTTTACCTCCTACTGCATCAAGTAGGTGTGCACCAACTCCAAGTGCTAAAATGTAAATCACACAAATTGCTGCCACTCTCTCTAATTGCAGTGGTCCTGAAATTGCTCCTAAGGCCGCAAAGCAAGTAACAATACTCGTGTATGGTAAAAACAGAATTCCTATGCTAATTCGAAATTTTTTAGAGCCAAATTTTGGAACAAACCATTCTGATGTTCTATCTACTTGCAATAATATTATTTGGACTTTGTTGCTTATATGATCACAGGATAGACAACTGATATAATTGATAGAATGATTAATTGATTCGTGAGTAAATATCAAAAATTTATCAAAAAAGGAGTCATCGAATCACTTGATAAGGTTCCTTTTCACACCAATGCTCCTATCAAACGATTATCAATGTTAAGTAAATCCTTGTTTCCTACATCAAATACCCATATTGCAGTTCACTTTGTTAATGTCTCCAAAGATCTTCCAAAATATAGTAAATTACACAAACACAACCATGATGAAATTAATTTGATACTATCTGAAGACTCCAGCTTGACATATGAGATTCAATTGGAAGATGAGTCCTATGAAGTGACGTCACCTTCAACCATATTCATTCCAAAGGGAATTAGACATAGTGCACAAGCAATTTCAGGCAAGGGGATTTTTGTGTGTATGATTTTATCAAATAATCACGACCTTCCTTCAGAAAAAAATTGAAACTCTATAAAGCAAATATCCAATAATACTAATATGAAAATAACTGAGATAGAAATTGATGATAGTCAAACAGGTTATTGCTGGATTCAAATATACACTGCTAACAGAAAACAAGCAATTTCATTAAGACATCAAATCTTAGCTGATCAGGCAATACGCGAAAGATTGGAAAACGAAATTCTACAAAGCCAGAAAATAACTGCAAATTCATCAACTCCTATGGAAATTACATTCCAAAGTTTCCTTACCAAAAAACTCCAATTAATTCATGAAGGAGAAAATGAATGACAAAGAAACGTCAGATCTTAGTTATTGGTAATAATACAAATGGATGTACACCAAAACATGAAAAACTTGCATACGAGATTGGAGTAGAAATTGCAAAATCTAATTCTGTTTTGATAACTGGTGGATTAGGAGGAGTAATGGCTGCCGCATCACATGGAGCTCATGATACAAATGGGTTGACTGTGGGAATAATTCCTCAGGATGATGCTATAATGGCTAATGAATTCTGTGACATTGTAATCCCAACTGGTATGGGACTTGCTCGTGATTTTCTAAATGCATTAACTGCTGACGGAGTAATTATTGTAGGTGGCGGTTCTGGTACTTTATCTGAAGTATGTGCTGCATACATGTACAAAAAACCTATGGTTGCAATCAGAAACATAAAAAGTTCTATTGAACCATACATTGATGGTTTTCTTGATCATAGAGAAAATATCAAAATTGTTGGAGTTGATACTCCTAGTGATGCGGTAAAGAAAATTTTAAAATTAATTGCTAAATCATACAACAGCGACACAGAATCAACGGATGCTGAAATCATTGATGATTTTAATAAAATTAAGAGTGGTGAAGTTTCAAGAATGGCTCAAAAGAGTTCAGGTTAACATAATATTGACTATTGCATAGACACAAGTAATGGGTCTGGCTTGTAAAACTCCCCATGTTCTTCAGCAAGTTTGTTAAGTTCATCAACAATTTTTTTGATGCCTATTTCTTTCGCTGTTTCAAATAATGGTTTTTTTAGTCCTAATCCTAACTGTGCTGCTTTTTCAATCTCTTCTATATCACTTGCACCATTTGTGACAAGCCATGCTGCATTGTTTAGTATATTGGCAACAATCTGAATTGGATCACATTTTGCTGCTAATTCTTCTGAAAGTGAAACTCTTTCGTATTTGTCATTTGAATACTTGTAATATCCCTCTCCTGATTTCTGTCCCAGTTTTTTTTCATCAAACATTTTTTTAACTAGTGGGTGAGGATTGATTACTTTTTTGTCTCGTAAGTGCATCTCTACTGTAGCTTTATGAATTACATCCATTCCTGTAAAATCTGCTAACTCAAAGATACCCATTGGAAATCCTAACTTGAATTTGACAGCCGAATCTATCTCTTCAAGTGTTGCTCCAGTTCTGTCTTTTACATAACATGCTTCATGAACCATTGGAATAAACAATCTGTTAATTATGAATCCTGGAACATCTTTTCTGCATATTACTGCTATCTTGTCAACTGATTTTACATATTCTTGTGTCAAATCAATTACTTCTTGTGATGTTTTCTCTCCAGGAATTATTTCTACTAGTTTCATTAATTGTGGTGGATTGAAGAAATGAATTCCTATGAATTTTTCAGGACGAGATGTTGTATTTGCTATTTCAGTAATTGGTAATGTGCTTGTATTTGATGCAAAGACTACTTCTGGTGCTGCAGCCTTGTCTAATTCTGCATACACTTTTTTCTTTAAATCCATGATCTCTGGAACTACCTCAATAATTAATTCCGCATCTTTTACTGCCTCATTCAAATCTACAATGGGTGTAATTCTTGCAAAAATTGCATCGCCTTCTTCTTTTGAAATTTTTTCTTTGGAAACTAGTTTATCTATACTCCATTTTACTTTCTTCATCGCTTTATCCAAAAACTCTTGTTCAATATCTCGTAATACTACATTGTATCCTGCAGTTGCTGAAACTTGTGCAATCCCATGTCCCATCACTCCAGAACCTAAAACTGTGATATTTTTTATTGTCACCGTTTTTCAAAAATTGAGTATCCTTTATAATTTATCTTAATGTCCACCATTTGCCATTTGTAATTTTTAGGAGATGTATCTAAAATTAAACACCAAATGACTGGCTTGTTTTTTCACATCTCGGACACTTTAGTCCGTCTGTCTTAATTCCACACTTTCTACAAAACATATCAATTCCTACTACATCACGTGAATGTGTTTTAACTGCCTTAATAATTAAAATTATTAGTAAAAGAATTCCTGCTGCAATTCCAATCCATAAAAGTACCATGACTAAGTTATACTGTATTGCATATTATCTCTTTATTTTTGATATTAAATTGTTTGCAAGACATGTATTGCATTTATAAATGGTGAAATTTTTTTTTATTTATTGTCAAAAACACTAAATGAAATTAAATTACAGTTCCAAAATATGCATAACCACTTTTCAACTATTGCCTCAAAATATCAAAGTGTAAGAACACTCGACATAAAGCCAGTCTTATACATTAAAGACAAACTAAAAAAAAAATCCAAAATCAGTATGGCAGATGTTGGTTGTGGTGATGGTCGATACGCCCTAGAGTTTTTGAGATGCTTTGATGATTCATTTTACATTCACTGTGTAGATTACAACGAAAACATGCTACTGTCATTGGAAGATCATCTAGCAGCACAAAATATTACAAATTTCTGTGTAAGACAAGGGGATGCAAACAGATTGCCCCTAGATAATGATCTAATGGATTGCATTGTTACCTTTAATGCAATACATCATTTTGATGTTCCAAAGTTTTTATCTGAGTCCATGAGAACACTCAAAGATGATGGACATCTCTTCATCTATACCAGACTACGAAATCAAAATTCCAGAAGTATTTGGGGAGAACATTTTCCGTTTTTTGTAGATATGGAAAATCGCTTGTATGAGTTGGATGAATTAGAACAGCATATCAAAAATGCAGACATGAATATACACTCCAGCAGGGTATTTGGGTACTCTAGAGTTTCTAGCTTAGATAGGTTAGTACACCAAGCAAAGAATAACCACTATTCTACCTTTGCCCTTTACGACGAAGAAACCTTTGATGAATCTCTAGAAATATTCCAACAAAATATCACGAACAACTTTGATGATTTAGCACAAATCAACTGGCATGACGAAAATATCTTGCTAGAAATTAAAAAATAATTCCAGAAAATCTATTTTTTAAAACACTTACAATCACAGTCAAACATTTCTGCCTTTCCCATACACTGATCATGATACTCATGATAACATTTCTCGCATATGACCATAAAACCCATTCTATGAATCCGTTTTAAATTTCTTTAAATATGGTATATTTAACTTGATTTCTATGCCAGTTACAAAACCTATAATTGAAATTGTAAATGTTGTGGCATCAGCTACGATAGATCAGAAATTAGATCTGTATGATATTCAAAAAAAGTTCCCTGGTGTGGAGTACAATCCTGATCAATTTCCTGGTGCAGTCTTTCGCCTCAAAAATCCAAAAACAGCAACACTACTTTTTAGTACAGGAAAAATGGTATGTACTGGCTCAAAATCGGAAGACATGGCAAAAAAGGCAGTAAAGTTAGTTGTACAAAAACTCCGAAAAGATGGAATTAAAATCAAAAAAGATGCAGTTGTAACCGTTCAAAACATCGTATCTTCAATAAACCTTGGAGGCAGAGTTCATCTTGAAAAAGCTGCACGAACATTGCCTCGAAGTATGTATGAACCTGAACAATTTCCTGGAGTCATTCATAGAATGCTTGATCCTAAAACAGTAATTCTAATTTTTTCATCAGGAAAACTGGTCTGTACTGGAGCCAAAACTGAGAAAGATGTCTATCGCTCAGTAAACAATCTTCATAGTCTGCTTGAAGAAAAAGACTTGATGATTTATTAGACTTGCATTCTCCCTTGAGAATTAAATTTAAAAGGACTTTGCGAATCACTTTTAATGTATTTTAAAATACAACCATGTAATGGGTTTGTTCAAACGTAAAAAAGTTAATGAAAACCAAACAAAATGTGAAAAATGCGGTACCGAATTACATGATCCTGAGCGTTTAAAAAGACACATGAAAAAAGCACATGGAAACGTCCCTGAAAAGAAATTAGATCCAAATGCAGGTGATGGCGGTCTATGGTAAAATGAAATTTAAACTTACAATCGGTGATTTAATATTTTGAAACCTTGATGAAACTTTATGGATTGTATTTTTTGTAAAATTATTTTGGGTGATATTCCAGCAAAAATTCTTAAAGAAACTTCTAACAGTATATCATTTTTAGATGCATTTCCACTTGCAAAGGGACATGTGCTTGTAATCCCAAAAAATCATCATCAAAAAATTCAGGATATGAGTCATGAAGAAAATACTGATTTGTTCTCTCTTGTTCATTTGATGATTTCTAAAGTAGATGCTTTAACTGGCGCAACTTTAGTTGCAGTACATAATGGAAAAGAAGCTGGACAAGAAGTTCCTCATGTTCATGTACATCTAGTTCCACGAAGTGCAAATGATTCTGCAGGTACAATTCATAGCATGTTTGACTCTACATTGAAACTATCTGAATCTGAAATTGAAGAACTTTACAAAAAGTTAAAAATCTAATCTCAATAAGGATACAATCTCTCGCGCGTATCCCTATTCTCTACGCTAATTGCCTTTGTCGGACAAGTTTCAGCGGCATTCATTATTTTATTCATACCCGCACCTTTTTGATTGATTACTGATGATTTAGGATTAAATCTGGTTTGTTTGTTTATTTCAAAAACCCCTGGTGCTATAGTTTCACAACTACAACAACCGATACACAAACTTTTGTCCACATCGACGAAAAGGTTTGGTTGTTTTTTAGGTTCTCTTGCTTTATCATATTCTCCATTTTTACCATCTGGTCGAATACGTGCATTGTATTCTTTCCAGAATTTACTTTCGTATTCTTTCCAAAAATCAGGGTCTCCCTCTTCAAATTCACGGGTATATTTACTCCAATCTTGTTCAGGAATTTTTTTATCTCCTGGAGCTCCCCCCTGAGGTTTTCTCTTAAAGTTTGTCTTTGGGGTTGATTTACTTTCAGTAAATTCTTGATGTATTGAATTATTATTTTGATTGTGATTTTTCTTAAGGTGGTTGTATGCTTCAGTAATTTTCTTAAATTGTACATCTCCTGCTTTGTCCTTATTTCTGTCAGGATGTAATTCTAGTGCCATCTTTCGATAAGCTGTTTTGATCTCAATTTGAGATGAGTCTTGTTTTACGTTCAATATTCTGAATGCCTGATATGTGTCCATATATTGTAGAGACTTGTTCTATGTTAAAAATAATTATGTTTATTCTAACAAAATTTCATTATCTGCTTTCCATGCAGGTTCTACTATGCATAAAAATCTCAAATTAATCGAGCCTGTATTTTCAATAAACTGCTTGGAATTTGGAGGAACATATACAGAATCATCTTTTTCGAGTTGGTATACGTCTTCGTTGATCTTTAGCATTCCACTTCCTTCTAAAATATAGTAGATCTCAGATGAACTCATTTTGTGAAGTTTAGATTTTTTTCTTGGTTCTAGGGTAAATTGTGCTATACTGTAATTAATTCCATTTAGTGTGTTGCGTGGGTGAAAATATTGTTTAATTTTAGTTCCTTCATCTCCCTGAATAGATTTGATTTCAGAATTTTTTCTTAATGACATATTGTCTAAATGATTTCTGAAACTTTTGTTTTGAAATCTGATTCATACCATATTGTTTTGTATGTTGCATTTTTTCTAGGCAGGATGTTTATTGCAATATGGGAGAATATTTTTTTCTTGTCAATTGAACCATGAGTGTGAAGTATCTTGGTTGGAATATGCACTATGTCTCCTTCATTAAGAATAATTTTTTCTGTTCTTTTAATCTTAAAATTAGTTTTAGTTGAACCATATCTTCGAAAAATCTCAAGACATCCTTTACCTTTTGTTACAATTAACACCTGATTTCCATTATGTGAATGAATCTTTGTTCTAGACCCTTTTTCAAAATGAACATGATAGATATCTTGCTCCTTTGACTTTATTTTCTCTGACAGAACTTTCATCCATGTTTTATTTGTAAACCAATTTGGATTTACATTTCTTTTATCTCCTGCTCCAAAAATGTTTGATTTTTTCATACTAAATTCTATCCAAAATTTTCTTTTTCTTTGCCTGGAATTCTTTCTCTGTAATTACTCCATTAGCTCTTAACTTACCAAGTTTTTTTAATGTCTCCAAATCCTCATCAGTATTAGATGTAATATTTTTTGCAGCTGAGATTCCTTCATTTAATTTTTTAATTCCTCTTTTCTGTAATACTTCTCTTTCTTTTTTTGCTTGATTGCGAAGTTCTTTGCTTGTCTTACTAGCTTGTTTAGCAGTCATTACTCCAATGTCGACAGCATTATCTAGCACTCGGTCTGCTTTTTTGACCCCTTCCTGTAGTGCCTTGTCTGCTTTTTTGACCCCTTCCTGTAGTGCCTTGTCAGCTGTTTTTAGAAATTTTTCAATATAGCCGCTTTTATTTGACCTTGCCATATTTTTCAATCATTTCAAATCTTTTATCTCTTTCTTAACAGAATTAGTTTAATAGATGGAATCTTATACTTTGTGTAGTTTTGGCAAAGACCATTTATGATGTAAAGACAGTTGTTCTAAGAAAAAACATTGACGAAAAAGAAGCAATGAATATTGTAGAAGAAAAGAAAACAAAACCATTCAAATCATTACTTTCGCGACCAAAGAATGAAGATATTCATGTCCATTCTCTGAAATTATACTATGAGTGTATATTGATGGTTTCTGGAAAATATATTGCAGATTATTACAGAAAAGCAACTCATTCTATTTCAGTTGATTCTAATGTAAACGAGATTGTATTGGGTGATGGAATTTTTCCTGTACGTTCAAAGTCTGGTTTTACGAAGGCATTTGGTGGGAAGAGGGGTAAAAATAAGGTTGATTTGAAATTAGAAGAGCATGTATTTGTTGAAGAAGAAGATGAATTAATATTTGATCATCATGGAAACGAGCTAAAATTCCCATTCAAAATTAATTCAAAAACTATTGAAAACTATCCAAAACGATTATTGGAAAAAAATGAACTAAATGTCAAAAAACCAGAACTGACATATGCTGCTGCAATAAGCAAACTTCAATTTCAACTGAAAAAACCAATAGAGGCCGATGTAAGAAATATTAATGATGAGTTTGTTTTGCGCGAAATCACAGAAGTCTATGTTCCAATTTTTGAGGCAAGACTAATTGGGCCAAAAAAGAAAGTTGGTATTATCCGTATAGATGCAGTACGAAAAAAGATTCTGTAATTAAATTAATCGCTAACTAATTATCAAGTGTATGTGACTCTAGAGTTTCACAAGTTTTCTGAATTGGTCATTTTCATATAGTTTCTCAAAGATTTTTTCTTCTTTTGCCCATCCACGAATTACTTTTGGACTTTTAGAAACTGCCTGTTTTAACAATTCTAATGATTCTGGATACATTCCTAATGCTGCTTTACTTCTTGATTTTGCATAAATTACATTTACATTATCTTTGAATTTTACAAGAATCTCATCAAATACATTAAGTGCTTTTTTATGTTGTCCTAATTCTGCCAATTGAATACCTTTTTGAAAAAATGCATCCTGATTGTTGGGATATTTTTTGCAAACGTTTTGAAAACAGTTTAAAGCTTCTTCATGTTTTTTCATTTTACCTAACACAATTCCTTTGTAGACCATTGCATTCGGTTTTCTTGGTTCAATGGAAATTGCTTTATTTAAAAATTCTATGGCTTCTTCACGTTCTTGTAATTTATCTAGCAATACTCCTTTGTTAAAATAAGATGCAGCATTTTTTGGATCTGCCTCTATTGCTTTGTCATAGAATTCTGCTGCATCCTGAATATTTCCCATTTCTGCCATTGCAATTCCTTTGTTGTTAAATGCTTGAGCATCTTTTGGGTTGATCTCTAATAATTTATCAAAACATGTAACTGCATCAAGATATTTTTTTCTTTGATTTAGAGCTAAACCTTTGTTAAATAATGCTGAAACATTTTCAGAGTCTTGCTTTAGGATCTTGTTAAATAACGAGATAGCTGCCTTTGGCAGATTCTTCTCCATCATAGACATTGCTTGATACATTAAATCTTCTGGGTTCACTTTTGAACCAAATAGTCCCATAATTTCTACAAAATGATATAGCTAATGAAAGTTTGGCTTGTCATAGTGACTTGAATTTCTTGATTGCTTCTTTTACCATGTCTTCTTGCTCTTTTGCAGATGTATCAGTTGGGTCCTCAGTTGCGTAGGCTTCTTTTCCTTCTTTTTTCTTTCCCATACATTTCTAAATTTGTTTATTTTATAAAAATTGAATCTTAATATTGAAAGATACGCTTAATTTTAATCAATAAAGAATCTGTTTATTGCCTAATTATGAAATTAAGTATTTAGCTGATAAAGTACATGTGCATAGGTGGCCACAAAACACGCCAATTTGGGATAATTCAATACAAAAACAATTAGATGATTCCATTAACAAAAATCCAGAAAAAAAACAAATCATAGTTAAAGACAAAATTGTACAAGTTGAAAAATTTGAATTTAGTTCTCTAAAAAAAATTGGGATCTCTGTACCTCTTTTCAAAAATGAATGTACTATAATCTTTGAAGCCCAATTTGGAGCACTTTTTGCTCATATCCATATCACTACAAAATCTGAAAATTATATAGACATCTTTAACCAACTAATCACTTGGAGAGAAAGTTTTTTTCCAAATCCTGACATCTAAATTCTAAAAATTCTCAGATGCCAAAATCATCTTCTTGATATCATCTTTACTATGGGCATTAGATATAGCACCTAATTTACCTGGTAAGAAGAATATTCCATCATGAGATATCATCTTGAAATGATATCTTTGTAGCATTTGTGAATCACACTTTGCAGCTTGTACTGCATTTGTAACTTCTGTGATATCATCTTTTAGAAAGTGCGTCATAAACAACGAGCCCTTACCCGTGACAACAACTTTTCCATCAAACACTTTTCTAATCTCTTTTCTTGCAAATTCCCCAAGTGAGTTAATTTTTGAATAAACTGATTTTTTTGATTTTAGATAACTAAGTGTTGCATATCCTGAGGTCATTGATACAGGATTAGCAGAAAATGTTCCTCCTCCTACATAGGAGCGTTCTGATTTTTTCTTACCGACTGTATCCGCATATTCCATAATCTCTTTTTTACCACACATGACGCCAATTGCCATTCCACCTCCTACAATTTTTCCTAGTGTCACAATGTCAGGATCAAGTTTCATGATAGGATAGATGCACCCATATCTGAATCTGAAACCTGTGACTATCTCATCTAAAATAAACAGAGAATTGTTTTTGTGAACGAATTCTTGAATTCCTATGAGATATTCCTTGGATGCTGGAATACATCCACCTCCGCCCAAAACTGGTTCGATAATTACTCCTGCCAGATTCTTTGCATGTTTTTTTAGAATTTTCAAAGAACCATCCAAATCATTGTAAGGAATCGAAATAATTTTTTCTTCATTAATTATTCCACTACTTTCTGGTTCTGTAAATGGCCAGTTCACACTCTTTAGAAGATCTGAAGTATATCCATGCCATCCACCATCAATCTTTGCAATAATTTTTCTTCCAGTGACGGAACGTGCCAATCTTACTGCATACATTGTAGCTTCAGTCCCTGATGTGACATAACGAATCTTTTCTGCAACTGGAACTGCCTTTGAAATTAATTCTGATAGTTTTATTGTTTGCTCATTCACAGTTCCAAACATCCAGCTTTTATCAATCTGCTTTTTCAAAGATTCTTTAACATTTTTTTGACCATGTCCTAATATCAAACTCCAATGCCCCATCCAATAATCAGCATACTTGTTGTTATCTACATCAACGAGATTTTTTCCTGTAGATGATTTTACAACAAATGGATATGGTTCATAAAATCTTATGTTATGACTTACTCCATGTACATGAAGTTTTGAAGACTTTGCAAATATCTTTGCAGATGTTTTAGTTTTCTTTTTGTATTCCAAATTATAATTCTTCAAAAGTAACTTTCAAAACAAAATCTACAATTTTAACCATCGATCAGGCATTATTTCACGTATGGTTTATATGGATTCCGCTTTCTTTTCCTTCTGCATACGTAACGCATTAGGCGGCGCTTGTGATGAAGTATGGTATTATGCCATTTTGTGATTCATGGGCCTCCAGTTACGCATACAAAATGAGGATCTGATCAAAAGATCAAATCTGAAATGTGAAGATTATGTGCATCCGTCAATTCCAATATAAGTACAAGATGTACTTCAATAATAAAAAATAATCAAGTAAATCAGAATCCGGTTGATCCTGCCGGACCTGACTGCTATCGGATTGATACTAAGCCATGCGAGTCATTGTAGCAATACAAGGCAGACGGCTCAGTAACGCGTAGTCAACCTACCCTATGGACGGGAATAACCTCGGGAAACTGAGTATAATGCCCGATAGAACATTATGCCTGGAATGGTTTATGTTCCAAATGATTTATCGCCGTAGGATGGGACTGCGGCCTATCAGTTTGTTGGTGAGGTAATGGCCCACCAAGACTATTACAGGTACGGGCTCTGAGAGGAGTAGCCCGGAGATGGGTACTGAGACACGGACCCAGGCCCTATGGGGCGCAGCAGGCGAGAAAACTTTGCAATGTGCGAAAGCACGACAAGGTTAATCCGAGTGGTTTCTGCTAAAGGAACCTTTTGTTAGTCCTAAAAACACTAACGAATAAGGGGTGGGCAAGTTCTGGTGTCAGCCGCCGCGGTAAAACCAGCACCTCAAGTGGTCAGGATGATTATTGGGCCTAAAGCATCCGTAGCCTGCTCTGTAAGTTTTCGGTTAAATCTGTATGCTCAACATACAGGCCGCCGGGAATACTGCAGGGCTAGGGAGTGGGAGAGGTAGACGGTACTCGGGAGGAAGTGGTAAAATGCTTTGATCTCTCGATGACCACCTGTGGCGAAGGCGGTCTACCAGAACACGTCCGACGGTGAGGGATGAAAGCTGGGGGAGCAAACCGGATTAGATACCCGGGTAGTCCCAGCCGTAAACTATGCAAACTCAGTGATGCATTGGCTTGTGGCCAATGCAGTGTTGCAGGGAAGCCGTTAAGTTTGCCGCCTGGGAAGTACGTACGCAAGTATGAAACTTAAAGGAATTGGCGGGGGAGCACCACAAGGGGTGAAGCCTGCGGTTCAATTGGAGTCAACGCCAGAAATCTTACCCGGAGAGACAGCAGAATGAAGGTCAAGCTGAAGACTTTACCAGACAAGCTGAGAGGTGGTGCATGGCCGTCGCCAGCTCGTGCCGTGAGATGTCCTGTTAAGTCAGGTAACGAGCGAGATCCCTGCCTCTAGTTGCCACCATTACTCTCAGGAGTAGTGGGGCGAATTAGCGGGACCGCCGCAGTTAATGCGGAGGAAGGAAGGGGCCACGGCAGGTCAGTATGCCCCGAAACTCTGGGGCCACACGCGGGCTGCAATGGTAATGACAATAGGTTCCGAACCCGAAAGGAAGAGGTAATCCGTAAACATTACCACAGTTATGACTGAGGGCTGCAACTCGCCCTCACGAATATGGAATCCCTAGTAACTGCGTGTCATTATCGCGCGGTGAATACGTCCCTGCTCCTTGCACACACCGCCCGTCGTTTCATTGAAGTGAGCTTTTAGTGATGTGACGTCTAATTGGCGTTATTGAACTTGAGGTTCGTGACAAGGGAAAAGTCGTAACAAGGTGACCGTAGGGGAACCTGCGGTCGGATCACCTCCTTAGACATGGAAAGTGTACGGATGCACTAGTCTTCACATAAATCATCGATGCAATGCATCACGAAAGTGTTGTATGAAGGATGTAGCAGACCCTGCCAGGGGTTTGCAATGATCGTCGTGCATAGTCGTGTAATATGTGGCTGAATTTGCCGGTGTAAAGACGGTAATAGGTGGATTGCTAGGCTTGAGGAGAGAAGAAGGACGTGGCAAGCTGCGATAAGCTCGGGGTAGGCGCACGCATCCTATGATCCCGAGATGTCCGAATGAGAATCTTACACTTTTGTGTATTCCAGTACAATGGTATTGGAAGTCGAACCGTGGGAATTGAAGCATCTTAGTACCACGAGGAAAAGAAATCAATTGAGATTTCCCAAGTAGAGGCGATCGAAAAGGAAAGAGCCCAAACTGAATCCTTCGGGAGATGTGGTGTTTTGGTATGATAATATGGAATCTTGGAACACAGCTGAAATGATCTGAAAAGTTCTAGCATAGAGGGTGATACTCCCTTAAGCGAAGTGGGAAAAGTCCTAATCATACCCGAGTAGTTGTCCTTGGTAGTGGGCAATGAATATGGGTGAAAGTAGCATCCGAGGCTAAATATCTCTCAAGACCGATAGTGGACTAGTACCGTGAGGGAAAGCTGAAAAGTACCCCGGAAGGGGGATGAAAAGTGCATGAAACCTATTACTTACAGACGTGCATGGCATGAAAGGCGATTTTTTCAGATTAGAGATTCTAGCAATAGAGTTGAAGATCTGATGTTCAAATCATCAGTGTCATGCGTTCCGTCTCGAAACACGGGCCAGGGAGCTAACCGTCATGGCAAGCTTAAACCTGTAAAGGTGAAGGCGAAGGGAAACCGAGTTCTCGCAGCATTCGCAAGGATGTGAGGAGAAGCGTGTGAAAGTGCGTTGAGTCATGGCGGCTAGGCTAGAAGCCAGTCGATCTATTCCTGGGCTAGATGAAGGCGGGCGAAAGCCCGCTGGAGGTCTTAAGACGTTCTGACGTGCAAATCGTTGTTGTGACCTGGGAATAGGGGTCAAAAACCAATCTAGACTGGCGCTCGCTAGTTCCAACCGAAGCGTCTCGCAGGGCGTGCTTTGTGGAGATAGTATTTCCGGTAGAGCACTGATAGAGCGGCGCGGGCGAGAAATTGCTCACCGCTCATTCAAACTCCGAACGGATATACATTGTAGAAGCAAGGACACGGGTTCATGTGGCGTAAGGCTCATGACCGAAAGGGGTTTAACCCAGACTGAAGTTAAGGTCCCCAAATCTTTGCTAAGTGTCAAGCTAAAGAGCGTATTCTCGCCAAGACAGCAGGGAGGTAAGCTCAGAAGCAGCTATCCTTTAAAAAGT
>ERZ813253.33-NODE-33-length-60955-cov-25.647465_pt1 | contig 60955 bp, 53 predicted proteins | sample MGYA00520893_ERZ813253 | MGnify/ENA primary metagenome ERZ813253 (study PRJEB31669, sample SAMD00080414) | marine metagenome | biome: oceanic hadal pelagic zone biome; feature: marine hadalpelagic zone; material: sea water | place: Pacific Ocean:Izu-Bonin Trench...
CCGTGTTTAGTATTACATCATTTTCCAACAACTTCATTAGTTGTGAAATTTCATCTTTTTCTTGATCGTGAATATCAGCACACGACATCCATATCAAGCTGACTGCTGTTAAAATGGGTATATATTTCTTCATTTTATTTTTCCTTTATTATATTATTACCAACGATCTCTTTTGTGACGTCGGTTTCGTGATTTTTTATGTTTTTTAATATTATCTTTTGCCTCACGACGCATTTTATGAGGTGCGATCATTAGTTTAGCTCTTTGAGTATTTGTTAACGTTCCATCTAAACTTTTGATAAATGCAATTTTATCATTTATTTTTTGTTGTTCCAATCTTTCAAACGTCATTAATGCATCATTCAGAACACTTTCTGAAATATCTTTACTCTCTTTTAACGATTCAAAAATGGGTTTAAGCGATTCTTTACCTTCTTCTCGAAGCTTTTCCATTTTTTCCTGTTGAGCTCGAAATTTAGGAAAGAATTTTTCTGCTTGTTCTTCTGATAGCTCAAGTTCTTCTGTTAATTTCCAAATATTCATTGTTTTCATGTTTTTTCTATCACTTTTATCCCAATCACCACGTGGGGGCTGGGCTATCATCATCATTGGAATTAACAAAATATAAGCTATGAATAATTTCTTCATAACTTTATCTCCTTTTCATTAAATGCATATTCATATTCTTCTTCTTCAAAAAATTCTAATATAGCCCACACATCATCATCATCCAATAAATATAGAGCCATGTCTGCAATATACATATCATAATCACTCGAATCAATTTCACTAAAATATTCATAATTATCTTCATAACTATAATATTCAACAAATTGAGTATTAAATATTGAATCGTTTAATTGTGAATATGACGCCCATCCGAATATCAAAAGGAATGCGGCAGTTATCATGCTGCTTTGAAAGCGTGTTCTTTTCAAATCTAATTGGTGTTGTGCAGCATGCATCCTGCCGATGAATTTTCCTTCATCGATTGTAGAAACTTCAGTTTTTAAAGCATTTTGTAATCGGTCTTCAAATTTCATAAATATCTTTCAGCCATCCACGTAATTTATTAATTCCATGGTGATAATTCACTTTTGCTGTTCCTTCGGACATATCTAACATTAATCCAATTTCCTTAAAAGGTAACTGCTGATTCAAACGCATCATAACCACATTCCGTTGTTTTCCCGGTAATTTAGCAACATGAGCCCAGATGTCTGATTTACTAATACGTGGTTCTTCATGTGAAAACGATTGTTCTGGCACTTGATCAAGGTGTAGAAAATTACGCCATTTATTTCGTGTAAGATAGGAATTAGCTGTATTGATTTTTGCCCTGTATAAATAGGTAGTAAATTCTGCTTTAAAACGAAAATTTTTAAGGCTTTTAAATAATTTAATGAAAACAGATTGTGATAAATCTTCTGCTTCCATTTCATCAATTGTGATACGAACAAAAAATCTGTAAACCGAGTCCAAGTGACGTTTAACCAATTCGTCAAAGGCTGACTGGTCTCCTTTTTGAAATAGTCGTATGAGTTCATGGTCTGATTTCATTCATTTACACCGTAAGACACGATAGTCACCGGAAAGGTTAAAAAATATTTTACTTATTTTAAAGAATAAAACAGTTTGTTTGGATTTTTGTAAAATCTTTCAGAAACATATTTTTACATACTTCAATTACCCCGTCATTTATGGCGGGGTGAGGCAACACATAAAAATATTGGGCTTTAGCCTAAAATCTTGTAGATATCTTTATTCATATATTATCGTGTTGGGATAAATCCCTTTTTAGTGTTGATAAGAGTAACCCCGCCATAAATGACGGGGTAAATGTTTTTTATTTGGATTCAGTCTAAATGGAAAACTTTTCCAAGATTATTCAAAATGATTTGAATTATACATCTATTTGCAGATGGATTTAGAGAAGAGTATCTTTATTGAAGAAATTATATAAAACACAAAATTATTGAAAGAAACATACTTCTTGCATTCGTTAATTTCGACTATGTTAGATATTACTCCCAACAAGCAACAGCGCAAAGCAATTGAGCATCCACCTGCACCGCTGATGATACTTGCCGGCGCCGGAACGGGCAAAACGTTTACCCTTGAGCACCGTATCGTATATCTCATTAAATATTATCAAGTTAACCCAGCTAATATTTTAACAATAACATATACTGAAAAAGCGGCGCGAGAGCTCAAAGAACGTATATTAAAAAAAGTAGGTAAATCAGCCCATGGCATGACCGTCTGCACCTTCCATTCATTTTGTTATCAATTATTACGAGATTACGGTTCAGATCAACTTCCCCAACTTCTCGAAGAAAGTGAAGCGATACATATGCTCTTGGAACGCTTTGATGAATTAGGTCCTTTTCAGTCAGATGAATTTCCACTCAATCCGGCAAAAGCTGTTATAGATAGTTTTATTCCTTTTTTTAATCGTTCGAGAGATGAATTGGTGAATGTTGCAGAAAAACCAACTCCTAAAACTGACGATGAAACATTTAAACCTGAAACTGTTGCCCAGATTGATGATTTAAAACGGATTTTTCCCATATTCCAAAAGTGGAAACGAGAAATGAATGTGGTTGATTATGGCGATATGATACTTCTGGCATATGATCTATTGAAGGATAACTCAACTGTATTAAGAAATGTTCAAGATCAATTTCAGCATATTATTGTTGATGAATTCCAAGATAATAATTTTGCATTGAATGAAATTATCGGACTTATAGCTAAAGAACATCGTCACATCACTGTTGTGGGAGATGAAGATCAAGTCATCTACAGTTTTCGCGGTGCCAATTCTTATAATATATCAGCATTTAAAAATCGATTCGGTGGAGAGCCAATTACGTTGGAGGAAAATTTTCGTTCTACTCAACCTATTTTGGATATTGCTAATGAATCCATCAAGCATAATACTGAACGAACAGAAACGAGTCTTTTTGCTAAAAATGGATCTTACGGTCTATTACCAAAAATTTTCTGGGGAGAAAAAGCTGATCAGTTAGTTTATTTAGCAAACGAAATATCTGAATTGATAGATATGGGTAATGATTTTCATTCAATCGCTGTTTTGTGCAGAACACATGGACAAGCAAACACTGTTGCAGAATCATTATTAAAATCAGGAATTCCTGTTCAAGCACGAATTCCTTCCTATTTCAGTATTCCCGCCCTTTTGGATCTTAATGCTTGGTGTCAAGTTGTTGCGGGAGGAAAATATCAAGACAATGCCCTTTTTCGACTTATTAAGAATAATGCTAATGAAGAAACTGCACACTTAATATTTAATATATGGAAGCGCAGAAATGAAACACCACGCCTTCAACTGATTAAAGAAGATGATCGTATTCTTGCTGAATTTCCTGCAATCGTTTCATTGATTGACCAAATAGTAGCATTTCAGCAAGTACTTCAAAAACGATCTGCAGGTGAAATGGTTTGGAAAATCTGTGAAAAAACTCAATTATTACGAAAACATTCAACACATTATTCACTGGATGATCGACTTGCCATGCTGAATGTGGGAGATTTCCTTAAACGGGCACAAAGCTTTTCACAGCGAAATCCCGAAGATCATGGTTTGGCAGCGTTTAATCTTTATATCGAAGCAATCATGGTTTCAGGCGGATTGCAAACTATCGTTCCCAGTGAATACAAAAAATTAAACGGAATTCGTGTATCTACCGTTCACAGCGTTAAAGGTGGTGAATTTCCCATCGTATTTTTGCCCTTCCAACGTTCTGGGAGTTTCCCATTGAATTTTCGATCAAATATAATGATATCGCGGCCGCCGGACGAATGGCTGGCCTATGAACAATCTGCAACCAATACTCCCAAAGACCATCATTATGAAGAAGAGCGTAGATTATTTTACGTAGCTGTCACTCGAGCACAGGAAAAATTATACATACTGGCGCCACCCAAAGCCACATCCAAGTTTATTAAGGAATTACCCCAAAACATTATGGAGAAAACCGTCATGAAAGACGACATCAAAGAAAAACAATCTTATTCAGACTTACGAATCAAATATGAACAGAAAATCCAAAAAGCATTGGCGAATGATCAATTTGAGCATGTCCGTGACCTTACCAGCGCATTGGAAGCAATAAAGCAATCTGAAAATGGCGAAGCGGTAAATTTGGGATCCAGTGATTGGGAAACAGATTTGACTTTGGAATTAGAACAGGATTTTGAACCACCGGTTAATGAAAAATTATATTTGTCTGCCAGCGCAATTGAAACGTTTGAACAATGCCCATTAAAATTCAGATTTGGGCGAATTGACGGCATCCCCCAGACGGCGAGTAAACCGCAATTGCTATTCGGTACAATCATCCACAGCGTCCTGCAGCAATTTCACGAACCGGAAAAAGAATTATCTGAAGAACGCATTTTAAAATTATTAGAGATAGAATGGAAAAAAGGTGAATTTGATTATACTGTTCGTGAAGAAAAATTCTATGAACAAGGACAAGAAATGTTGGCTCGCTATGCCAATTCGATCCAGAACAATCCACCAAATGTCATTGCTCGGGAAGAACGATTTTCTTTCGAGTTAGATGATATTACAATAAATGGCGCCATTGACAGAATTGACAAAAACGAAAATGGTGTTCAAATTGTTGATTACAAAACAAGTAAAACGTCATCTCCGGCAAAATCGAATCTGCAGTTAGCCATTTACAGCATGTTCTTATCTCAATCCGAATCAGAAGAATTTGGCGGACTGCCGGCTAGTGCATCTTTATTGTTTCTCCGTGATGAAGAAAAACCAATCAGAGCTCATTCATTCACGCATGAAGAATTGGAAAAAACAGAAGAAAAAATAAACGATGTTGCTTCAGGAATACGAAAGAAAGAATTTGAAGCTAAAACGGGCAGACATTGCGATTGGTGCGATTACAAGCACCTCATTTGTCCTGCATGGGAGGTTGGTGAGTAGTGAGTGGTAACTAGTGAGTGCCTGCCCGCTCCGCCAGCTGGTGGATAGGCGGGGTAACTGGTTCTACACTTATTTCTTGAATAACGAAAATTGCATTATCCCTGAAAAGTCTATTCCTTCGAACAACAATTTAGTGGGATAATATTTTGCATCAGCTGTTAATGAATCTATAGACGAATAGGTCAAATTTCCAGTAATCTGAAACCAAGAATATGTTGTATCTCCAGAATTCATCATAAAAATTCGCGATGTGTCATTCCCAGACCAATTGGTAACTATTAATGATGTGGTTAATACAGAATTGGAATCCGGTTTCATAGATAACGTATACTCTTCCTCAAAAGAATAATTATTACCTTTTAAATTAAATGTAAATGCATCGACTGTATTTACTACAGCCGGTAAGTCCTCTAGTAACCCATCGATTGGATCTTCCGGTCCTACGCAATTCCAAAAAATCAACATACATGCTACCAATAACCCGTTACCAATCAACACTCTCATTCATCATCCTCAATTTGTTTTATATCTTCACTCTGCCCCATCTGCAATTCAGTGATTTTATCCATGGGTTTTTCTAATGCTCTTCTGCGAGTCCCGGCAAGATCTTCATAGTGATTAGACACCGTTCCCAATGTTTTTCCTAATGCCTCTAGCTTATCAATGAATTTATCCCATTGTTCACGGAATGTTATGACCAGTTTTTGTACTTCGCCCGCTTTTTCTTCCATATGAAAATTGGACACAGCCTGACGAATTAGCGACAAAATCGCATATAATGTAACCGGAGAACACAATAGTATTTTTTTGCTCAATGAAAAATCAATCAAATTATGGTCTTCTTTGTTTAAAAAGGAGTAAATACTTTCATTGGGAATAAACATAATAACATAATCCACCGTTCCGGCATTGGGGTCTATGTAAGAACGTCCGGAAATTTCTTTTATATGGTTGCGCACATCTTTTAAAAATGCTTTTTTCTCGGATTCTTGTTCTGCTTCATTTTCTGATGAAATATATTTTTCATAATGACTCAATGGAAATTTCACATCCATATTAATGTGTTTTCCATCTGGGAGTTTGAATTTAAAGTCCGGACGATCTGATCCTTCCTGGGATTGCTTTTCGTAGTTGATGCCTTCAGTAAGGCCGATAAATGCCAGGATATCTTCCACCATCCGCTCGCCCCATTGACCTCGTGCTTGGGAACTGGATAATATTTGGCGTAATTGAGTAGTTGTATCTGATAATTCAGAAATGCCAATTTTAGACGCTTCCATTTGACCGGTGAGTTCTGTGGTTTGTTTTTTCAGCCCCTCCAGTTGTTTCTTCATTTCAACTAAACTGGAATCAATAAGTTTTTTCTTTTCATCCAGTTGGGCGTCGCTGCTTTTCATGAGATCACCAAATTTGCTCTCGGCAATTTTCATGAAAGTTTCGATATTCTGGTCTAATGCTTCTTTGGATAGATTACCAAATGCATCCTTAATTTGCTGTTGATCTTGACTCGTATCCTTTTTCAACAGCAATAAAACGATTACACCGATTGCAATGCCGAGAAGTAATAATAAAATTCCAGTGGTTATTGTCATGGTGAAAACTAATAAACTATGTTAATTGATTGAGTCTTAATTATGAGAAAATTTCAAAATATCCACAACCGTTAAAGACCAAGTACATCCAGTACAAGTCTAACAGTATTCCCTGTAGCACCGGATTTCGGACCGTAGGGTTTTTCTTTTTCACCCCAAGCAGTTCCGGCAATATCAAAATGACACCATGGAATATCTTCACCTACAAATTCCTTAAGGAATGCACCACCGGCAATAGATCCGGCCTGCATGGGAGCGCCTATATTTTTCACATCTGCAATCTTGGATTGAACTTGTTCGCAGTATTCTTCCCACAAAGGAAATTCCCACACTTTTTCACCTGTTTTCCTTGAAGACTTTTTCACACGCTCAACAAGTTTTTCATCGGTACCCATAATGCCCGTAGCTACATGTCCCAATGCAACAAGTACAGCTCCGGTCAGGGTGGCAAAATCGAAAATAAATGCAGGATCGTAATGTTTACTCACATAACTCAAAGCATCTGCCAAAATCAAACGACCTTCCGCATCCGTATTTAAGACTTCAATTGTTTTTCCATTGTACGCCGTAAGAATATCGCCCGGTTTATAGGCTTTTGCACCGCTCATATTTTCTGTTGAAGCAATAGCCGCTACAACATTGATTTTGGGCTTTAATGCAGCAATTACATGCATACAGCCCAACACTACGGCTGCCCCACACATATCAAATTTCATTTCATCCATTTTTGCAGCGGGCTTGATCGAAATTCCCCCGGAGTCAAACGTCAATCCTTTTCCCACCAGCACTTTTGGTTTTACAGATTTTTTTGTACCCCAATATTCCATAAGGATGAATTTTGGCGGTTCATCGGATCCGGCGGCCACACCGGCTAAAGCACCCATACCTAATTCTGTAAATTTTTCACGATCAAAGACCGTTACCTTCATTTTGCCTCTACGTCCGATCTTCTTCGCATCTTCAGCTAAACGCGTGGGAGTGCTTACATTTCCCGGATGATTGCCCAAATCACGGGCAAAACAGACACCATTCGCTATAAATGAACCTTTACTCAACCCAACCTTCGATCCGCCGGAAACAGTCACTTTATCCAGTTCAAACAACTCATCCTTCTTTTTAGTTAAATAATCGTTGAACTGATAACTGCCCATAATCAAACCTTCTGCTAAAGCCTGACCAAATTCTGCCGTCGCTTTTCCACCATAATTCTCACATGAAACGTGATTATATTTTTTTGCTATTGCCTTTTTGGCCAATGTACCGCCCACTTTGCGAAGACATTCTGTTTCAAATTCATTCGCTTTTCCAAGTCCAATAACAATAACGGGACCATCTTCAGAATAGAAAATTGTTGTTTCGCAATGCTTACCTTTGATGTCCCCACGATCATGTGCTTTAATAATCTGATTACCTATTAATGCATCGACGGCATTGCCATTTTTTGTCATGGATCCATCTTCATATATTCCGATGGAAATTGCATCCGATTTGATACTATTTAACAGGTCAGTTGTATGATTAAGTTTTGATAAATGAGCCATCATGTCCTCTTGTTATGAAAATTAAATGTGTATTTTGGGGGAGTAAAATTAGGTTGTATCCATGGCTGCTGCAATGGTATCAACTGAAATTATTTAAGTAATATCATTTTTTGCGCTTTCTGAAATGTACTTGATTCAAAACGCGCAAAGTATAATCCGGTAGCAACCACCTTTCCGTTATTATCTAATCCATCCCATTTTATATCATGATAACCAGCATTAATTTCTTTGTTTAATAATGTTTTCACTTCTCGTCCACTCAAATCATAAATCACAACATTCAACTTCGTCTTAATCGGGATATCGAACTGAATGGAGGTTCTCATGTTAAATGGGTTCGGAAAATTGGGATACACTTTAAACACTTGGGGAATTGGCAGAATATCAAATTCATATTTACCGGTTATAACTTCCAATCCATTATTATCAAAAAACCGAACAGAAGCTAAAACTGAAACCAAATTTCTATTTGAAGATGATATTTGAAATTGAAATGTTGAATCCGGTATATTATTGAGGTTCGCAAATGAAACAAACTGTATTTGCGTTAAGGTATCAAATACACTTAATACCATTCGGTTAGTGGTAGATTGAGCTGATAATTTTATATTTGAAGAAGAATTTGAATAATCGAAAACGATTTCTCCCGCTGTAATGTTTTCTCCAATGTGTATAACCAAATTCTGATCTACAATTTCACTCTTTAACTGTATATTTTTTAAAGTTGAAAATGCAGGGATTTTTGCATTCAGTTTATAATTCCATGTCCACATTTGTGCAAATATAGCCATATCTCTTAAATTTGATATACCATCTAAATTAGGCTTCATATACGGGACATCACCAACCATTGGAGCTAAATCTATATTTGGCCAAGTCGTATTAAATTCTACAACATCCAAAACATCCAGAAAATAATCTTCATTTAAATCCCCCCAAAATGTGCTGTATAATACGAATGTATCATTCGTTGTTAATTCATTTAATGATATTAAATCAGTTAACTCAATTCGTAACGCATCTGAAGTAAACAATGTCGAATCCAATGTAATAGTTAGAACACTGTCTGAATATGAATCACTGAATGTTAATGTATCTGAATATTCTGAAATAATGTTAACATTATAACTCACCACATCTTTATTAAAATAAATAGTTATTTCTTCAGGTTCAAATACACCGATATACTCAGATAATTCCGGATTAATATTCACGATTGAAATCGGCTCATTGTCGTATACGATTCCATCCGCTGTAGATATATCTGATTCATTCCCAGCAAAATCTATTGCTCTTACACTCGTATAATAGGTAATCTGATTCTGTAAAGACAAATTTATAAACTGGAAGGAATCTATTTCGGCACTTACCGTTTTCCAATCGCTTACTTCTTGTCCGCCGGGAGAAGTTCCAATGCAAACATTAAAATAATCTATGCCAATATTATCGCTAAAATCACTCCATCTAATGTCTAAAAATGTAGAATCCAATGCCCAATCGAGTTCATTCTCTAAATCGAAGCCATCGTAAACATTTCCTGCTTCCGGTTGAGTGAGATCAACGAGAAAACCATCGCCGGATAATGTATCAGAAATATTCCCGGCGGAATCAACAGCAAACACATTCCCTAGATAAAGAACGTTTTCATCTAATGTTAGATTTTCAATGAATACTTGAGTGTCAGCATTCATTTCAGTCCAATTAAAAAAGTCATCATTGCCGGCGGACGTACCAATACCATAGAAGTGATTTTGAATTCCGGATATAGCATCTGATCCATCCCACTTCAGCCATAATGACGAATTATCATTTAAATAATCTAAATCTTCATCAACATCCCCCTCAATAAGTGCATTGACTTCCGGTTTTGTATAATCAATAATGACTTGGCTTGCATTCGTCGTTTCAGTATAAATATCGCTTGAGTTTCCAGCAGAATCAACAATTCCTATTTCAAAAACAACGATTCCTTCCGGATCATTAGTGTCTACATTGAAATTACCATACCAATTGCCTGCTTCATCAATAACTTCTACACTGTCATTATTGATAAGCATATAAACACTTCGAAATACTTCATCAAAAGTTATATTCACATATATTTGGTCATTTAACGTTGCATAATTATTTGAATTATTATCAGACGTTATTTCTACACTCGTTAATACCGGAATTGTCTCATCAATTAATAGTGTATCATTACTAACCGTTCCCATTTTAGAATTCCCGGCTATATCAGAAATGATAGCGATAAATTGAGCTGTGCTTTCTTCAACAAACCCATCCAATGCCATAAATTCTTCTTCGGTAAATGACAATTGAAGCATCGTGTTTACGTTCTCTTCATTCAGCGTAGTTTGACCTCCAATCTGTTCATAATCTCCATTATCAAGACTGACATACACAATGATTTTCCCCTGCACCAAACTGGAATCCAAATCAATCGGTACTGTAACTAATACATTTTGATTAGTACTATTCCAATATCCTTCATATACATCGCCGCCATCTGCAACGACAGTTCCAACTGTGAAATCAGCCGGCGGACTGAGATCATATATTACACCGGTATTATTTGTTGTTTCGGTTGTGTTACCCGTATTTCCCACATTATCTTCAAAAAGTATAGAGAAAGAGACAAGCCCTTCAGTTTCATTCTCGACCAGAATATATTGAGCACGATATACATTATTTCCCAATGAGTCTATATCTGCCGGCTGATTTAAAATGGTAGCTGAAATATTTTGACATGTTTCTGATAAATGAAAATCCAAGATCATTACATCGCTTACTATAGCCAATGTTGTATCTTCATTATTCGATGCAATGGAGCAGTAAATTGAAGTTGGGACAGTACCGTCATAACGTACATAACTTGCATCCGTCACAGAAATTAAATTATCATATTCATTATTATTAAAATCTGTATAGTCGATGTTAAAATTTATTAATCCTTCGGAATCTCCTTCTTGAGTAATTATTAACATTGTATACTGATTTTCACCCAAATCTGATATAGTTGCAATTTTATTGTTTATATATGAATTATTAAAAAGTATGGGCATATTTGATGAAATAGTTACTGTAATTGTATCTCCAATTTTTGCTAATGTATCACCATAGGTATTGTTTGATCTAATTAAAACAGATTCAATTTCAGGACCAGCTGTACTATTATTTACAAAGCTGCCATCTGTTGTTTGGGTGATTTCCGCCGTTAAATTTCTGGCCGTATCTCCCGCAACTAAAGTAAACTCAACAAGACCTTCCGGTTCTTGTCCTGTCATTATTCTCCAAAAAGACAGATCTGCATTGTCGGACTCAAAAATATTAACAGCAAATGTTCCAATGGTTGAAGAAAGAGTGTCAATCATTTCTGTTGTACTGCATGAAATAAAAACAGTATCTCCGGGAATTGAAATTGTTGAATCTGCATTACTGGAAAAAATCGTAATTGGATTTAATATCGGTTGAGTTTGATCTATATGAATAATATTTCCACTATTAGACCCCGTTGTTGAATTTCCTGCTATATCTGTTAAAATTGCATAAAATTCAGCATTACCGTTTTCAACAAATCCAGCTAATGATTCAAATTGATCGGCCGAAAATGTTGATGATGTTTCTATATTTACGGATGTTATTTCCGTACTACCTCCGAGAGGTTCACCAACTCCACCATCAAAAACGGTATAGATTTGATAAGAACCGCCCACAAGAGATTCATCATTATCCAATGGTATCATTACCTTTAATAAAGTATTCGAACTATTCCAAAAATTACTTGCTAATAAACCACCCGATGGATTTACAATTCCCAATTGAAATGCTACTGGCAGTGTTCTGTCATATGTTACCGTCGAATTATCGGTTGATGAATTTACCGACGTTCCCTGATTTCCGGACATATCTGAAAAATCAATGGAAAAAGGTATGATTCCTTCATCATCTGTAGAACTTGTAACGATAAATGAGGAAAAGCTTAAATCATCACCTGAATTCGTTACAGTGGCAGCTTTGTTTAAAATAAAAACAGTCGGATTTTGGATGGATTCATCTGCTGTAAAATAAACCCAAACTGTATCTGATTCTTTAGCATAAGCTGTATTTAAATTATTAGAAATGGTTAGGACAGAACTTAACAAGGGCGCAGTTTTATCTATGACTACAACACTTCCGTCAGATGTAGATGTGATTTCACTTGTCATGTTTCTAGCAGTATCTCCTGCAATGATTGTAAATGGAACATTACCACTGGAATAATCTTCTGTAACTATATCCCACACTTTATAATCTAAGTTGTTTGAACTGCTTCCTTCAAAATTGAATGTACTGATAGTTGAATAAACAGAGTCTATAGCTTCTGTAGCTGTAAATGATATAAAGACTGTATCACCTGGAATAGCCATAGCATTATTCAAATTACTAGAATAAATAGAAACTGGATTTATAGTTGGTGAAATTTGATCAATCAATAAAATATTTGCACTTTCACTCCCTTCCGTTTCATTCCCCGGACGATCTGCTAGAACAGCCTTAAAAGAGATTCTTTCACCTTCATCAAATCCCGTAATTGCTTCAACCTGTGCAGACGTAAATGACATTGTTTTAGTTAAACCAAATTCAGTTGAGTAAGTAAAGGCAGCAGATCCTAGCGTTTCATAATCATTCGATCCAATTTTCGTCCATACTTGTGCTCTGCCATTATACATAGAAGCATCGTCCGGAATAGGAATCGTTAGATCCAATCCCGTATTATTTGAATTCCAATAATCACTTACGACGATTTCACCTGTGGCAATGACTTCTCCTACAGTAAAATCAATAGGTGGAGTAATGTCGTATATTACAGAACTGCCATCTGTCGTTGAACTCACTACGACTCCATCATTCCCCGCTGAATCTGAAAAAGATATTTCAAAAGTAATAATTCCTTCCGGATCAGTAATAGTCATATCATAAGTTGCAAAAAAGGAAACACTATCTAAAAAAGACAAATTGCCAGTTTGGTTTACAAACAATACTGATGCAGTTTTTATTGGTTCGGATACCCCAGTAGATAAATGAATTGTATCACCTTCTTTTGCCCAAGCACTATCCCAAATATTAAAGGATTGTATTACAACCATACTTAAAATTGGAGCCGTATTATCAATGATGACATTACTCCCATCAGTTGTGTTTGGTGAATCTGTATACGTATTGTTGTATGTATCCACATATGAAATCGAATAGGTAACAATTCCATCCGTCTCACTCCCATCCAATGTCACTGTTGCTCGATAAGCATTCCCGGCAATATTGGTTACGACAGCATTTTGACCAGACATTGTTACAGTTGATGAAACAATTTCTTCACCGGAGGTGAAATCCAAATACACAGCATCTCCAGTTCGTGCATAATGTGTTACAGCATTATTTGAGGAAATAGAAATGATGGAAGGTGGTGTGGCAATATATTCTAAAAATATCGTCGTCGTACTTGGTGTTCCAGTAGATACATTTCCGGCATTATCTAAAATCTTTGCACCTAATGTTACTGTTAATGAATCTGCAAACCCCGGCAATGATTCAAACTCATTTTCGGTAACAATAGCAAGACTTGTTCCCAAAGTAACATCGGCCAGTGAAATTGTATCTAATTGTCCTATATCAGAGTAAGCTGCTCCATTTACACTGCCGGTTAATTGAACATAAGCACCAGTCAATGTTGTATAATCATATTGTGCTTCAACAAAGTCGATTGGAGAATCTCCTGTACTCCACGAGGATCCATTCATTGTACCATTATTACTATTGGAACTATTATCATTAATAGTATTTCCACTACCCTCATCGCATTTCCAATACCCTACTAATCCAGTTTCAGTTCCTGACAATGAAGAATTCATATAGCCCTGCAATTGAGCACCGGTTCGTGCCACATTCCATATCCTCAATTCATCTATACTTCCGTCAAAATATGTATCCGTACCGTTCCGAGAAAATGATCCTAACGTTAAATTTGTTGGTATATTTGAATAATCAATATTTCCCGTCACAACAGCTGTACTTGCCAAAACACCATCTTTATACAACTTTACTTCTGATCCATCATAAACAGCTGCAATATGTGTCCACACACCTACTTGCGTAGAAACAACAGGATAATTATTATATTCACTTTGTGTATAATCACCTGTCTCTATAAAGAAATGCCATCCTGACCCAAAATATACAAAACCATAGCCAGATTTACTTTCTCCTTGATCAAACGCATGTTGAAATAAACCATCATAATCCGAATAAGAATCCGGTTTTATCCAAAGTTCAACTGTCAGTGAATTAAGAGGTCTTAATTCAATCGCCGATGGAATTGTTACATTATCATTTGTTCCGTCATAATTCAATGAATTGCCTGAAGTATAATTAAAACTTGTTACAGCTGAATCTGCAGGTAGAGGGATTGCAATTTCCAAGGCAGCATTTGTACTGTTCCACACGGCTCCCTGAACAACTCCGCCCGTGACAGTAACATCCCCAACTGTAAAATCACCCGGACCTGATCGATCTACAATAACGATACTTCCGTCAGTTGTAGACGAAACAGGAGTTCCGTCAATTCCAGATTGATCTTTAAAAATAACAACAAAAGAAATTGGACCTTCTTGATCCGTTTCTTGAACAGTGTAGGATGCTGACCATTGTAAACCTCCACCTAAATCTGTGGGCGTAATTTCTGTTGATCCAATAATAACAGTTGCTTCTGATAATGCACTATTAGATGAAAACGTAACTGTAACCACATCACCTGTTCCGGCCTGTCCGCTGTTTAATGTATTATTAGACGAAATTGTTACAGAATTCAATTGCGGTAATAAGACAACTTTTACATTATCAATATCCCAGGAATTAATATAATAACTATTCAACCCATATGCTCTAAAGCCTAATTGAATAGAATCACTTACAGTAGCTAAATAACTTTGAGTACTCAAAGGAAAATCCGCATCTACACCGGGTAAAACCTGATAGTTTAAAACTTCTTGCCAGATATTACTTCCGGCAATTCTATACTCGATAGCTAAACCTTCATTCGCACTTGCATTTGCCTGCCAAAAATCCAGTTCCATATCAAAAAATACTTTAACTTGATTTTCTGATCCGACGGAAATATTGGGTGTCGTCAAACGAAAAGAATAATTTGATTGAGCTGGAATATAATAAAAGTATGCGCCCGGAGAAGGATTTCCTATTTGGTGACCGGAAAAACCAGTAGATCCTACACCCCAATTACCGGAAAAAGACCACCCGGTTGGTTGAGCGCCTGAATCAAATCCTTCTTCAAATAAAATCTGACCAGACAAGAATGAAAATAGCGCTGATAAAAGAACTGTATTACGCATTGTACTTACTGAATGATAACGGTTGATCCGCGAACACCTTTTAAAGGAATCACTTGATCTGCCGGAGTCACAAGTTCAGATTCAGTAGAATCTATAGTTATATCTGAAGTGGAGGCAGTTAATGCTGAAAAATATATATCAGCGACATGACCCGTTTGGTCGACATAAGAAAATTGATCTCCGAGATAAAATACATTTATATCAATTTGTCCTTCAGAAATATCATTAGTAAAAAGAGGCGTTACCACACCATCGTTAGTAAATAATATTCCGGGAGTAATCGTATCCGGCACCATGTTTGAAACATCGTAATATAATCGTGCATGAATTCCGGCCAGAGTGGTGTCCGGTTTTACGATAAATAGACTCACCGTAAATTGTTCGTTTACAGATGCTTCAATTGTTAGCGGATATAAGGTTAATGCCGGCGGGAAAACATCAGCCTCTTCATTGGCGATAGTATCAATAGGATTGTCTAATTCCAATTCAAACGTCTCACAGGATTGACTAATCAATAATGTGAGAAATATAAATAAATATATCGATTTTTGCGATTTCATTCAGAAAGAAATTCTGAAACAGATTTAATTATTGAAGGTGAATCAGGTGGATCGGGTCCATAAAGATTTGCTTTAGGTCTGGGCGCAATCATATAGGCATGAATCGCATTTATTGCCCAAATCACGCCGGCACTTTTCGCCAGTAATATCATTGCATTATTTGCATCAATATGCTGTTTCCAATACATTTTCGACTCGTTTCTATAATTAATAATATCTTCTTCATTTGTACTCGAATGATATAGACTTGAAAATTTATTCATATTTTCAACAGACGTATTGTATTTAGAAACATTGTATAATAATAAACTGGCCAAGAGTCCTTCTAATGAAGGAAAAGCAATGCCGGTATTTCTTTTTTCAGAATAAAACTGTCCCCATCCCGGCAATACGGCAGATCGCCACATTGCGCCTAAAGGTGTTTTAGCTTCAACAATCAATTCACCGTTTTTAGGTAAAGCATTTATTCTTTCCTGTTTAAGAAACCCGGGAGTATTTTTACCTAATAATTCCCACATGGCAATTTGTGATTCTAAAGATATTAAACTAAAAACATCTTCTAAATAAACATCAATAACACTTACAACACTAGACGATCGACTGGAAATTATTTTACTTGACAAATGAAAACCAATGCTGTCCAAATTCACATTTCCCATCATCAAATAGTCAACATGAAGATATTTTCCTAATTTCCCAGCATCATCAGGAGAATTAAATAATTCATGAATATTTTTAGTATAATCTAGCGTATTAAGTGCTTCAACAATTTGAATAGAATCTAAAATGGTAATATTATCCATTTTGGAAATGTCATCAATTCCTCGTGAATACTCTTTGAATTTATCATTTGAAATAACGGATGATTCTTGAAAATTCAGAATGGCAAGGCTACCAATAATTTCATCTGCATAAGAAAATGAAACTGATATAAAAATGATGACGAATACTAATTTCTGCATTCCGTTACTAATCTATATTATTTTCTTCGATTAATATTTCATTTTGTTGCGGCTTCTGCCTGGAATAAACAAATTCCATATTGCGATTAACTTGAATTATTTGTTCATCAAACAAGTGTCCATTTTCATAAACACGCAACGTATGTTTTCCGGATTCTAAAATTAATTTAATTCTATTGTCCACCCAACGATGTTCATCGTTCAATTCAAAAGTTAAACCTTGATCTTTTGATCTAAATTTGACTTTATATAATGGATTTAATACAAACTTAATTTTTACTCTCTTTACATCTTGCACAAATAATTCATGCGTCACGGGAGCATATTCCCCTGATGAAATATGTAGAGTATAATTACCGGGAGTAACTTTAAAAGCCAGTATAGGCGTTTCACCAATAGATGCTCCGTTTAACCGCACAGTGGAACCACTTGGAATAGAATTAATATCTAATAATACCTGTGAAAATAGCAGATGACTTATGATGGAAATAATCAACGTTATTCTCATTGAATCTCATCTCCATATCCGCTTAAATAAAGATTAATATCGCCAATCCAAATAACATCCTTTGCATTAACCCATCCTGTAATATTCACAGATTTATGAGTTTCATAAAATACTTCAACTTGCCCTAATAATCTATTCCCTGCCACACGAGATACAGCAACTAATTCATTCATACTCAATAAGAATTGTGTTTCTGATCCGTTAAAAGGTTCTTTTCGATAATGGGTTAAATCATTTTGAACAATATAAAAATTACCTTCTTCCATAAACTGTTTACTAGGTCCGACCAATATATCAGAAACAGTTGAAAAAGATCCTTTAAAATCAATATTATTTTGGGAAACATGAAATGGACTGCCCTCACCTGAAACTATTTTCAAATTGTTGTAATAAAAATATTCATTTGGCATTTTGATTTCATATTCTCCATACATATTCGTGTATTCGCTAAATTTATTTCCAAGAGAGTCTATAATAGCAACAGGAAAATGGGCGAGTGGTTCTCCATCAAATCTCTTTGAAACCAGCCCACTGACGATGGCAGGTCTTTTATTAATTACCGTATGGGGTAAAACAATTTCACCATATCGTATTCCTGCAAACTTGAATACGATTGGACTATAATTTCTACCAATTGGCGTTAAAATTAATGTATTACCATTCACTTCTAAAGATAATGAATTCTGCGGTAGGTATACTTCAATTGGCTCTCCTACCATATACTGAATTCCACTTATAATTGGAGAATTGTCACTTGTTTTTATTACTTGCAGATCAAAATAATCAGGTGAAGCATTTACCAATTGAACTGGAGTAATAATGTGAATTTCGCCATATGTCTGACGGACAGAAACATATGGTCTTTTAAAAGTATAAATGGGTTGATCATATTTTGGAGCTAACATGTAGCCACACCCATTGATTAATAAAGTTAAAATAAATAAAAAGCTAAATAATATTTTTTTGTTTATTATTAGCATGGAATATATGTTATCTATTCTAGAAGGATTAAAACGTTATTTTCTAAATAAATTGGTATGGGAAATTAACGGATTTAATCACATACTATACCATGCTCTAATTTCTCATATTCTCCTGATTCATTTTTTACAACTGCAACCATGGTGATTATTGCTGTACATGCAAGTCGCTTGTCATGTTCTCGTCCTTCAGCATAGGCTTCTACAAGAACTTGGAATGAGCTTTTACCTGTTTTAACAACAGTACTTTCAAAATTAACCCATTCTCCTTTATAAACCGGTTCTTTGAATTCCACTTTTTCAATTGCTCGGGTTACAGCTCCATTAGATCCAGTCCCTTTTAAAAAACGGTAGGTCACTTTTGCGGCTGCCAAATCCATCCAGGAAATCATTTGACCACCAAATAATGTGCCAATTACATTAATATTATCCGGCATCACCAGTTGTGAATATTTAGCTGTATACTTCATGATTTACTTTAAGCCTTTCTTCTATATTGTTTTATATTACGACAAAGCCCCGCAATGTTACCCTCGAGAAAATCTTTTTCCCTGAAGAGCACGCCACACCTGCGGGGCTGATGAAATATTATAGGATAATGCATGTTTAAATCAATACTTTTTTTAATTAGCACTTTTACCACTGGAAAATTCTAAAGCTAACCTTTCACCTTCTTCGAAATCTACTTTTGATAAAAAGAACGCCCCGGCTATAAATAGGATTAGAATTGATAAAATACCCAGACGAACATTTCCGGTTGCAAGTGTAATCCAACCCATCATGACCGGTCCTATTACAGCTGCAAATTTTCCCAACATATTAAAAAATCCAAAAAATTCCGCTTCTTTTCCCCTCGGTATTAACCGTGCAAACAAACTTCTGCTCAAGGCTTGAATACCGCCTTGAAAAAGTCCAATCATAGCAGCTAACATGAAAAAATGATTCTTATTTGTCATAAAAAAGGCCAATAGTGTAACCAAAGCATATCCGCCAATTGCTATCAACACAGCTTTCTTGGTTCCAATCTTGGAAGCAAACCAGTTATAAGCTAATGCGGATGGAAAAGCAATAAACTGAACCATGAGTAAAGCTGTAATTAAATCTCCGGCTTCAAATCCCAGCGAGGAGCCCATTTTTACAGACATTCTGATGATCGTGTCCACTCCATCGATATAAAGCCAATATGCCATTAAAAAGACGCCGATAACTTTTAATTCACGAATATGGTTAAATGTTTGACGTAATTGGCGATAACCTGCAGTAACAGCTTTAGATAATGGTACTTTATTTTCAACCTCCGGTTCTGGCACAAATAGAATTAGAGGAATTGTAAAAATGCCCCACCATACTGCAACAGAAAGAAATGACAGTTTAATAGCTGTTGATGGGTCTGCGATACCGAACCAATGAGGGTTCAAATACATAAGTACATTGACTAAAAAAAGTATTCCACCACCAATGTAACCTAGAGCGAATCCAAATGATGAGACATAATCCATTTTATCCCTTGGAGCAAGAGAGGGCATTAATGAATCATAAAATATATTTGCACCCATAAATCCAACGGATGCTGCTATATAAAGCATTAAGGCAAATTGCCATTGACCCTGTTCAACCATATACAATCCACACGTCATAATAACACCCATATAACAAAAGAAAATAAGAAATTTCTTTTTAGCAGATCCTTTATCTGCAATCGCTCCAAGAAAAGGAGCTAATGCTGCAATAAGTACAGAGGCTAATGAATTTGCCCAACCCAATTGATACGTGCTTTGAATAACATCGTCTGGATTTGACCAGTATTTTTCGAAAAATATGGGGAAAAACCCAGCTACAACTGTTGTTGAAAATGCTGAATTTGCCCAATCATACATGGACCAGCTTAATATTCTTTTTCGTTCAGAAGTCATAATATAATCTTATAAATCTACCACGCTTGGGCATAAACGACTAATTGAATCCAAGCAGAAAATTCACTAAATGTATTCCGTGATAAAAGTGGCACTGAATAGCCACCACGTATTTCAAATGGAATTGGACCAATGCGTTTTAACGGATTAACATTATGGAATGTAATTTCTGCAAATTGTTTTATAGACCTTATCCTGGTATCATAATTATCTTCACGATAACTCATCCACTCATCCCAATCAGGATCATTCGAATAAAATGCATCCCGACTTTTCAAATACATAGAAGCACCACCGGAAACAGACACCCAATCAGGGATGAGTTCCAATTTTCCTAGAGCCATGGCAAATAATTCATTTCCTTTTTTGATTGTATGCTTTACACCGATTGATGCGGCGATACTATCCGGATTGAACGTATTAAAATTCACAAATGAAATGGGTGAATTCACTCGAGTCTGACCATAAAAACCAGAACGGACTAACCAATTAATATTGACGTGTCGGTGAAGAATCGTTTTGTACAATTCCCCAAAAAGAGAAATGTTATATCGTGAGACTCCATTGCCTAAAGGTAACGTTGTAAAATGAGATTGAGCCACAGGAATTCCGTTGCTATAAGAATACGTATGTAATCTATCTGCAGACCCAAGCAAAACCGATAATCCAGTATACAAAGAATAATTTCCAGATTCACTCCATGCAGGATTGCCAAGTAATAAAAATTTTAATCCAAGCTCCACATCACCTAATCCGGAGGTTTGAAGATTAGACGGATAATAATAATTGAGCAGATCATTCATAGTGACTGCAGAAGTGTCATTATTAGTAAATGGATTGAATTCTGTTCCGTAAATACCATTTACAAACGGGTCTCCTCCCATAGCCCAGCGCAATGAATTGCTGCCCCCCCAATCATAAAAACGATTCCGAATCAATTGCAGATTAATATCATAATTATTGGCTAATGCAGAATCCATAGCAGCCATCACACCCTGATGATATTCACCAAAAGCATCCAGCCCTTCAATCTCAGTTGATGTCCACGTGGATACCCTGTTTTGGGAAACATAAGAAAAATAGGGGATATTCATTTCAAATGTTAAACTGTTTGACAAACCATATTCTATTTTGAAGTCCATTCCCCAGGATGTTTTGTCTATTTTTTGATCGAAGCTTCCACTGACAGAGATTGAATCATTGCCAAAGAAATCTGTACTTAAATCGGGGATGGAATCGTTGTAAATGGTATTATAATATCTGATATACTCACCGACAGTGTAATTAGAATTAAGTCCAAGCGTGTCCAAGTTATGGAGATCATTTTCGCTGGCATAATAGCCATTTACTGCATAACCATGATCAAAATAGCGTTTACCATAATTCGCCAATTTAAATGACATATTCGGAATACCCTTTACTCCACCGGGACCGATATAACTTCCTCTCGTAACTGAAGGCTTTACGCTGATCCGCCACACGTTTTCAGGAACAGTAAAATGAGTTTGTGAGAAGGAAAAAGTAAAAAGGAAAACGTAAGAAGGAAAAAGGAATTTTACAGTTTTCATTTGTAAAGTAAAAACCGATCCCTGAATTTACTGAAGCGAATCACATCCATCACCCATTGCGGTGGTAAATATTTCGGCGTTTTTCCCTGGGCTGCAAATGTTGTCAATAAATTGTGCCCAAATAATTTATTGATATAATCATCATGGATCCATTCAAACTGCCGGGGATACAGCTGATAAGCCAGAATCATAATCGCTGTAGCTGTGGCTAAAGGATCAAATATTTCCCGGTCGGTAATTTCAAATTCAATTCCGCTGCATTTTTCCCTGTAATATAACGGTACCGAGCCATCGCCCTTGGTTTGAGTAGGCGTATATTGAATATGCTTGAATTTCACTCCCGGTAAATTCACATTCTTTATTTTCTGATAAAAAACACGACCGGAAATCCAAGGTGCTCCCGCACGAAAATAGGGTTTTGTCGTTCCCTGCCCCCAGTTCAAATTGGTTCCTTTCAGCAAATTCATCCCTGTATAAGCTAGGCATGCTTCTACGTCAACTAAACCGGGTGCCAGCGGTATAAACGGAAGATCAACCTCATCCGCCCACATGGAACGTTTCCAATTCGCCATGGGTATCACGGTCAACTCTGCGCGCTGCAAATCTTTCACCCAACCCATTTCATTCACCATGAGCGCATATTCGCCGATTGTGAGTCCGTGACGAATGGGGACAAGATGATATCCTTCGAACGACTGATAAGCTGTACGCACAACAGGTCCATCCATACGATCTCCCCGAATAGGATTTGGGCGATCCAACACAATGACTGGTTTATGGAGTTCGCTGGCCACTTCAAATATTTTCGTCAACGTGGTCATATAAGTTGTATAACGCACACCAGTGTCCTGGAAATCCACTAAAACGACATCCACATCGCGGATAGTCCATTCCGGCGGTTTAACAAAACGGTCCAGTAAATTGACTATACGAGCGCCGGTATTGGGATCTTTCTCAATCTTCCCAATCATTTTTGTTTTGTTTACCTGATCGCCGAATAATCCATATTGGGGAGTCAAAATCACATATGTATAAATGTCCGGCTGATCTTTTAGAATATCAAGAATATGACGGCCGTTGCGATTCACTGCCGTTTGATTGCAAAAGACTGCAATTGTTTTACCCTGTAAGGGTTTGAAATCCATTTGCTCAAGTACATCCAAGCCGGAGTATACATGGGGCATGAATGACAAATCAGGTACAGCTTCTACCTTACTGTATTGAAAATCATTGGCAAAGGTCTCGGCGCCATAAAGTGCAAATATTAAAAAAATCTTATGCATCATTGCGCAGTGAAAATACGGATTGAGACACAAAGACCACGGCTATATTTACACAGACAGCCAATAAGATAAACCACGTCCAGGCGATGCCGTTTTGCTGGGCGATGTACACGGTGAGCAAGCTGGATAACAGACCTATTATTAAGCTGATGGGACGAAATTGCCGCTTAAGTTTGCTGATAATAAAAAGGGACAGCAACCCACCATACGTATAAGACGCTATCTGCAAACCCATTTCTACAATCGCTTTATCGCTTTCGTCAAAAATCATGGCAATACCAATAAGTATTGTGGCCCACACAATACTCGTTTTTTGAGCTGTTTTGAGATCAGCTTCTTTTTTAAACCAATCCCGTAATGTAGATGACGCCAGTGAATTGATAGACGAACTCAATGTGGACATGGCGGCTGATAAAACGCCGGCCAGCAATAATCCCCTTAATCCAATGGGCAATTCATTAATGATGTAATAAGCGAACTCTCGATCTTTTGGTAATTCCATGCCGCCCAATGAAACATAAATCAGTGAACCGGCAAGGAGAAAAAGTGTAAACTGCATAAATACGAAGAATCCGCTGCCGATCATGGCTTTTTTTGCTGACTTCAGATCTTTGCACGTGAGTGTGCGCTGCACCATCATATAATCGGCGCCATGGGATGCAAATGATAAAAATATACCACCGATGAATGCAGACCAAAATAGCCAGGGATTTGTGGCAAGATCACCGCCAAAGCGGAAAATATTCAATTTACCATCGTGTAATAAATCGGCAATAAAGCCCGTAGGAATAACATCTGCCTGGGAAAAAATATGCACAATCACTATGACTCCGCCCAGTAAGTATAAAACAAATTGAAAACTGTCCACCCATACGACGGTTCGGATACCACCTGAAACTGTATATATCAACGTAACAATACCGATGACCAAGACAGCCACAGGCAACGACCAGCCCGTTAAAACCTGGACAATGACCGCCGTAGCCAAAAAGCGAATTCCATCTGCTAAAATTCGTGTAACCAAAAAAATGCCAGAAGCCAGTTTTTGTATTCCAGAACCAAATTTTTTCCCTAATACTTCATAAATAGATACTATTTCGGTATCGAAATAAGCAGGAAGCAAAAAAATACTCACGAGTATTCTACCAACGATATAACCCATGGCAAGTTGTAGGAAAAACCAATCGCCCCTGTAGGCTAAACCTGGAATGCTCACAAACGTCAATACAGACGTTTCCGTTGCAACGATGGAAAACATAACCATAACCCAGTGTTGTGATCGTCCAGCTAGGAAATAATCTTCTGCAGATTTATTTTGTCTACCCTGCCATATCCCCCAACCTATAGTAATAGCCAAGAAACAAATTATAATTATTAAATCTAATGCATGCATCTGTTCGTCTTCATCATTTTATAAGCAGGAAAATTACATGAACCATCTAATATTATTTGAAATACTTTTTTACTTGAATCAATACCGAATCTAGCCCCACTTTTCAATTAGCTATGGCAGATCAGGAACAGATTTCTTCAGGCGGTTTTTCCAAAACGACCAATTTCAAATGGTTGGCCGTGGGCTTTGCTCTCTTCATTCTCATCGGCTTTGTCATGCCCCTGCCCGCGTCCATGTACGAGAAGGCGGCGTCTGTTTTTTCCGGCTTATCAGCCGATGACGTGGCCGTTAAAGCAACTCATATCCAAATTATCATCGCCCTGCTGGCTGCCTGTACTATCTTTTTTGCCACGGAAGCTATTCCTATGCCGGCGGTGGCCTTGCTGATCGGCCTTGTACAATTATTTTTTGGAATCACAGCACCGTCGCATATTGTTTCTACCTATGCACACGACGCTGTTTGGTTTATTGCAGGATCATTGGCCATCGGCGCCACGCTGGTAAAATACGGACTGGATAAGCGAATCGGCATGCTGGTGATGAAAATGTCCGGCTCCAAAACGCGCATGATTGTTGTTGGACTTTTGCTTGGAACGGCCATTCCATCTGCTTTTATTAATGAAGCATCCATTGCGCCCATGTATGTTCCCATCGCTTTGGCATTGTACACGCTTACCAATAAAACAATCCCGGCACCCAATCTTGGAAAATTGCTCATGATGTCCGTCGCAGTGGGCTGTATGATTGGTGCGCCCATGAGTCCATCTGGCGGTGCACGGAATGCAATCATGATTGGATTTTTGTCCAATATCGGTGTGGAAGTTTCCTTTTTCCAATGGATGTCCATGGGCGTTTTCTACACGTTTGCCATGTCCATATTAATGTCCTTTATACTGCCCATGGTTTTCAAACCGGAAGTGAATGATCTTTCTGAAGCGGTATCCACATTAAAGTCCGATCTGGAAAAACACGGCAAAATGAATGCCAAACAATATCTCGTGGCAGGAATAATGCTGTTGGTTGTTTTCATGTGGATAACGGATAAATCAGTCACAAGGAGTTTACTGGGCTTTTCCCTGGGTCTTGGTGGTGTTGCTATCTCCGGTGCAGTGCTTTATATGCTTCTGGGATTAGCTACCTGGAAGGATTATGAAGAAAATGTCAGTTGGGGAGTCATTATCCTTTATGCCGGAGCCATCAGTCTTGGAACTGTTTTTCGAGCGTCCGGCGCAGCCGGCTGGCTGGCAGATAGTATTATAAATGTATTAGCTCCCTTGGGGATTGATTCGGGAATAGCATTGATTCTACTAGTTGTTGCTATTGGAGCCAGCCTTACAAACCTTATGAGCGCTGGAGCTACGGTAGCAGTGATCGGTCCTGTTGTGTTGGATATGGCTCAAAGTTCCGGAACAAATCCATTATTAGTAGGTGTTGGATTGGCCATTGCTACATCTCTTGCTTTCTGGCTGGTCATCGGAACACCTGCCAGTTCAATTGTGTATGCAGCTGGAATGTTGGAAGCCAAGGATTTTATCCGCTTGGCCATGTTCGCCTGGCCTGTAGCTCTGGCCGTAATGGCTGCCATGGTTTCGTTATATTGGGCGGGAATATTAAGAATTCCCGTTTTCCTAGAATGAGGTTTTTATGAATGAAATAATAATCACTGTAATTGTTTTAATTTTATTTTTACTTGTGTTTCTTTTTGGACGAAAAGAACAAGTATCACAAGCAGCATTGGATAAAGAGGGGTTTCAAGCTGAAAAGGATTCATGGTCAAAAGAAGAAATAAAAAGCCATGGCGATATTGATGCCACCCGAGATGAAATGAATAAGTTGATTGAGGCGAAATTGGATGCTGATCCCGATGACGGGATTCACTTAAAATACATAATCAATGAATGGGCAGACTTGAAGAAACGAGTTTTCAGCGAACGGAGATCATGGGTGCGGAATCCGGAAAAGGATTCTGAATAATGTTTACAGGTGGTTGTTATTGCGGGAAAATCCGCTACGAAATGGCCACTGAACCTACAGTTGTTCATTGTCATTGCGATAATTGTAAACGATCCGTGGGTAGCTCTTTTGTCTCTTGGGCTGTCATTCCCTTGCAAGATCTTAATCATATTGGTGAACAGCCGACAATTCATGTTACGGATGAAAAAGTGGAACGCAGTTTTTGCAGTAAATGCGGTTCCTCCATTAGTTATTTTCAGCGAGATGGAGATTCAATTGACATTACTGTTGGAACGATGGACAATCCTAGTTCTGTTAAACCATCCAAACATATTTGGGACAGAAAACGAATTCATTGGTTAAAAATGGATGACGGACTTCCCCACTTCTCCGAATGGAGCACAGGAAACGAGCCGATAGAATAATTAAATTTTAAGTTAAATAAATGCGTTCTGTTCTTCCGTGAATGCCGGTAGATAAAACGTAAGGCGTGGAATTAATCTGCTGGGCGATTTCTTCCATATGCAATGAATCCGTGTCATTTTCACCAAACAACAATACTTCATCACCTATTTCAGCTTTATCATCACCAAAATTAACCATGAATTGATCCATGCAAATTCGTCCGGCAATGGGATAAGGTTTTCCTTTATAGACGACATAACCACTTTTATACCAATTCCGGGGAAAACCGTCAGCAAAACCAGTTTGAATAACTCCAATGGTTGTATCTTTCCCGGATTCCCAAACACCTCCATATGATACTTTTGTCCCTTCTGTAACTCTACGTAGACTAATAATCGGACCGCGAAATTCCATCACCGGTTTAATGTCCAGGTCTGTGGGCACTTCATCGGATGGAAAGGCTCCATAGAGTAGGATACCTACACGTACAATATCAAAATTGGTTTGCGGCATATTTAATACAGTGCCACTGTTGGAAAAATGGCAATACTTGAATCGCAGACCCATTTCATCAGCCAATGAAAGAACCAGTTTAAATTGTTCCAACTGCCATTCTGCATATGTCAAATCACCTTCATCAGCAGTGGCATAATGACTGTAAATCCCTTCGCAATGAAGAAGAAGTTTTGTACTAATTTTTTTCAAAACAATGGCGGCTTCATCAAAAGGAACACCTAGCCTATTCATTCCTGTATCTACTTTGAGATGAAACTTCGGACATAAACCGGATTGTTCCGCAAACTCTTCTAGATGTTTTATATCATCAGTTCCGGACAAATTCAATGTAATATTGTATTCTACTGCATCTGCAATAAATTCCCTTTGCATACGTGAAAATATCATAATGTTAGTTTCGATATCCGCCTCACGCAATTTCATGGCTTCATCAAAGGTGAATACTGCTAAAAATTCACAGCCTTCTTGCACTAGCGCTTTTGAACATTCGATTGCGCCATGCCCATAACCGTTGGCTTTAACTACACCCATAATGGGACTTCCACCAATCCGATCACGAATTACGTGGTAATTATGAATTAAGCGGTCTAGATGAATATATGCTTTCGGTCCGACCATTATCTTTTGAATAAGTTCAAAAAGAATATGTTTTTATTAAATGGGATTTTAATTCAGTAAATGTATTAAATATATCGGTTGAACAGGACATAATCCACCCACTTAAATCTTCAATGGGGACTTGATTAACGAGATAAACGGGAACGTTTTTATAATATGCCATTGTAACTTCACCGTGTGTACCTCCACCCTTCATAACATCATAATCCCATAAACAAATAATATAGTCAGACTTATTGATTATATTGTCCAGATCTAGATCAATAGCTTTACGAATAAACTCAACAAAGCGTTTGGGATTTGAAAATTTCCAATCACTATAGTCATAAGCTTCATGTTCTTCAACCAATAATTGAGATGAAACAACTGGATCTATTACATCGTGATCCAACTCCGTTTTTAACCACTCTGTCATTTCTGAACGCCACTGCTCACCTTCATCAGTGGCCTGCTCCATGGCACCGCTTAAATAAACTATCATTGTTTCATTTTCCGTTTCAACAAAAAACTGTTGATCACAATTAATATTATCGTTACAGCAAGTGGGGTTAATGTGTTGAACGTATCAAATGAGCCGATAAAGAGGATCGAACGACAAGCAACTGACACCATACTTAATGGAAAATATTGAAAAACTGAACTCATAGAATTCGGGAAGAAAGGAAATTCAATAAATAAACCACAGGCAAACATTATGGAAATGAGTGTAGTTAAAAGCGCTGACATAAAGACTGAAATACGTTCTGTAAATAATGAAAGTAAAATAATAATATTTCCATAAAGAAGAGCAAAAATAATGGAATACATAATAATAAACCCGACCTGTTCAATAGCAACTGCTTGTGGAAAAATGACACTGTAAATCCCAAGCCCAATGATTATGATAACAATTACTTCCAATAATGCACTGAATAAAATACCTAGAATAATGGTCGATTTTCTAATGGGAGCCAACGTCATAGGAATCAACGCTTTGTTATGAATGCGAAGGTCGAAGAAATCTCTATAGATCAACGGTGTAATTAATACGGCTGACATGAACATCATCAATCCTGGAAGTACCCACACTTCATAGGGCTGGCCGTTTATACTTTGAATAATGATATTTTTTGTCCCAAATACAGTAACGATTGATAAAATAAACGGAACAATAAAAGCAAGAGCTATAGACGACATCAGGCGATTGCGAATTAGCCACCATCTGCGAATGATAAAAGCACTCATCCGTCTAAACCTTTTTGGGCAAATGCTGAATCTAAAAGATCCTGCAACGATAGTTTTTCAATAGACAGATCTTTCATTAATGCTCCGGAGCAGGCATTTAATACTTCAAAAAATACTTTTCTTGAACGTCCATAAAAATGAAATGTATTTCCCATTTTTGTGGGATTAACCACAGTTGTAACTCCACTAAGAGAATCAAACAGCTCATCGGTCAATTCTTCAAATTCTATGGCAAATTGATGGTATTCAAGAGTGCTCTCCAGCAGTTTGTCCAGACTTCCATCCAAAAGGACACTGCCTTCATGAATAACCATAATACGGTCATTGGCTGCTTCTACTTCCGGCAAGAATTGACTGGAATAAACAATCGTCCTATCTCCGTGAAATTCGCGCATGAGGTTCCAGGTAAGCCGTCGTGATTCTGCGTCCATAAATGCCGTAGGTTCATCCATAATTAAAATCGTTGGGTCATGGGCCAATGCACGAATAATCATGGCTTTTTTCTGAATGCCCTGCGGAACACGGCCCGCCATAGAATACAAAAAATCACCTACTGCTAATGCCTGGCTGTATTCTTGAATTCGAGATTGAATTTTTTCCATATGTATGCCATATAAAAGTGCATCAAAATGGATATTCTGTTCCAATGTGAGCCAGGGATCCAGGTCAATATCATGGGGAACGTAGCCAACCGTTTGGCGAGTTTCCAAACGGCGTTTATCCGTATCCAGCCCATGAAGAAAAACTGAACCGTAATTGGGATTTTCCAAGCCAGCCAGCAAACGCAGCATTGTGGATTTTCCGGCATCATTATCTCCAACCAATGCAACAATTGATCCTTTTTCAATGCCAAAAGTCAGACCAGCCAGGATGGTTTTATCTCCAACCAGTTTACCAACTTTTTTGAGTGTTATACTTGCTTCCATTTTAAACTACAGAGCAAAGAGAAATTTTAATTAAGTGTATTTGCAAATCAGTATGGAATTTTTACATTAAAAACTTACTACTTTAGCAATCACAATTCACCAATTACCATTTCACCATTTACTATTTACCAAAATTAATGCGCTTCAAACCAGGATTCGCCAACTCCTGAATCAACAATAACGGGCACGGTTAGTTTAAGCGCTCCTTCCATTTTTTCTACTACCATTGCTTGTAAATCATCCAATTCATCTTTTGACGCTTCAAATAATAATTCATCATGGATTTGCAAAACCAGCTTTGATTTCATTTTTTCACTTTTCATATGTTCATGAATACGAATCATGGCCAATTTAATCATTTCTGCTGCCGTTCCTTGAATGGGCATATTTATTGCCATTCGCTTTGCTGCTTCGCGATGCATATGATTATCACTACTGATATTCCACACCGGACGACGACGTCCCAACATAGTTTCTACATATTTATCTGTTTCAGCCTTCCTAACCGTTGAATCGATATAATCACGGATTCCAGCAAAGCGTTCGAAATAACGATCGATTATGGATTGAGATTCAGCTCTGGGAATTCCTAGCTCTTGACTCATACGGAATGGTCCAGCACCGTACATAATACCAAAATTTACAATCTTGGCTACTCGGCGCATTTCCGGTAATACATCATCAATGGGAACTCCATATATATCGCTGGCGGTGCGTGCGTGAATATCTTCACCATTGGCAAAAGCAGATTGCAATCCTTTGTCACCGCTCAAGTGGGCCATGATGCGCAATTCCACTTGGGAATAATCAGCGGAAAATATCACATTGTTTTTATCTTGTATTGTAAATGCTTTTCGTATTTCCCTTCCTTCTTCAGTCCGAATGGGAATATTTTGGAAATTTGGATTGCTGGATGAAAGTCTTCCGGTAGAAGCTATTGTCTGATTGAAAGAGCTATGAATGCGACGAGTCTCCGGATGAATATGCTGGGGAATTGAGTCCAGATACGTATTCTTCAATTTATTCAATTTCCGATATTGGAGCATGAGCCCTGGCAATGGATGTTCATCCCGCAGTCTTTCCAAAACATCTTCTGCTGTAGATCGTTTTTTAATTTGCGGTAATCCTAACATATCAAATAAAATATTGGCTAATTGCTGAGTGGAATTAATATTGAACTCTGTCCCGGCTTGATGTAGGATTTCTCCAGATAGACCATCAAGCTTTTTTCCAAGTTCGGCTGATTTATCTAATAGTTGTTTTTCATCAACATATACTCCGTCATATTCCATGTCGACCAATACAGGTACCAACGGCAACTCAACTGAATTGTAAAATTCTGAAAGGTTTTCATTTTTGAGTTTTTCTTGAAATATTTCAGTTAACTGTAATGCAATATCAGCATCTTCTGCAGCATAAAACGACGCTTGCTCTAAATTAACATCACTCATTGAAATTTTATTTTTTCCCTTCCCAATCAAATCTTCAATGGGAATCATTCTATAATTGAGATATTCGAGACTCAAGTTATCTATTTTATATGAACGACCTTCAGGCTTAATGAGATGCGCGGCCAGCATAGTGTCGAAATCAATACCTTCAACATTAATACCATGATTTTTCATAACCAGTGCATCAAACTTAATATTTTGTCCCGTTTTTTTTATTTTGGGATTTTCAAGTATTGGTTTTGCAATATCTAAAATAATTTTTAAATCATCGCTGCCAAAATTGTTTTTAGACTTATCACCATATTGGACTGGTATATACACACCCTCATCTTTTGCAGTTGAAAAGCTCATTCCAACCAATGCTGTTTGCATAGGAGAAACAGAATCTGTTTGAAGATCAAAAGAAATGAGTTTTGATTTAGACAATGTTTTAAAGTATAACTTTAACTCATCGATATTAGTAATTGTATTATAATTCTTATCATCTTTGCTCTCTTCTACAATTGGGCTACCGCCAAATCCCTCCAATTGCTTTATGAGAGCATTGAATTCCAATTCAATGAATAGATTTTTCAGTGCATCTAAATCAAAGTCTTTACGTTCAAATTCAGATATTTTGCAGTCCAAATCCATATCAGTAATAATGGTAACTAACTCCTTACTTAAATGGGCATTCTCCACTCCATTAAGCAATCCTTCACGCGCTCGTTTATTCGAAACATTTTCGGCATTTTCCAGTGATTTCTCCAACGAACCGTATTCATTCACTAATTTAGCTGCCGTTTTCTTTCCTACACCCATTACGCCGGGAATATTATCAGATGAGTCACCCATGAGGCCTAAATAATCGATAAACTTATCCGGAGGAACTCCCCATTTTTCCTGGACTCCTGCAGAATCAATTATTTTAATATCTGTTGACCGATTAATGGGAGAATAGAGAAAAACGTGATCCGTAATTAATTGTGCAAAATCTTTATCACCACTGAAAATATATACATCAAGTCCTTCCGCTTCTCCCTCTTTGGCCAATGTGCCAATTACATCGTCAGCTTCAAAACCAGCTTTACTGATGTTTGGAAGATTCATAGCCTCTAATATTTTCCAAAGGAGATCCAATTGGTCCTGTAATTCCTGTGGCATTTCATCACGATTTGCTTTGTATTCCGGATATCGCTTGTGCCTGAATGTCTTTTCTTTGCGATCAAATGCTGTGGCGATATAATCAGGGTTTTCTTTTCGAATGAGTCGAAAGATCATATTAATGAATCCGAATAGTGCGCTGGTATGCTGACCGGAAGTTGTAATAAGCGGATTACGGATCATGGCGTAATGTGCACGAAACAGCAAGGCATAGCCATCTATAAGGAAAAGTCGTTTACGTTGGGATTTTTTGGTTGACATTAGAGCATGAAATTAATCATAATACTCTCGGAAAGCACCGTATGAATATGATTTTTATTGTAATTTTATTACTTAATCAAGAGGAATCAATGGAATCATATAAAATTACAAAACAAAATAAATTAATACGAATTTCTAAAAAAGCAGATTACAGTAAGGAAACAATCCATGCCATCATTGATGAAGCATTATTTTGTCATCTCGGAATTATACATGATGGCAAACCAGTCGTTATACCTACGATTCATGCACGAATGGGAAATGATTTGATTTTTCACGGATCTGGTGCCAGCAGATTAATAAAATCATCCCATAATACTGATATGTGTGTTACCATAACATTAATGGATGGCCTTGTACTTGCTCGTTCACACTTTAATTCTTCAATGAATTATCGTTCTGTCGTGCTTTTTGGTCAAGGAGAAATGATCACTGATAAAAAGGAACGCATGGATGCTTTCGAAGCTATTACAGAACATATTGCTCCAGGGCGTTGGAACGATGCTCGCCAACCCAATCAAATAGAATTAAAGCAAACAGCTGTTTTGAAAATGCCAATAGACGAAGCTTCAGCTAAAATCAGTTCAAAGTTCCCCGAAGATGAAACAGAAGATTATGCACTGGATGTTTGGGCGGGAGTCATTCCCATTGATCAAACGTACGGCGAACCGAAAAATGATCCATTATTAAAAGATGGGATTAAACTGCCGGAATATTTGAAGAATTATAAAAGATAATGAAATGTATGATAAACATTCGTCCAGCTGAAAATGTTGATATCGAAAAAATAATTGCCTTTGATACTATAATAAAAAATGATCCAATGAAAAAACTAATTACTAAATTTGGATTCATAGATAGTGGTACGATTTATAATCTTGACGATAATAATCCAGAAAAAGTGTATTATTTAAATATTAGTAGAACTAACTATTAAATTAATAATAAAATCGAAATTATTATGGTCGTTGCGCCAATTCAACCAGCACTCCACCGGTACTTTTTGGGTGGATAAATGTCACTAAATACCCTTCAGCTCCGACTTTTGGTTCATTGTAAATCACAGTTATATTATTTTCCTTCAACTCAACAATGGCTTTGTGGATATCGTCCACTTCAAAACAAATATGATGAACGCCCGCTCCCCTTTTGTCAATATACTTGGCAATGGTGGAGTCATTACTCATCGCTTCCAATAATTCTATTTTCCCTCTACCGGTATCGTAAATATCCGTGGTCACTTTTTCAGATTCCACTGTTTCAGTCCCGGTATGAACCAGCCCTAAAATATGCTTCCAAAATGGAGCATCCTCTGCCAATGAGTTGACAGCAATTCCGATATGTTCAATTCCTTTGATCTTCATTTAGATAGTATGTCATCCTGATTCCAAATTATTGGGAGAAGGATCTCAAGCATTAACTAAAATAATAACATTTGAGATTCTTCTTCACTCCGTTCATCAGAATGACATGTTTATTTTAATCCTTTATACGTTGAATTTAATTGCAAGCCCAATCCATGTCCATCAGGAATAATCACACGCCCATCTTCAATCAGCACACCAATATATGGATCATTATCGATTAATAAATTCCCGTCCAAGTCTACGTAATCCACTAATGGCGCTAAATGAGTAGCAGCTGTTATACCAATTGAGGATTCCACCATACACCCCAGCATAATCTGCAAATCACGTTCACGAGCCATATCAATCATCTGTTTTGCTTTCAGCATACTGCCGCATTTCATGAGTTTAATGTTGATACCATCAAACGCATGGGCAATTTCAGGTATATTTTCAGGATAGAGACAGTTTTCATCCGCAATTAAGGGTAAGGGTGACTTTTTCTTTAATTCTGCTGTTTCATGTACTTTTTCAGCCGGCAATGGTTGTTCCACAAATTCAACATTCTGATCAGCTAACCATTTGCACATAGTTTCACCGGAGTCCAAGTCCCAGCCTTCATTGGCGTCTACGCGAATTACTTTATCCGTTTCAGTTCGAATGGCATGGATGATTTCTTTATCGTTTTCAGAACCCAATTTCACTTTAAGAATATGATACGGTTTGGCTTCTTCCACTTTTTGTGCAATTAGATCCATATCTCCAATAGCGATAGTAAATGATGTAAATGGTCCAACTTTTTCTTCCACTCCAAAATAATCTTTCATTGCCATATTTTGTGATTGGGTCCACCAATCTAAGTATGCCATACTAAAAGCTACTTCCAGTGCTTTTAAACCACCACATTGATATAAAACACTTTTTTCAAATAGTTCAGGCGATTCAATTTGTGAAGGTAAATCAATTCCTTTTTCAATTGTTTTTATTATCAATTCAGCTGATTCGCCGTAACGTTCTGATGGTGAAGCTTCTCCCCTGCCTATAAGCCCATCTTTTTCTAAATAAATGAATATTTCAGGGTACATTTCGTGGGAACTGCGTGCAATTCCAAATGGATGTATGCAGCGCACATCATATTGCGTAAAACTTAATTTCATTGTTTAATAAATAATTTAAGAACGGAAATTGGCTTTCCGCTTTTCTACAAATGCAGTCATACCTTCTTTTGCTTCATCCGTGCTAAATAATTTTGCAAATGCGTCTACTTCAACAGCTAAACCATCCTGAATTGATTTATCAAAACTCTCGTATATACATTGCAACGAAATGGCAATAGCTTTTGGACCATTTTTAAGAATTATTTTGCCAATCTCTTTACAGGAATCCAAGAGTTCATCTTGAGCAACAACGTGATTAACTAATCCTATTCGATGCGCTTCATCAGCAGATATGTGGTTTCCTGTAATGATTAATTCATTAGCGATTCCTGTACCCACAATCTTTGGCAAACGCTGAGTTCCACCCCATCCAGGAATAATGCCTAATAAAACTTCTGGCTGGCCAAAAACGGCATTTTCACTGGCAATGCGGATATGACATGCTAAAGCAATTTCACAGCCGCCACCAAGAGCGAAACCGTTAACAGCAGCAATAACTGGCTTCGGAGAGTTTTCGATGATTAATGTCATTTCTTGTCCGGCCTTCCCAAAGTCCAATGCGTCATTCGAATCCATCTGTTGCATAGCTTTAATATCTGCTCCAGCTACAAATGCTTTTTCACCACTTCCGGTCAAAATAATAACACCCACTTCATCATCTTGAATAAAGTCTGAAACAGACATTGATAATTCAGATACAACTTCAGCTTTCATCGCATTCATTGCATCTGGTCTGTTAATTGTGATAACACCCATTCCATCTGATTTTTCTAACAATAAATAATTCATAGTTATTTTAATATTATTTCCAGAAAGTTCTGCTGAACAGAACCATTATTGTAAAAATTTCAAGCCGCCCCAATAACATACAAAAGCTTAACATCCACTTACCAAAATCTGGCAATAAAGCATAATTATCTGTCGGACCAAACGCGCCTAATCCAGGGCCGATATTTCCAATGGCGGATGCTGCCGCACCGATGGCGGATTCAAGATCAATGTTCATTGCAGTAAGAGCCATGGTTGTGATAGCAAAAATAGAAACGTAAAATAGAAAAAACCCCAATGTATTGCGGATCACATCTTCGGAAATATAGCGACTGCCAATGCGAATAGGGATGATTGCTTTAAGATGAAGCATGCGCCGTGTTTCCTTCGCAGCGTATTTAAACAAAAGCATTAAGCGTACAATTTTCATTCCACCGCCCGTAGATCCACCCATACCGCCAACAAACATCATGAAAAGGATTATAAATTGTGCAAAGAAAGACCATAATTCATAATCTGCAGTTGCAAAACCAGTGGTTGTTAAAATGGAAACAGTTTGAAAAAGTGAATCGCGAAAATGTTTTTCTGACCACTCATCACCACCTGCCGAAAGACTAGAGAAAATTAATAAAGTAACAATTGAAATAATACCAAAATAGGTTAAAAATTCCTTATCTCGAAAATATGATTTCACATTTCCAGTCATTGCATGAAAATGAAGAGAAAAATTAACTCCTGCCAAAAACATAAAGAAAATGATGATATATTGGATTGCAGCACTGTCGTAATATCCAATACTTGCATTTTTAATTGAAAATCCGCCCGTTGGCATAGTGGTAAACGAATGACATATTGAATCAAACCATGGCATACCGCTAATAGCTAATAACACAATTTGCAAAGCTGTGATACCAAGATAAATCATCCATAGGAGTTTTGCAGCTTCTCTAACTCGAGGACGAATCTTATCAGAGACCGGGCCCGGCACCTCTGCTTTAAATAATTGCACTCCTCCTACACCCAATAAAGGCAGAATAGCAATATAGAATAAAATAATGCCCATTCCGCCAATCCATTGGATAAACGAACGCCAAAATAATGTAGCATGAGGTAAACTTTCAATTCCATTGGGGAGATGAGGTAACGTAATAGAGCTTCCAATAATGGATGCCCCGGTCGTAGTTACACCAGACATAGATTCAAAAAATGCGTCAGTAAAATTGGGAATTATACCCGAAATATAAAATGGGAGAGCACCGATCAATGCTGTTGTAACCCAAGTAAAAGATACAATTGCAAACCCATCTTTATTTGTTAATTTTCTGTTTTGGCGAGTTGTTAACCAAATAGGAATGCCCAGCAAAAAACAAATAAGTATTGACCACATAAAGCCATTGAGATCGTTTTCTCCATAACCATAAGCGATCGCGGCAGGTATCATCATTGAAATGCCTAGAATCACTAACAAGGCACTTAAAATATTAAGAATTGTACGGAAATTCATTAGGCTCGGAAGAGCTTGCGGACAGCATTGAAGGCATCGTTTTTTGCAAAAACCAATGCAGTATCTTCAGCTGTCAATCGGGAACTACCACGTGCAATACTTAAATGACCATGATGATTTATTACGCCTACGATACTCCCCTTTGGAAATGATAATTCTGATAATTCCATTAGTGTTACACGACTGCCTGGCTCGGGCTGGAGCTCCAATACATCTACATCTATTTCATCAAACGTAAAGACAGATGTATCAGAAATATCACTTCGTATTTTGCGTAGAATAGTATTAACTGTGGACATATTCTTACTAATGATGGGCCCTATACCTAATTCTTGAATTATGGGTAAAAATTCTGTATTACTAACATGAATAATTGCTTGTTTCACTCCGAAATGATGTGCTAAAAGGCCCGAAAGTATATTGGTTTGCTCATTTTCTGTCACTGTAATAAAGCTGTCAATTTCTTGTATATTTTCAGATGTTAAAAATTCCATATCTGTTCCATCTGCATTAATAACCAAAATATTATCGATATGATTTGCAATATGTTCTGCTTTCTCTCTATTCCCTTCAACTAATCGTACATTCATATCTTCTTGAAGAGTTTCAGCTAGAGACCTTCCAATTTTACTTCCACCAATTATCATGACACGTTTGGAATACTCAGTGGTTTTACCCAGCAAAGTAATTAATTGGTTAACATGCTCAGTACGAATAATAAAATAAACAATATCTCCATCTTGAAATTCATAATCAGACCATGGTACTAATGTTTTTGTATTTCGTAAAACTGCTATAATACCAAATTTATAATCTTCTGTTTGCTCGCAAATCTCTCTAACTGTTTTACCTATAATTTGAGAACATCCTTTTTCTAATCTAATACCAAGCATTTGCAGCCGACCATCTTCAAAATCCATCACTTGTGTCGCATATGGATGACGTACCAATCTGACGATTTCCTGACACGCTTCACGTTCGGGATGAATTACGAGATCAACTCCAAACTTTTCAGGTTTAATTATTGAATCTCTATCACTATACTGTTGATTTCGCAAGCGAGCAATTATATGCTTAGCGCCTAATTCATGAGCTTGTTGGGCGGCGATAAGATTCACTTCATCAATGCGTGTTAAACATAATACATAGTCAGCATCTTCGACGCGGGCTTTATGGAGTGTTTTGGGACTGGCACCGTTACCCTCGACATCGATTGCATCGAGGTGTTCGGTAATTCGACGACATTTCTCGGGATTAATATCCACTGCAGTAATATCGTGACCGTCTTCGCTGAGAGCTTTAGCGAGGTGGAAGCCCACTTCGCCTACTCCTATTAATACTATCTTCATCAGGCTATTTTTATTAGTGCCAAGTGAGAATGTATACAGTTAATAATATAAGAAAAAAGAATTTTTGTTAGACTGATACACGAATTATTTCCGCATTTAATGTGCTAAATTTATCTTCAATTTTTTCATAACCTCTATCAATATGATATATGCGGCTAACGTCAGTTTGTCCATCAGCCATGAGCCCAGCCAAAATTAAAGAAGCGCTCGCTCGAATATCAGTAGACATCACTTGAGCTCCCTTTAACGATTTCACTCCTTCAATTGTAGCCACATTATCATGTAATGAAATTTTTGCCCCTAATCTATTTAATTCAGGTATATGAGTGAAACGATCATGATAAATAGTGTCTGTTACAACTGATTCTCCATTTGCAGAACACATTAGTGCCATCCATTGGGCTTGCAAATCTGTAGGAAAACCCGGATAAACTTCTGTTGTTACGTCAATAGCAATTATTTTATCCGCTTTCTTCATATGAATTTTTCCTGGCTCTGTTGTATAACTGGCACCACATTCTTCCAGTTTGTCTAATACAGTTTGAAGATGACTTGGTTCAGCATGATTTAAAGTTATATCACCCAAAGCAACTCCAGCCATTAGAAAAGTACCCGCTTCAATGCGATCTGGGATAACTGTAATTTCTGTGGGATGGAGTTCAGTTACTCCATCAATAGTTAAAATATTTGTATTCAAACCTGTAATTTTTGCACCCATCATATTTAACATTTCACACAATTGTACAATATCTGGTTCACGAGCTGCATTTTCAATAACAGATGTTCCTTTTGCAAGTACAGCCGCCATTACAACATTTCCAGTGGCACCTACGGATGAATATTCAAATCGAATATGCGCACCATTCAAGGAAGATCCAGTCGCTAATATGTATCCTTGATTCAACGTCACATCTGCTCCAAGTTTTTCCATGCCCATTAAATGAAAATCAACAGGGCGAGGTCCCCAAGCACAACCGCCTGGCAATGATACCTTTACTCTCCCAAATCGACCCAATAATGGACCCATAACATAAAAAGAAGCTCTCATGGTTTTAACAAGTTCATACGGAGCTTCAAGTTTGTTAACTGTTGAACCATCAATTTTTAATGATCCATTATCAAATTCAACTTCAGCACCAATCATTTCAAGTAATCTGATCATTGTTCGAGTATCGCGCAAATCCGGCACTTTATGAATAGTTGTAACACCATTCGCAAGTAATGCTGCTGACATCATTGGTAGAACCGCATTTTTTGCTCCACTTATATCAACTTCCCCTTTTAAAGGTTTTTTGCCCTGGATAATAAATTTATCCACGGACACCTCCCATCATTCCTTCTGCAGAAGCTATGGATAACGGCGTCATAGATTCGCCACTAAATAGTTGGGCAATAACGTGTATTTTTTCATCATTGTTCAAATAGCGAATCTTAACAATCGTTCTACCATCCTTTTGCATTTTTGAAATATGAATATGATTATTTGCTTTAGCCGCAATTTGAGGGAGATGTGATACGCAAATTATTTGTTTAGATTTAGAAAGTTTTAATAATGCTTCGCCAACTTTTTCTGCTGCAACCCCCGAAATACCTGAATCAATTTCATCAAAGACCAATGTGTCAACAGGATCAACTTCTTGAAAAATAGTTTTAATGGCCAGCATAATTCTAGAAACTTCACCCCCTGAAGCAACATCAGTTAAAGGTTTAGTCGCTTCTCCTGGGTTCGCACTTAAATAAAATTCAATTTGATCAAACCCTTTTGGGCCATATTTAACACTTTGACCATTTAATTCTATATCAGAACTATCCAAAGGGGTTAATTCCATTCTAACCTCAAATTTTGCTCCCGGAATATTTAAATTTGCCAATTCATTTTCAATTTTTATACATAATTCTTGAACTCTTTTTGAACGCATCTCATGCAAATTTAGTGAAATATTTTGATAGTCAGAACGATATGTGTTTATTTGTTCTTTTAAATCATCAATTTCATCTCCTAAAGATTTAAATGATGCAATTTCATTTTTAATCTCATCACGATATGATAGGACTGATTCCATTGTTCCACCATATCTACGCTTCAAACTCTCAATGTCTTGAAGCCGTGATTCTATTTTTTCTAATTGGGATGGGTCATGTTCAACTTGAGAAGCATATCTTCTTAATCCTTCAGAAGTATCCATAAGTGCAGTCAATGCTTCTTCTAATGATTTTAAATGGGGCATTATTTTTTCATCAATCGAACTCAAATTTTCTAAATCTTTATTTATGTCAGCCAACTCATTATACAGTGAGTTATCTTTTTCAGTTAAACGCACGTTTAAATCATATGCTGTAGATATCAATTTTTCAGCATTTTTTAAAATTTTGAATTCTGCTGTTATAAGTTCGTCTTCACCTTGTTGAGGATCTAACAATTCAATTTCCTGTAATTGAAAAAGAAGCAGTTCTTTTCGATCTGATGCTTCATTCTGTTTTATCATCGCATCCGCTAGATCATTTTTTGCTTTTATCAGATTTTTATATACTTCATCTAATTTAGTGACTTCCGAATCCAGGTTGGCAAATGTGTCAAGAAAATCAATATGTGTTTCATTGTTCATAATAAATTGCTGTTCGTGTTGACCATGAAAGTCAGCAAAAGATTTTACTTGTTCTAAATAATCCTTCTCTTTGTAGGGCTCATCATTTAAAAATGATCTACTTCGTCCGGATTTATTTATTATTCTTCTGCATATTTTTTGTTCATTATTTATAGAAACATCAATTTCTATTATCGCTTTTTCTTCTCCACTACGAACTATCGTTCCTTTCACTTTTCCGCCCAAAGATGAACGGATAGCCTGAAGAAATATGGATTTACCAGCTCCAGTCTCACCTGTAATTACAGTTAACCCATTAAACAATTGTAATTCATATTCATCTAGAATAGCAAAGTTTTTAATTGCAATATTATTTATCATTGTTTTTCCTTAAACGATAATACATCGTTCCAGTAACCAATGAAAAACCAATTATATCAGCAATAACATCAAAAACGCTCGGAAATCGACCTGGAACAAACGATTGCCAAAACTCATCGAAAATAGCAAATAATATCAGTCCAATAATGACGGGGAGAGATACTTTCCCAAAACTCTTATAAGCTAAAAATCCCAAAATGCCATATTCCGCCATGTGAAGAAGTTTATCTGGTGAAAGGATAATTAATTTAGGTAAGGATTTTCCAGGAATAGTTGAAGCAACAAGTATAGCCAAAATATATAACCCCATTCCTATTCTGTAATGGTTTTTATTCAAATGCATGTAAAACCTTTGGAAGCTCATCTAAAAGATCTGAAGCTATTAATCCACGTTGGCCCTTTTCTATTACTTTATTATCGGCAGCTAATCCATGAATATATACACCTGCTTGAGCTGCTTGAAAACAATCCATTCCTTGTGAAACAAATGTACCCAATATTCCAGCTAAAATATCGCCCATTCCAGCAGTTGCCATACCTGGATTTCCACTTGAGTTCACAATTGCTTTGTCATTATAATAAGTAATAGTTGGTGCATTTTTTAGTACAAGTACGCCAGGAAAATTAATCATAAACTTTTCAACGATATCCGGAAAACTTTTAATATATTCCTCGCGAGTTATTTTCAATAGATTGCAAAATTCACCCTCATGAGGTGTAATAATAAATGGAGTTTTTATTTTATTAAAATTTTCCAGTTTTCCCTGGAAGAAACATAATGCATCTGCATCAATTATAAGTGGCTTATTGGCATTTAACACTACTTTTTCAACCATTTTAATAGTGTTTGGGGAGCGACCTAGACCTGGACCAATGACAATTGCATCGCACCATTGGATTTTATCTTTGATAATTTCAAAACTATCCGAAATTAAAAATCCATTCCCATCATCCGGGCAACCAATTGTCATTCCTTCAATAATGGTTTTTTCATAAATATCTTCTATGGATTCTGGAGCGCAAGTAATTGTTAATCCTGCACCGGATCTCAATGAACCAAAGGTACTTAAAACAGCTGCACCTGTCATCCCTTTTGAACCAGCAATTAATAATACTTTCCCTTGTTGATGCTTATAGGTATCTGTTTCAATCTTTGAAAGTAAATCAGAAATATCCGACTCTTCAAATCTGCTCCATTTTAGACCTGACAAATCATCTATAATATTCGGAAAACCAATATCGACTGTTTTTATTTTACCCGTATGATCTTGGCCTTGCTTCATAATAAGACCTAGTTTAGGAAATCCCATTGTAATTGTTTTTCCAGCTTTTACGGAATGAGAGGCTGCCATTCCGTTATTCCCATTAATTCCAGTTGGACAATCAACCGCTAATACAATACAATGCAATGCATTCATCCACATTGTCCATTTTACAATGTCATCTTTTAGCTCACCTTTACACCCTGTACCCAATAATGCATCAATAACGAGATCACATTCAAAATCAATTGGCGGATTTTCACTATAATGAATTGTTATATCTTTTTCGACACATACATTATGAAAATGGGCAGAGTCACTCTTTATGAGTTCTTTATCAACACTAGTAAAAATTTGAACGGAATATTTATCTAACCATGCAGCAGTTGCGAACCCATCTCCTCCATTATTTCCTTTTCCACAGATAATAATTATCCTGGGATCATGAATTTCTGCTACAATTGTTTTTACGTTTTCTGCGATTTCTTTTCCCGCTGCACCCATTAAATCAATCCCGGAAATACCATAATCCTCCATGGATTTTTGATCTAATTCAGAAGCTTGTACAGCAGTGATAATTCTCATGATTATTTAACGATTATAGCTGTTGCAATAGCTGTATCCTGTGTGTGAGATATTGAAACTTTACACGATAAACCCGTATATGGTTTTCCATGCAATTGGACGATTGGCTCACCGTCTTGTCCAGAAATAATTTCCATATCTACCCATGAAATCGAAGATTTTATACCAGAGGTCATTAGCGCTTTTTTTACTGCTTCTTTAGCAGCAAATCTTCCGGCGTAATGAATAACGGGATCAGCTTTCCCCTTACAATACAGTTGTTCTTTGTTAGTATATGTACGCTGAATAAAACGATTTGGATGGTCAGCGATTACTTCCCTGATTCGGGAGATGTCTACAATATCAGTCCCAATAAAGATTTTAGGCGGCATTCAACTTGGAGACAATATCGACAATTTGATGAATATCATCTACGTCCCAGTCAGCTCCAGATTCAATGGTTCCAAATGTATCGCCATAGCGAGCAAAAATCGTTTTTATTCCAAGCTGCTTTGCTCCTTCTACATCTCTTTCAGGCCAATCCCCAATCATTAACGTATTTTCGGCAGAACTATTTAATTTATCTAAAGCCATTTTGAAAGGAATGGGTGATGGTTTGCGAGCACCTGTATCATCAAATGTAAGTACAACATCAAAAATATGATGTAAGTTCAAATAATATAACCTCATCCACGCTTCTCTGCTGGGAGCATCTGAAACGATTGCTAATTTTATATTCATTTTCATCAGTTGGCTTAATGTATTATTTACATTTGGATACACTTGGAGATTCGCTTCTCTAGCCCGTCTATATGAAACTATGCCTGCAGCTAGAAGTTTATTATCTACATAACCTATTTTTTCTGTAAGATATAAATCAAATATTTGCTGATTTTCCCAGCCTTTTTCATTATACATTTCAATTATACGATCATAGGCTTCGTCTGAATCAATATCCAAGCCTGCTTCTTGCATTCCAGTAATTGCTGCCTTTACAGCAAACTCCTTCATTTTCATAAAGTCTAAAAGGGTGTTATCAAGATCAAATATGACTGCCTTAATCATCGGGGAAACTTACATGAAATGTAAGTTTAATATTTACTTTTGATATTTAGCAGGGTTACGAACTTTATCAAGTTCATATTCAGCACTCTTGCGCCAAGATCGGTCATTGCGAGCTTTTTCCAGAGCATTTTCTGCTGCCCGTTTACTCCCACGGCCTTTGCACCATTCAGCCACACCTAATTCCAGCCAGCCTCCGCCGAAATTCGATTTCTTATCAGTACATTCACGTGCTGCACGTTTGGCATTTTCACAATCACCTTGAGCATTATACGCAATAGCTAAACGATACCAACCCATATATTTTTTCTTGTCAAGTGATGTAGCCATTTCAAGATTAGGAATGGCAAGATCGAATTGTTCTTGTTCGGAAAATAGTATTCCCAAACTTAAATATCCTTTGGCATAGTTTGGATTTACCTGGATTGCAGTATTCAATATAGACTCTGCTTTGTCGTAATCTTTTTTATTAATATAAATATTACCCATGGCTCCATATGCTTTATCGTAACCAGGATGAATATCAACGGCCGATTCAAGTGATAATAAAGCACCGTCATTATCGCCAATCGCTTTTTGAGATAAGGACATGGCATAAAAACCTTTATAAAAATCAGGTGCTATATCTAACGCTTTTAGATAGTGCACAATTGCAGCTGATTTATCACCCATCTTTGATTTAATAACACCAATTTGATAATGAGCCTGATAAAAAGTTTCATCTATAACTAAAACTTCATCATAAGCTCCTAATGCACCTTCAAGATCACGACGACGATATGAATCATTACCTTCGTTGAATTTCTTTTTAGCAACGTTTGCAATTGCAGTTCTTGCATTTTCATGTAATTGATTTAATTCAAGCGCATTTTTAAAATTTTCAACCGCATTTTTAAAATCTTTTTCTCTAAATTTCACCAAACCCATGCTGTACGCAGCTTCTGCAAAATATGGAAATTTCTCTAAAACAACACGATATGATTCAAATGCTGCGGACAAATCACCTGATTGCATATTTCGCTGACCATCAGCCATTAATGTATTAATTTCATTTAAGCGTTCAAATTCTTCACGGAATTCCTGATTTTCAGGATCTGCATCAATTGCTTTACGAATGAATTCTTGGGTTTTTTGCATGTCACCATTGCGTAAATGGACTTTTGATAATGCAATCATCGCCGGAGCAAATGTTGGGTCTGCTTGCAGTGCTTCTTCTAATGAAATTTGAGCTCCTACAAGGTCGCCATTGTTCATCATCTCTAAACCATTTTGTAACAAAATATCAGGTGTTTGAGCTGAAATGAATGAGAATAGTATGAATTGTATTAGATATTTTTGCATAGTTCCTTCTATTTGTTTATGTGCCGAAGGCCGGACTCGAACCGGCACAAGGTTTCCCCCACTGCCCCCTCAAGACAGCGTGTCTACCAGTTCCACCACTTCGGCTAGTTTTATTCAAGATCATCAATTTTCAGCGATGCAGGCAAAGATAAGTCGAGGACTCGTTCATCAGCATCTCTTTTTAAAATAGATTCTGTTTGTACATCTGTAGGTGAGCTAAATATTCCTATAAATAATGCTAAAAACATATAAGCAGTAGCAAACCATAAAGTCATTTTACTCAAAATAGTTGCCGCACCACGACCGCCAAAAATAGCATTAGATGCACCACCACCGATTGTTCCAGATAATCCTCCGCCCTGACTGGCTTGCATTAAAATAACGCTCACCAATAGAATACATATTATTGTATGAATAGTAATTAAAAATCCGATCATTCTGATTCCTTTATATAATTTTCTGTCTGTTGAATAATGGATATAAACTCATCAGCATTCAAGCTTGCGCCACCAATTAAATATCCATTCACATCTTTTATTTTAAGTAATTCACTCACATTCTTACTATTGACTGAACCCCCATATAAAATGGGAATATTGTCAGCATTACCCATTTTTATTCCAGCGATAGAAATTCGTACAGAAACATGAGCTTCCGCAATCTGATCAGGCGTTGCTCGTTCTCCTGTTCCAATAGCCCATACAGGTTCATATGCAAATATCATTTTATTGATTTCCTCCCCAGATACACTTTCTAAACCAATTTTCAATTGATTCTCCAAAACCGCCAATGTTTCATTATTTTTTCTTTGTTCAATTGTTTCACCTATGCACAATATGGGTATTAATCCACTTGATAGTGCTTTTAAAACACGTTTGTTCACCATTTTATCTGTTTCGCCAAAAAGATGTCGACGTTCTGAATGTCCAACAATAACATGTGTAACACTACACGAAAGTAACATCTCTGCAGATATTTCTCCTGTATAAGCACCGCTTTCTTCCCAAAACAAATTTTGTGCGCCCAGGGCATAAGGAGTCTCTTCAAGTAGACTCTTCATTGTAAAGAGTGCCGAAAATGGCGGGCAGAATATAACTTTTGATTCGGGGATTTCCAAAAGCAAATTCGTGAAATAATCCATGTACTCGCTACATTCTTTCAGCGTCTTATTCATCTTCCAATTTGCTGCTATATAAAATTTATTTTTCATATTTAACCTAATGCTGTAAAAGCCGGCAATGATTCACCACATAATAACTCAAGAGAAGCACCTCCTCCTGTAGAAACATGTGATACATTTCGTTGATAACCGTATGAACGTATAGCTGCTGCTGTATCTCCTCCACCAACAATAGTTATTTGACCTGCATCTGCTTCTGTTAATTCAACTAATTTTTCAGCAATCGAACTCGTTCCTTTAGAAAAACAATCTTTTTCATAAACACCCATAGGTCCATTCCATAAAATTGTATTCGATGAAGAAATTATTTTTCGAAATCGTTCAATCGATCTTGGTCCAATATCTAATCCCATCATTGTCTTTGGAATTTTTCTGCGGGAATAAATCTTTATCGATTCACTTTCAATATTTTTTGCACATATAAAATCTGATGGAAAAACCAATTTCGCTTTCTGGTTTTTAGCTTCTTTTATTATCTGCGATGCAATTGCTACCCCATTTTCATCAATTAAAGATTTTCCAACTTCCTCTCCTTTAGCTTTAAGAAACGTAAACACCATCCCGCCACTAATTATGATAGTATCAGCTTTATTCAAAAATCGCTGGATTAAAGATATTTTCGTCCCAATTTTGGCTCCTCCTAAAATGAGAGTTACCGGACGACGTGGGCGATCAAATGATTCCTTCAAATACTTTAATTCTTTTTCCATTAAAAACCCGATGCCTTTTTGCTTGAAATGATCCACAATACCTACATTTGATGCATGGACACGGTGCGCTGTACCAAAAGCGTCATTTATATATATTTCTCCATGCTTGGCCAACAACATTGAAAAATATGGATCATTCTGGGTTTCTTCATTATGAAATCGAAGATTTTCTAATAAATGAACCTCGCCGGCACTGATTCCTAAAGACGTATCTCTCGCATCTTCACTAATACAATCATCAGAAAATTTTATGGGCATTTCTAACATATCAGACAGCGTTTCACCAACCGGCATTAAACTTAAGTCAGCATCAACTTTTCCATTGGGCCTACCCAAATGTGACATTAATACTACTCCTGCACCTTGTTCTAAACAATATTGAATCGTGGGTAATGTAGACTGTATCCGAAAATCATCCACAACTCGTCCATTATTAATTGGAACATTAAAATCCACTCGCATTAAAATACGTTTATTTTTTAAATAAAATGTATGTAGAGGTTTAATCATAATTAATGAGTATCCATTGGAGTCGAAACCGTTAATGCACTTACTTGAGCAGCGCCAGCTTTTTTTAAAGAAAGTGCGCAGGCGGACATTGTTGATCCTGTAGTCAACACGTCATCGAATATTACAATCGACATATTCTCTACATTCCTCTTAACAGAAAAGGCATTATCCATGTTCGTTTTTCGTTCTTCTTTATTTAATGTTGTTTGTGATACAGTAAAACGATTACGCTTTATAATCTGTTTTTTAAAAGGGATATGCCATATTTCTGCTGCACCTTTACCAATCCACTCTGCTTGATTATAACCACGATCACGTAATTTTACACGATGAAGTGGTACAGCGGTCAATAGATCAACATGTCCAAAAGTTTCGGGAGATATTAATTGACCTAAATGCCGACCCAATTCTAACCCTAATTTAGCTCTATCATTATATTTCAAGGAATGAATAAGATCATCTAATCCTTGAGTAAAATACCAACCGGAATGAGCGGCGTCTAATCCATCAGAAACCAATAATTTATTTATTCTGTTCGATTTTATTATAGGCGTGAAATTTTCTTTACACTTTGAACAAAATGCATTCCTATTAGTATTAATAAATTGATTACATATTAAGCACATGTTTGGATAAATAAGGTCCAGACAAATATAAAATAAACTCTTCAATAAATTCACGTCAGCTAAAATTACATTATATTATTATCATTTTCTATGCTATGTAAACAATTTTCAGGTTAATTTTTAACATCATGGAAGTTAGAAAGGGAACACCTGCCGATAAGCACACGCTCCAGGACTTAATCCTACACAGGGTGCATGAGATCTTACTGATCGCTAGTGCGTACGATGCCTTCGTTATGGAGGAGGATGGTGGCTTGACGGAACAAGTTCTCCATGAATATATGGGTATGAGTTTTGGAAATGCACCTCGTATATGGAGAGCGGAAACTGCTGCAGAAGCAATGCAGATGCTAAAGGAAACGCAGTTTGATCTTGTATTGGTCATGATGCGCATTTCGGACACGGATCCTAAATCTATCGCTACTCAAATCAAAAATTTCAACAATTCAATTCCCATTATTTTATTGGCATTTGATGAATCTGAATTAAAACAACTCCCAGATAATTTACTTGGTACGTCTATTGATCAAGTTTTTATTTGGTCAGGGAATGCTAATGTCTTTATCGCAATTGTAAAGCAACTTGAAGATAAACTCAATATTGAACGAGACGTACAAATAGGAGATGTACGTTGCATTATTTTAATAGAAGATCGCCCTAGATTTTATTCCACTATCCTGCCGTTGATTTATAAAGAAATAACGCGCAACATAAAACGATTAATGGATAAAAGTTTAAATGATGCTGAACGATTACTGCATATGCGTGCAAGACCTAAAATTCTTTTAGCTACAACCTATGAAGAAGCTCAAGAATATTTTAATAAATATCAAAGAAATACACTTGGGATAATTTCTGATATTCGTTTTCCCAAAAATGGAATTCATGATCATGAAGCAGGTCAATCGTTCGTCCGCTGGGCAAGATCTAAAGACCCTTCCATTCCAATCCTTTTACAATCTACTCATAAAATCAATGCTCAATTAGCAAAAGAGCTCAATGTTAATTTTGTTCATAAAAAATCCAAAACACTCTTGCAAGAATTACGTGATTTTATCATTTCAAATTTTGGTTTTGGAGATTTCATATTTCAAACTCCTGATGGAAAAGTTATTGATCATGTAACAGATTTAAAGGGATTAAAAAATGCCATTGAAAGCATTCCTTATGAATCACTAGAATTCCATGCTGGAAACCATCATTTTTCTAATTGGTTAGCTGCAAGAGGTGAATTCATCCTAGCATCTAAAATCAGACCTTTGAATTTCAGGGATTCAACTGATTCATTGAAACATCGCAAATTATTAATTGAATTAATTGACGAATCGATTATCTTAAAAAAAGAATTGCACGTCGTAGAGTTCGACCCTGCAAATTTTGATCCCAATAAGAATTTTATGCGTATTTGTCCCGGTTCTTTGGGTGGTAAAGCACGAGGAATTGCTTTTTCTAATTCATTATTAAGTGAAAGTAATCTTGAAAATGAATTTCCTAATGTAACAATTCGTGTCCCTAAATCGTATGTGATTGCAACTGCAGAATACGATACATTCATGCGTGATAATAATATTTGGAAAAAAGCAGTCAAGGCCAAAACGAATAAAAAGATCGACACATTATTTCAAAAAGCAAAACTTTCGCAATCTATTCTAAATGCATTACAAGCTATCATTTCAGAAATTAAACACCCTATTGCTGTACGATCGTCCAGTCTATTGGAAGATTCCCAGTATCAACCACTTTCGGGAGCATACGCAACGTATATGCTTCCCAATAGTGATTCCAATTCGAGCGTTCGACTCAAAGAATTATGTTCTGCGGTTAAGCGTGTATACGCATCAATGTTTCATAAGGAAGCTATTGCTCTAATCGATTCTTCTGTACATTCATTAGAACAAGAAAAAATGGCAGTTATCATTATGGAATTAATTGGCCAATCTATAAATAATCGCTTCTACCCAACCTTTAGCGGCACAACCCAGAGTTTTAATTATTATCCAGTGTCTTATATGAAGCGCGAAGAAGGAGTTGCATATGTTGCAATGGGACTTGGGAGAACTGTAGCAGAAGGTGAAAAGTCACTTCGCTTCTCACCAAAATATCCGGCGATTCTTCCTCAATATTTTTCAATAAAATCAACATTGGCAAATTCACAAAATTCATTCTATGCATTGAATTTGACTAAAAATGTAAAAACTCTCTTGAATGGTGAAATGGAAAACCTCGATTTGTATGATCTTCAAGTAGCCGAAAATGATTCAGTACTTTCCTGGGTTGGAAGTGTTGTTTCCTACGAAGATAATGTTCTACGGAATTCTCTTAAACACAAAGGTACACGAGTCATTACGTTTGCTCCTGTTTTAAAATTCGGACTATTTCCTCTAGCTGAAATCTTGAATAGTCTCCTGGAGATAGGAAAACGTGCTTTAGGATGTGAAGTCGAAATCGAATTTGCCGTAAACCTTTTCAAGGATAAAAATCAAAAGCCAGAATTTTGTATTTTGCAAATTAAACCAATGGTATTGGGTGTTTCTGAAGATTTAACCCACCATATAGAATTAACCAAAGAAAATGTATTCTGTCATAGCTCATTGACTCTTGGAAATGGTCAGTTTAATAATATAAGAGATATTATTTTTGTTGATCCAAATAAATTTAAATCTTCCCAAAGTAAAGAAATTGCCAAAGAGATTGAAACACTCACAACTCAAATCAACTCAAAAAACCCCTACATACTTGTAGGTCCTGGGAGATGGGGAACAGCAGACCCTTGGTTGGGTATTCCGGTGAAATGGCAGCAAATAAGCGGTGCGAAAATTATCGTTGAAGTAGGACTACCTGAATTCCCAGTAGATCCATCATTTGGAAGTCATTTCTTCCAAAATGTAACATCTATGCGATTAGGATACTTTACAGTAAATCATAAAACGAAAGAAGATTTTATGGATACTGACTGGCTTAAAGATCAACAGATAATTCAAGAATTAAAATTCACTCAATGGATACATACTGAAGAACCTTTATCTGTCATTATTAATGGGCATTCAGGAGAAGGACATATATTAAAACCAATACCTAAATTACCCGAATCCATGGATGAACATGAAACAACTGGTATATAATAAAAAAGGGGCAATCGCCCCTTTTTTTATTGGAATGACTTAATTTTAATTACACAACACCTTGATCTAACATCGCATCAGCAATTTTAATAAATCCAGCAATATTTGCACCTTTTACGTAATTTGTGTAATTGCCATCTTTGCCATGTTCAACGCAGGAAGTATGTATATTTTTCATAATGACGTGGAGTTTATTATCCACTTCTTCTCTGCTCCAATTTAGTCGCATACTATTTTGGCTCATTTCCAGTCCAGAGGTAGCTACTCCACCCGCATTAGCTGCTTTACCCGGACCAAAAAGAATTTTGTTCTCAATAAAAACATCAACTGCTTCCGGTTCTGTAGGCATATTTGCACCTTCTGAAACACATATACAGCCATTTTTTACAAGTTCTTTTGCTTCATCGCAACTAATCTCATTTTGAGTTGCTGATGGTAGTGCTACATCGCATGGTATTGACCATGGTCGCTTATCTTCTAAATATGTACAATTGTATTCTTTTGCATATTCACTAATGCGACCACGCTTAATATTTTTTAATTCCATAACAAAAGCAAGTTTTTCTGCATCAATTCCATCGGGATCATGAATACTTCCGCTTGAGTCAGAAAGAGTGACAACCTTTCCACCTAATTCATTGACCTTTTCAACTGAATATTGGGCTACGTTTCCTGATCCGGAAACAGCGACTGTTTTACCGTCAAAAGAATCACCAAAAGCCATAAGCATTTCCTGCGCAAAATACACATTACCATACCCCGTTGCTTCAGGGCGTATCAAACTGCCCCCCCAATTAAGACCTTTGCCAGTAAGAACACCGGTAAATTCATTTCGAATACGTTTATATTGACCAAACATATAACCAATTTCTCTACCACCTACACCAATATCACCAGCTGGTATATCTGTTTCAGGTCCAATATGTCGACAAAGTTCAGTCATAAATGATTGACAAAAGCTCATAACTTCATTATCAGATTTTCCTTTGGGGTCAAAATCGGAACCACCTTTTCCACCCCCCATGGGTAGAGTGGTCAGACTGTTTTTGAATACTTGTTCAAAACCCAAAAATTTCAGAATACTTAAATTGACTGATGGATGAAAACGCAGCCCACCTTTATAGGGACCAATAGCCGAATTAAATTCAACCCTAAAACCACGGTTAACTTCAACCTCCCCTCTGTCATTTCTCCAAGGAACACGAAAAATAATTACCCGTTCAGGTTCTATTATACGATCTAAAATTCTTGCGTGTATATAATGAGGGTTTTCCGAAATGAAATCCCAAATACTGCTTGTGAATTCTTCGACAGCTTGATGAAATTCATTTTCACCAGGGCTACGAGTCACGACTGTGTTCATGAAATCTCTTACTGATGTATACATAAATACTCCATTTAATTGTCAAAATTTTAGCGGAAATTACGGAGCTAAACATATTGAACAATCAATATTTTACTGACTTTTGCCTTTGGTTTTCCTAACGTGTGAATCTAATTTTGCGGGTTCATTTATTAGTAAAATTATTATAATGGCGGCGTAGCTCAGTTGGTTAGAGCACCGGAATCATAATCCGGGTGTCCGGGGTTCGAGTCCCTGCGCCGCTACAAACAAAAAAAGCCTCATCCAGATAAACCGGATGAGGCTTTTATGTATTACTATATAACTAAAATTAATTCAGTTTAGTAACATTAGCAGCTTGATCACCTTTGGGACCGGATACTATTTCATACTCTACTTCATCGCCTTCATTGAGGGTTTTAAAACCGTCTCCGTTTAACGCGCTGAAATGTACGAATACATCTTTATCATCTTCGTTTGAAGTGACAAAGCCGAATCCTTTTTTGTCATTAAACCACTTTACTTTACCTTGTACCATTTAAAGTACCTTTCATTTTATTTTCAAATAAAAGATATGTTTCTAAACTTAACTAAAAAAATCACGATTGTAGATATTCGTGTGAAATATTATTCTTTTAAACCAAGTTTCTTAAAACAACTATCTTAACTGCGTGGAATTTATTGAATTATCTAAATACAAGCATACATTTAATTAAAAGTAACTTTTTACTTAATTTCCAAACAATTCATATGGATAATTGTCATTATCAATCAATTTTTGAATTTCTCCTTGAACAAAAGGTTTGTCTTCTTTGTATGTAACTCCAAACCAGGATGACTCACTTCGTAAAACAATCACCACTTCCCTATTGCTCTGAATGAGATCATTTATAACCGATGGAATCAAAAATTCACTTTTTAATTCACTCCCCTCACCCATTAAAAACTCAACAAACATTTCTTGTAAATAATTAAAAAGTTTGGGAGTATAACCCCACATATTCATTGAAACAGGTTCTGTCCCATTTAATTCAATATTTCGATTAGATGAAACACCATAATCTGTTTTTTGAAGTTCTGATGTTTCTATAACTGTTTCGAGTTTATCATTATTTACCGTGCATAAACCACGTGTAACACCTCCAAAAGATGATAAAGTTTTATCTAATCGAAATGCGACCATTGAAAATGTATTTGCTCCATTATTATAATAATCTGCAATAACCATAAATGATTCTCGACCATAATAATCATCCCCATTAATCACAACAAACGGCTCGTTAATTACATCAATTGCTGATAAAATTGCATGCCCAGTCCCCCACGGTTTTATACGTTCATCAGGACATTCAAAACCGTTAGGTAATGCATCTAATTCTTGGAATGCAAATTCCACCTGAATTTTTCCAGCATATTTATTGGTTATCTTATTTCTGAAATCATTTTCAAATTCTCTGCGAATAATAAATACAACTTTACTAAAACCAGCTTTAATGGCATCATAAACTGAATAATCAATAATTGTTTCACCATTTGGGCCAATTGCATCTAATTGCTTAAGACCTCCATATCGTGAGCCCATTCCGGCTGCCATAACTAATAGTGTAATATTTTTCATTAAATAAATTATCCTTCAATAATTGACGAAGTTAATCAATTCTAGTTCCATCATCAGACTGAATAATATAGGATTTTCCTCCAACCCGTTCAATCGCTTCAGCAACTTCCTCGAAGTTTTCCGGTGCATAAGCAAACATACAACCACCACCGCCCGAACCATTAATTTTTCCTCCTAAAGCGCCAGCACCCAAAGCAACATCCAACATGGTATCAATCTTGGGTGTACTAACTTTTAAGACATCTCTCAATATTTGATGATGTGTTGTTAACAAGTGTCCAATCCGATGGTGATCAATGTTAACTTTTTCCAATTCTATTAAAGCTTCCTTAAGCAGATTCCGGTTTTTGATTGTTTATCTAAAAAGGAATTTTTGCTCATCATTTAATAGTGACAAATCCAAATTATCTCCGCAAGAATGGATATCCATATTTTGATTTCTGACTTTTAATATTTGAATTATTTCAAGTCTTGCATCTCGACATCGATTCAAAATCCCCATAGTGTCCTTTGGTCCACAGGAGTCTCCCAATACTAATGTGCCCAAATTTGGATTCAAGGTCTGAATAGCAATGTCCGGCTCGGACTGAAAATAAATCAAATGTCCCATGGCTGTAGAATATTGATCCATCATGCCGCAAGGTTCATTGAATTCTTCCACCTCTGCTTTATAAGCTAATTTGCCAATCTTTTGCTGATTCCATTTCACCGGCTCGTCCGCCACTTGGGATAAAAAATGGATACAACTTACCACAATCGCAGATGAACTACTGGTACCGGCTTGAATTGGAATTTGGCTTGTTATTTCACACTCAAAACCAGATGAAAATGTGAGCCCTTCATTTTGGCAAATAATAATCCCACTTTTTATAAAATTTCGTCTATTCATGTTCTTATCCATAAGAACTCCTTGGAATTATTTTTTGAAAAGCAGTAAGCGGTAGGTTTTGTATTTGATGAAATTTGCACCAGTGAGTTGACCGGTGAAATACACCCTGTTGATTTTTGCAAGGCGTTTTTCATATTTCCAATTCAAAAAACCGGTAAGCTTTGGATAGTTGCTTTCTAAATATTCGCCGGACATGGTTTTAATGGGTTCAAGAACTTCAGTGACAAATTTATCCAACAGGTCATTTGTTGGGGCTGTTTCTTCAGTTATATCAATATCCGTAAGTTTATTCAGAGACGATGATGATATTTTATCATCAAATGATTTCCATTTATGTCCACCGCCTAATGGACTTTTTCCCGGGAGATCTTTTCTGAAAAAATCACAAATGAGAAGATGACCGCTGTCCGGAAGCATTTCGACGATTTTATCAATAGAAAAACCTAGTTTAACATATTGGAAACTCTCACTGAAAAGAATCATGTCATATGTTTTGTCTGCATCGAGATCTTCAAATTCACATACATGTACCGTTGATTGATTCCCCAACTTTTTACGAATATTTTCTGCGAGAAATTCACTGGGCAGAACACAATCCACTTCATAGCCAAGACCGAGTAATTTCTTCGCCAGATTTCCCGAACCACTGCCCACATCCAGAATGGACTTAACACCTTCAGGAATATTGTCAATTATGAGCTTTGAATGACGATGTTGTGCTTCAGCAAAATTTTGAGCTGTGGCGGTTTTATCATCGGGCCAATAACCGTAGTGTAAATCTTCTGTATCCATAAAAAAACGGCCAATGAGCAATCCAATATCAAGTCCAACTGCTTTTGAGTCAATTTTTTTAGTCATGTTTTAATAAATTCTTTTACGATGGAGAGTATCATAATATAAGAGACATTCTTCATAAATATCTTCCAGTTCATGAGGTAATTCTTCATTGGGAGCTGTGTATGGCTGAAAACCGGTAGACGCTTCTACACTACTGTACCAATACTTGGACCAAACACCGTCTATCTCTCTTGGCCCTGCCGGCCAAGATAACATATCATCACTAAAAGGAATTCCCACAGCAGAACATAATTTTGATAAAATGTCTTTTGGATTCATTAAAATATCTTTTGCATCCACGATTGCCGGCTCGACGCAATCTCCATCCGTTAGTAAACGATATAATTCAACTTGTTGCGGATAACCCAAAAGATTAGAATGTGTTACATCATATTTTTTGCTATAAGATAAAATAACTTCCTTGGGGTCACGGATGAGAAAACAATTCGTTACATGACGAGTCCAGGACAGATCTACTCCCGGGAGATTGTGTTGAGTCATGTGTTTTTGATACCAAACCGTTTCTCCATTGGGTGCAGGGGCAGTAATGTTTTCCACAACTTTATCCCATTCACATTCCATGGATTTTAAAATAGCTTTCCGTCCAGGATGATCTATATCCGTATTTTTCAAATAAAATCCGTAAAAAGGTTCATCAGAAACGAATGTATCCGAGCGGTTCTCAAACGAACGCATCATTGCCGTTGAAATATTCCTCGGTCCGGACCACATGGCGATATGTTTAGTCACTGGGCGGGTATAATGAATTGATGTCTTTTTTATAGATGTCTTGGAGACGTTCTGTCAATGCTCCCCTTTTTCCGCCGGAAATTTCATGTCCATCCATTTCCACCACAGGAATGACTCCGGCGAAGGTGCCGGTTACAAAAGCTTCATCGGCTGAATGACAGTCTTCCACATGAAAATTTCGTTCAAAAACAGGAATGTCATTTTCCTTACACAAGCGAATGATGCTACCGCGAGTGACACCATTCAGACAATATTCACCGGTGGACGTCCAAACTTCGCCTTGGCGAACAATGAAAAAATTAGTGGAATTACACGTGGACACATTGCCATGCATATCGAGCATAAGTCCTTCGTCAAACCCCAGTCGATCTGCTTCAATACAAGCAACGATGCAGTTCATTTTACTCAACGTATTCCATTTTGGATCTTGTGTTTTTGACGTTCCCCTGCGGACACTTACTGTTCCCAATCTTATGCCTTTCTTTTTCACATCTTCACTAGCAATCTTGTACTCAGGTATGACAACAATAGTCGGTCCACTTACATTCACATTTGGATGTTGGTGCGGTGTCTTTTTCAATCCCCGGGAGACGATGAAGCGAATATGAATATCCGATTCCATATTATTGGCTGCCAACGTTGAAATGATGATTTCTTCAAGCTCCGTTTCTGTTTTACCAATATCCATTCCGATGGCTGCTGCGCTTTCAAAAAGCCTGCGGAAATGCTCGTCCTTGTGTACCAATTGCTTGTTATGGTAACGGATCCCTTCCCAGACACCATCACCTAGTAAAAATCCGCTGTCAAAAACCGACACTTTTGCTTCATTGCGGGGAACGATCTCCCCATTCACATAAATGAGAATTTCTTCATTCCGCGTATCAAATTCGTATTCGTGGGTACCCATTACCCTTTTATAATTTCCTTGCTGGCACGCACACCGGATTCGATAGCGCCATTCATGGACGAATGAAATTCAGATGTATGTTCACCTGCAAAATGCACCTTGTCTTCCGGTTGAGCCAGGATATCAATAAAATCCCATTGCCCCGGACTTACATAGGTATAACTGCCCTGCATCCAGGGATCTTCATTCCAGTATTTGGAAATTCCCGATTCCCAAACATACGGAGTTTCCGGCCATAATTCGGTTGCGGTTTCCCGAGCTACACGGAGTCGTTGTTGCTCACTCATATTCCCCAGTTTCGCTGCTGAAGAACCGGACGTAAACGATAATAGAATTCCCCGGGGGCCCGGCTGATCTATGGAAAAATGATACACACGTCGTAAAGGAGTATCGGTAAAAACGCGCTGGCCCACACTGCCCTGTTCATCCCAGATGCGGCGCTTGAACTGCATGGCAATCTTCATGACTTCTCCATAAGACTGCTTACGGATACAGTGCATCTTTTCATCTGAAAAATAGGGAGTGATTTTCGTTTTCCGCAGAATAGTTAACGGCATGGCAATTACACAACGATCAGCTGACATGGCGGTCAATTTTCCGCTTTCTTCAAAAGATACTTCTACACCCTTCTTATTATGACTGATCTTTTTCACCGGGCAGTTGTATTTCAAATTGGATGCTATTTCTTTTGCAAATCGTTTTGGTAATTGATCATTACCGCCAAAGATCCGTCCTTCCATCGTATTCTCGCTGAAAGCTGATGCATAGAAATGACCGAAGACCATGTTCAGCGCTGACATTTGATCGGGAGTGCAGGTGCTTTCGGTGGCGTTGGTGTACGTATACAATTCGATTATATCTTTAGGTGCACCCTCTTTGCGTAAAAGTTGGGCAGCGCTCATACGGTCTAATTTCATTACATCATTCGGAATATCATTGGGATCCTTGATCTTTTCCACCCAGTGCCGGACGTATTCGAATTCCTGACCGAATAGCTTTCCGCCAACTGTTCCATCATACGGCAGTTGTTGTTTGAATGTTTTGAAATCAGCCATATCGTATTTCTTGCCGCGGACGTAAATACCGTCATACAATTTTGCCGGAAGAATATCCAGACCAAATTCTTTACAATATTTGCGGGCATATTCATCACTGGAATCCACATATTCGGCACCCATTTCGGCGTATAAATTATCGGCAAAGGGATCGCGATAGGTCCGCACCCTGCCTCCGGGACGGGAACGGGCTTCCAGAACAGTAATATCGATGCCGGCATTCTGCAATTCATAGGCACACGAAACACCCCCAAGGCCAGCGCCGATAATGATTACTTTTTCAGCAGAACTGTTACCGGTAACATTCCATAACGAACGGGCAGGAGTTATCGCCATGCCTGCCGCTGCGGCAGTGCTGGCGCGTAAAAAATCTCTACGTGTTATTATTTTTGACATAAGTTGAAATTCCTGATTGAATGATTGCGGGTAATTCTACAAAACATTCATCTAACTTGCACACTAATACAATCAGTTGTGTAGATTTATAAATGGAATTGCCCCTCTTTCATCCTTTCGAAAACGAATGGATCACCTTTGGCGCTTTTTTTGTATCCATATTCTTTTTGATAGGCATAGCCGAATTTGTACGCTCAAAGTTAAAATGGGGCCCGGAAGCCAGCCGTAAAATGGTCCATGTTATCGTGGGGATCATGATTGCCTGCTGTCCTCTCATATTCAGATCGAATATTCAGCCTATTACCCTGGCGGTCATTTTCATTGTGGTGAATGCTGCTGCATTGAACATTGATGCATTCAAAGGCATGCATGATACGCAGCGGAAGACGTTCGGGACAGTCTACTTTCCCATCGCATTCCTCATTTTGGCAGCATTCTTTTGGGAAAAGCCCATTACCCTGATCCTGTCCATGCTGGTCATGACCTTCGCCGATACATTAGCATCTTTTGTTGGCGAACATGAAAAACGACCTTTAAAAT